>Ga0315288_10006784_pt1 | contig 14519 bp, 10 predicted proteins | sample YL17G11_20_MG_FD_203454 | JGI IMG/M metagenome (GOLD analysis project Ga0315288, IMG submission 203454) | Sediment microbial communities from Yellowstone Lake, YNP, Wyoming, USA - YL17G11_20 | ecosystem: Environmental > Aquatic > Freshwater > Lake > Sediment | place: USA: Wyoming | collected... | reverse complement strand
GAAACCATAATAGAAACCCACAAAACGAGATAATAAACTCAAACTGACCGGTCCGCCTTGTCATACCTGCGAAAGCAGGTATCCAGTGGTGTGGCGGGTGAGTGGATTCCCGCTCCCCGATCAGGTCGAGGACAAGTTTCGCGGGAATGACGTATTGTGCTATGTTCTTATGTAAACAACACTTATATGGGTCGTCGTCCTAAAAACGGTCAGATTGAGATGTTTAGAGCCTATCCGAATAACTTGGTCGTCATGAGGCTGAGCGAAAAGCCCGAGGCCAAGACGGCAGGCCAAAAACGCTCGGAGGCGTGGTTTGTTCCACGCCCAGAACGTTTTTGGCCGACAACGCAGGCATCGGGCTTTCCAGCCAGCCGGAATAGACTGGGTTATTGGGATAGGCTCTTAGTGGCACGGGCTTCCCAGCCCGTGAACCCAAACCAATCGAATCCCCATCCCACGCAACATCTGTCACCGGCGGCTACAAATGATACGGATGCCGCTGGGGCCGACCCATCATCCGCCGTGCCTGCTCATCCCCAACGATCTCCTGCCTGGCCTGGTCCCACTCCAACTTCCGCCCCAGGATATAAGACAGGTTCCCCAAGACACAGAGATTCGCTACGCCAACCGCCGCCTCGATATTCATAATCGTCTTCTTGCCGGTCTTAATCCCCTCAAACCAGTCTTCCTTGTGGCCCGGACTCTTATAAACATCTTTGGCGCCTGCCGGCGGCGCCCACTCGCGGGCCTTCTTCTCGGCCCACGTCCCGCCGTCGCCGCCCCAGTGGATAAACTCGCCCTTGCTGCCGCGGTAAATGGCGCCGTACCCGGGCCGACTGATCTCGCCCCCCGGCTCCTTGCCCGTTCGCTCTTCGGCCTTGGGCAGCTTATCATCGGGCATCTGCCGCCACGTCATGACCCAGTCCGGATTCTTGAATGTGTAAGTCACGTCCATCAGCACCGCGCTATCCCATAGCCCCTGCTTCGGCGATGTCCCCGTGGCCTCGACCGTCACCGGCCCGGTCCCGTCGGCGCCCATCCACCACATTGCGCAGCTCATCACGTGCGCGCCGCGGTCCCGAATCTGCCCGCCGCCCGACTCCAACAGCCAGCGAAAAACGCCGTGACAATATCGCTGGTTATAAGGCCGCCACCGCAGCGGCCCAAGCCATAAATCCCAATCCAGCTCCTCCGGCGGGTCGCTGTCCGGCACGGGATTATTGTCCTCCGGGCTCGGATAGTGGAAGCAATCCACCCTGCTGATATCGCCGATATTGCCGTTCACAAGATAACGGTGCGCCAGATAAGCCTCCGGTTGTGACCGACCCTGCGAGCCAACCTGCACCGAAACCTTGTTCTTCTTCGCCGCCGCCACCATCGCCTTGCCCTCTTCGATAGTGCAGCACGCAGGCTTCTCAACATAGACGTGCTTGCCGCATTCCGCCGCGTGCACCATCTGCACCGCGTGCCAGTGGTCCGGCGTCGCAATTACCACGGCGTCGATGTCCTTGCGCTCCAGAATATAGCGGTAGTCGCGATAGGGCGTCACGCCGGGACCAGCCGTCATAACCGCCTTTGCAAGACGATTCTCATCCGCATCGCAAACCGCAGCAATCTTCACCTGGCCTGCGTTCATCCGATCCTTCATATCATTCAGGTGATAACCGCCCATCCCGCCGACGCCGATATGCGCCGTCACTATACGCTCGTTCGCCCCCGGCCTGCCCGCCTTCGCCAATACGCCCGACGGAATCAAATATGGAACACTCGCCGCAGCCCCCGCCGCAGCAAGAAATTCACGCCTGTTGAGTTGATTTGATCGTTTCATGATTCTTATCGCCTTTCAGTCTCAGTTCTTCGTCATCAGGCAAGCTGCCGAGAAACAGCCCCTGAATCGACCTGCCCAACATCGCCGTCCTATTTCAACGGCTTGATGCTCGTCTGTTTCGCAGGCACTAATTTCACGCACTCATATCCGCGCACTTTGCCCCCCCGATTCCGCAACGATTGAGCCAAGTTGGGCTTGAAGTCCTCCGGGGCCGACTTGAACCCGGCACGCAGCGCCGCCACCGAACTCTTGTCCGGAATCCGCTCCAGAACCATCCGCGCATCCTCACGAAGCTCCTTGTTCGCAAGCAGCCCGGCTATCGGCTCAACGGCCTTCTTTTCCCCGATCTCCGAAAGCATCCAAAGCACCTCCCTTCGCACCGCAACCGGCTGGTTGTCGCCCAAAAGCCCGGCCAACTTGTCCGCCACCGCCTGCCTCTCTTTGTCCGCACCGGGCCGACCCGTGTAATGGACGATCTGCCACAACGCGCGCTTCGCCGCACGCGCAACCTCCAGATCCTTGTCCGTCATAACTTCAGCCAGCGCGTTGACCGCCGCTGCGCCCGCCTCCCCGGCCCCGAGCCACGCCTTCGTGCGCACCTCGGCGCTGCTGTCCTTGATCTTGCCGATCAGCTCAGCCGCGCCCTTCTTGGACGCCGCATCGGCCACGCCCCCCGCAACAACAGCCGCCCCCGCTGCATGCGCCTTCGTAATGTTATCAATGGTCATAATTCACATCCTTTCCTGTTGCCTGAGAATGCACAAGTTACTCTTGAATCCCGGACTATTGTACGTCATCATTCCCCACCGTCAACGACTTATTCGAGAAGTCCCCCACTTGGATTTCCCTCCAGTTCACAATCCGCCCCGCCTTGAACGAGATGCAATATGCGATATATCAGATGCGATATGCGAGATATGCTTACTCAATATCCGCTATATCGTTTTGAGGTTTGCCGACCAGATAGATTCTGTTCTTGCCGCTCCGCTTCGCCTCTAACAGCGCCCTATCCGCCTTCTCGAAAAGCTCCCCTATCGTCGAGCCGTCTCGCGGAAAGCTCGCCAGACCCCCGCTTATCGCCAGAACGCCCTTACCCTCCGGACCCAATAAATTCAGCTCCGCCTTCTCTAATTCTCTTACGAATCGCTTGGCGATATAAATCGCCTCTGCCGGATGGTCCGCTCTCGCCGAGCGCCGCTCGCTTCGCGGACCGCCCGGTTTTCGCCGAGGGTCGTCCCAGAAAACCACCGCAAACTCATCGCCCCCAATCCTCCCCACGGCGTCATGCGCACGACAGCATCGGCGAATCAAAACGGCGGCCTGCTTCAAAATCGAATCGCCCGCCAAGTGGCCGTACAGGTCGTTGTAATGCTTGAGGTTATCCACGTCGAAGACAAGCAATGTCACCCGCCCGTCTTTCTCGCCCGCCCGCGCAATAACCTGCCTGGCAAACTCCCAAATGTATCTTCGGTTCTTCAACCCCGTCAGGTCATCCTCGGTGGCCAGCTTCTCAAGATGCCTGGTCCTTTCTTCCGCCGCCGCATCGACGCCCTCTCCCCGTTTAGCCGTCGCCGGCAAGCCTGCCCTGAGCGAAGCCGAAGGGGCGACGCTCAACGCACGCCCGAACTCCTGCACTCGCAGCGCCAACGCCGAAAACCGAATCGGACAAATCAGGTAATCATCCGCCACGCTCGAACCGTTGTAACTCGAATCAACAAGCCGCATCGCACCCGGCTCTTCGGACATCTGCGCAAGAAGAATGATTCTCGAATCGCAGCTCTCCCGCAGCGCCTTCAAGGCGCTGCGCAACCTGCCGGACGCACCGGACATCACCACCCCGATCGCCGCAAACCTCCTCTTCGACGCCGCATCGATAGCATCAAGTATATTCGGGCAGACTTCGCAATTCTCCGCGGAAATATCCCCGGCATCGACAAAAGCCCTGCCGATATCGCCGGCCAGGAGTATCCTCCCGCCCTCTCGCTCCGACCCGCCTAATTTGCTGCGAACTCCCATCTATCTCAATCTCCAAGCAAAGCATCCAGCTCGGCCTTAGTTGTGCGAAATTCATCTTTTTCTATCATAGCATAATCCGCCAAAAAGTCAATCAAAACTTGTTTTGAAGGAATCATCACCAATCCATAACCAAGATCCGCCGTTGGTTGGGCGGAATCAATTATCTACCTCCCAGCCAATGTAGAGCCATGAGTACAAAGTCCTTGAAATCAACTGCGCAGTCGCCGTTTATGTCTCCGGCTACAATAGTCTCGCAGGGCGGTGTGCCGAAATACGACTTGCTCGCCTCCGCTGTCCCGCCATACGCGCCCATATTGATTCGGCCACCGTTCGGGAACGGTTCAAGTCCTATCGGACTCATCGGGTCGCCTGCATCAATACACGGACTCGTCACATCGTCTATCGTCCATCGTCCCTCAGTTGCCTCCCAGCGCCCAGCCTGGGACTTGAGGTGATAATCACCATCGACCCAGAAATCGTCGTTGGCATCTTCGGGTGTCCCGTTGGGATGCCAATAACCGGTGTCCGCAAAGCAGGGATCGGTATCGATATTGCCCTCGCCCAGGCAGCCACCTTGGACATCGCTGTATCCGATTATGATGTCTGAACTGTCATTATTCCATACTTCATCGCCTCCATCCCAGAGGATACACTCTGCTAGTTCGACCTCACTCGAGTCCCACTCGTCAAGGGAGTCGCAAGCCAGAGCGTTTCCCATAAAAGCTGAGTTTCCATTGAACGTGCAGTTGACCAGGATTGCGCTACTCTCATTATTATACATTCCGCCGCCTTCGCGGGCGGAGTTCCCTCTAAACATGCAGTTCATCAGCGTCGGCTCGCCGTATGTGCTCATTCCTCCTCCTTGCTCCGCCGAGTTGTTCTCGATAGAGCAGTTCGTCATACTCAGAGAGTAACCTCCCCAGACACCACCACCGGATTGCGATGCCGAATTACTCCTGAGGGTGCAGTTGCTTACTGTGGAGTAGCTCCCGTTAAACGCCATGGCACCCCCTCGGCTCGCCGAGTTTCCGCGTAGAGTACAGCCCATCAACTCCACTGCGCCCTGGAACACGTAAACGCCGCCTCCCAAATTGCCGGCGAAGTTGCTTTCGAAAACGCAGCCTGTGAATGTTGCCGTGGGGTTGTCAAGCACGTATACGCCGCCGCCCTCGTAGCCTGCGGAGTTACGGATAAACGTGCACTCATCCATGATGGTGGAACCCTCAGTAGATATCGCGCCGCCGCTGGATCTGGCTGAGTTTCCGATGAAGGTACAGTTGGTTAATACGTTCCCCTCCCAATCAGACAGGCCGCCGCCGTAGCTACTCGAGTTGTCCCTGAACATACAATTTGTCAAAGTCGCACGACTGCCCCAGAAGCTGTGCATCCCGCCACCGGAGTTCCGGAGGAATGTACAGTCTGTCAATGTCGGATTGCTGTATATGTTGTAGATCCCACCTCCTAAACCGGCCGAGTTCTCAGCAAAAACACAGTTGAGTACAACCGGATTCCCGCTGGAGTTCAACATTCCTCCACCGTCGTAAGGGCCTCCGTAGATGCCCCAAGGTCCGTCCGCATTCCCCCCACGGATAGTGAACCCATCCAATACGGCAGTAGCATCCGTTCCGCTACCCACTACCACGTGGTAGCTGTTCTCTGCGCGGGTAGGATCATTCAGTAGATCGCAAGGATCGCTTACATCAACATCGTTGCGGTCCAGATCGCCGCTAAGGATGGTTTCGTACAGGACGATGTCGCGTGCATCGGGGTCAGCTTCGCCGAGGCCGGCGTAGCCGCCTTTGATGGTCACGCCGTTTTTGAGCTGGAAGCTTTCCTCTCGGCCGAGATTCGGCCGTTTGCTCAAAACAAAGTCATCCGGCCTATACACCCCGTGAGCGACACGGATTTCATCTCCTGCGGTGGCGAACATCAGGGCATCCTGGAGGTAGTTGTACGCATCGGCCCAGCTTGACCCGTCATTCGCCCCCGGTGCATCCGCATCGACATAGATTGTCTTGGCGTTGGTGCAAACGGCCATTGCGAAAACACAGATGCAGGCCGTCAGAATTGTGTTGAGAATTGTTCTCTGCCACATTGTATCTCCTTCCACTGAATGTTCCCATAATAACGAGCCTAAGGTTATTCTACCCGCCTGGCCGGGCCTTGTCCAGAGCTTTTTTCTCAAATTGATTGAATCGTTTTTTTTCTTGCATTTGGAACGGGCGGATACATAGACTCTACGCCTATGGAAAAAGACCAAATCAAGGCCAAAAACCCCGCTGGGGCATCTCTCATCGCACCCGCTGCGACGGTCTTCATCTCAAGTCTCTGTATTATGGTCCTCGAGCTCGTCGCCGCACGCCTTATAGCCAGGCATCTCGGCTCATCTCTATACACCTGGACCGCCGTCATAGGAATCGTGCTGGCCGGAATTTCCCTCGGCAACGCCCTCGGCGGCCGAATCGCGGACCGTTGCCCCGCCAGGAGGGCGCTGGCCATCCTCTTTACAATTGCATCCGCCGCCTGCGTGTTCACCGTTATTCTCAACAACCTTGTCGGCGGATTGATGTGGCTTTGGGAGCTAAGCTGGCCCGCACGGACCTTCACGCACGTATTCCTGGTCTTTATGCTCCCATCAACAATCCTGGGCGCAATCAGTCCCATAGTCGCCAAAATGGCCCTCGACCGCGGACTGCCCACGGGAAAAACCGTCGGGACTATCTATGCCTGGGGCGCTATCGGAAGCATCGCCGGCACGTTCGCCGCCGGGTTCTATCTCATCGGCGCCGTGGGAACGACGATGATTATCTGGATCATCGGCGGAGTCCTCCTGCTTATGGGCATACTCTACTCCACCCGTCTTTGGCCCTTTTGCGTCTGGGCCGTAGTCTTCCTCTGGGCTATGGCGATGGGAATGGCGCCGATAAAGTGGTGCCGCACCGCCGGCGCAGCCCTGGCCCTGCGAGAGCGGCCCGACCCCCAAATAATATATCAGGACGAAACGGCGTACTATTACGTCGCGGTCAAACAAATCTCCAAAGACCCCGACAAACGCGAGTTCTTTGAGGACAAGCTCACGCACAGCAGAATACTGATGGGCGATATCGCCAATCTTCAGTACTCCTACACGGAAATCTACGCTGCAATAACGCACGGTCTCAGCGCCGCCAAAGACAAGCTCTCGGTCATGGTAATCGGAGGAGGAGGCTACGTGTGGCCCAGGTACGTCGAGCATGCCTGGCCCGGAAGCTCAATAGACGTCGTCGAGATAGACCCCGGCGTCACGCAGGCCGCTATAAAGGCCTTCGGCCTCGAGCCAAATACCCCCATCCGCACTTTTAATATGGACGCGCGAAATTACGTTGACCAGCTCCTCCGGCAGCAACGCGCCGGAACCGCCGGACTCTATGACTTTGTCTATGGAGACGCCTTCAATGACTATTCCGTGCCGTTCCAACTGCTTACAAAGGAGTTCAACGACAAAATCGCAGCTATTCTCACCGACGATGGCATCTATATGCTCACACTCATAGACATCTACGAGCTTGCAGAGTACATAGGCGTCGTAGTCAACACCCTGCAGCAGACCTTCGCCGACGTTCACGTTGTGACGGAGCTCGGCCAGCCAAAGTGGGCGCGAAACACCTTTGTCGTCGTCGCCGCCAAGCGAAAACTCGACATCGCCCAGATAGTCTCCGGCCGAAAAACAACAAACGAGCTTTGGCGCCTGGACGAATCCGATATGGAGTACATAAAGGCCAAGTCCGCAGGCGTCGTCTTGACCGACGACTACGCCCCCGTCGAGAACCTCCTCGCCCCCGTCGTTCGCCGAAGCACCAGGCAATTCCTCGCCTTCCGGTATTTGCAGGAGGCCCAAAGGCTCTCCATCGCGGGCCATCCTGAAGAAAGCATCCCCTTTTATCAGAAAGCAGCCGAAGCTCAGCCCCGGTTAACAACGATAGCGTACAGCGAAATTGGTTTTATATGTTTTCGACTGGCTGATTACGGCAGCGCCGTCCGTGCCTTCGAAAGGGCCATCGAATACAACGACCTGTCTCCAGACAAAAGGAATCTTGCAAGAGTGAATTTCGAGCTTGCCTCGGCTCTGCAGAACCTCAATCGGGAGGATGAAGCCTCGCTGCATTTCAAAAATGCCGCCGGACTTTTCCGCGAGCTTACCGAAAAGTACCCTCAGACGCCCGAATTTCAGTTCAAGCTGGGCGCCGCTCTGGTCAAAATCCGCGATTTTGAAAACGCCGCCAAAGCGTTCCGCCAAGTGATAGAGATCAATCCCGATGAGGCTGCCGGCTACATCGAGCTTGCAAAGGTCTTTGAGCTGCAGCAGAAATACGGTGAAGGAATCGAAATGCTCCAAAAGGCAATTGACCGTATGCAGGACAAGCAGCCCGATGACGACGTTCGCGCGCTGCGTGCGATGCTTGAAGTCTTGCAGTTCAAGCAGTGGCGCGAATCTCAGGAGAAGGACCGATAGCAAACACGGCCTTTAGCCGGGCCTCTTATCAAGGCTCATCGCCGGTCGGTATTTCCCTCAACGGCCACCCGAGCGGACACAACTCAAGCCACAAATCCGCAAGTGCGGCATAGTCCGCAAGGTCAACGGCGCCGCTCCCGTCCAGATCACCCGGCACCCCGCCTTGCAGCCAGCCCTTAGCCATCCGATCCAGGTCGTCGAAGCGAACACTACAACTGGTTATCCACGATGTCTGCACCTTGTACGCCACGGGCGTTGTGTCCCGGAAATGAATCCAGCCGATATTCTCGCCCCAGGCCCAACCGTCGAAGTTGCCCTCGTGGTCGATAACGACCCCATAGTGAGTCAGGTCGTCCGGCACCCTCGGATTGAAGTTGATCCACCCGACGTTCTCGCCCCAGGCGTAACCCGATAGCAGCCCGGTCCCGTCATTCACAACGCCGCCGTAGGCGGGGCGGAGATTTATCCAACCGATGTTCTCCCCCCAGGCGTAGCCGCTAAGCTCGCCGTCGCCCACTGCAACGCCGGGCCCCTGGTTCGGCTCAAAATTCAACCACCCTGCGTTATCGCTGTAGGCATACTGCGAGCCGTCATCATAAGGGTCTATGTTCTCAGTGGGATCAATGTCTCCGGCCAGGACAAGCGAGGCTGACAACAGCATCCCCACAACGAGCAGCGTTTCTCTCTGCCTCATTCTACCTCACCTCCTTACAGCCCCGAAACCCCCCCAGACATTTACCTGCCTGAGCAACTGTCAGGACGCTTGAATCTCACGCAAGAGGTTCAATCTTTAACTGCCCTTGTTGGCCATCAAATCCCAGGAAGTCACAATATCCCCGTGCGGCAGCCCGTCGGCGCCTATGATCGTGTAAGTCCACTCGATCTTGCCGTAGTTGAAGCTGACCTCTTCCAGCGGCAGCGTATCACCGCTCCTGGTCCCGGCGCTCGGCTTCACGGAGCTAACGATCACATCGGACAGCACATACTCCATATACTTCCGCTTGTCGCCTCCCGCCCTGCAGAGCTCTATCGCGACCTCCGGGATATGCTTACCGTTGCAGCAGTAAAGAGCTAACTGCGGACTTGCCTTGTCCAGCGTATGCACGAGCGAGAAATCCTGGTGTTGGCACGGCTCGAGTGCCCCTCCCCCTACAACCCTGGCAGGCTGGCTTACACCGTGGCTGTAGGAGAGTATCTCTATCCAGTCCTTGTGCTTGTCATCCGTCGATTCGCCGGGAATCGCGTCGATCTTGAGAAACATATCGAATGCCAACGGCAGCGGCGGCGGCTGGGTCCCCGAGCTGGCCGCATAGATCTCGCTCAGGCTCGGCATCGAGGCCTCGGCCGATCCGGGCGGCCCGGGCGGTTCCAGACTTCCCCCGCCCGCTTTGAGCGAAATCAAAACGAGGACAGCCGACACAACCGCGACCACTACCAACTTCGCTGTTATGTATTTGGTTTTCACTCTTGTGCCCTCCAAAAACAATCGCAATCCAATTTGATTTATAGACCACTCGACGAGTATGGAACAACCGAGGGGATACAAAGACCGCCGCATCCCCGCGAATAACCAAGTTTTTCTGCACTTTTCAGCACAGCACTAATCTATCGTACAAATATATACTCTACTGCTGCAAAATGCAAGAAAAATCGCCCGCTGGACCCAACAATTCTTGACAACACCCCCTTTCCAGCCTGCCAGACTCCCATCCTGATCACCGAAATCCCCCCGACAGACATTGGGCAGTTGATTTGAGGCCCAAACTGTTGTGGATTCCGGTCGGTTAGACTACTATGGATTGTGTCGAAGCGCCAGGCACGTAATCGGACACAACCGATGACCCCCAGAGCCAGCCTGTCGTCCCGCCGCAGCCCTCGAAACAGCCAAATCAAGGTTTCTCGCCGGCCGGCAACCCCCCTAAAACCTCTTTCACCTGGTCGGCACAGAAGCTGCCAGGATACAATTCAAGAAAACTCGACAGAGTCGCTCTGGCATCACTCAGATACTTTTTCTTCTGCTCCGGCTCCAATTCACCCTGGTAAAGACCTATCTTCAAACGCCCAAGCTCATACAAAGCCATCATTCCCCCGTCGGTCTTTGGAAACGCATTGTACACCTCGCTCAATCGCTCCGCCTGAAGCTGATCATCAGCAATTAGCTTCGCCTGCGCCAACAGAATATTGTCACGAAGCTGATCCTTATCGCCCGTTCGCTCCAGCAGCCCGTTGAGGTGGTCGGCGTAATCCGGCAAGTGAGGATTCAGCCTTACGAACTGAGCCAGGCGCTCAATCGAGCCGGGATCATCCGTCCGATTCTCAGTACCTATCAGAAGCCGCCACTGACTCAGTCTCCTCTGCAGCTCAATCAGCTTAAAGACCGTCATCACCGAATCACCCGGCGGACGAAACAATCCCAAAAATGCCTCACCGCGACCCTCGCTTTCCTCAAGCCCCTTCAATCGCTCAATCACCTTGTTTTGCGCCTCGGCCAGAAGCCTTTCGGCCTGCTCAAACCTCTCACGTCCCGCCCAGTCCCTTGCTATGCGCCATCGCGCCTCGATCGCTTCGGCGCTCTGCGGAAAATACTCATAAAGCCGATGCCATATCGGCAGGGCATCGCGACGCGGATAGTCCGCGTAGAAATGCAGTATCTCTTTCTGCTCAACCGTCTTCACATCAGGACTGTATTCCTTCAAAAGCGCCTTGAAGTAAAGCGCTATCGGCATCCGTCGGCTGTCGGGCCGTTTCCGAATGAATAAATCGTACTGCTGCAAAAGCAACTCCCGCTTCGCCTGATAGTCAAGAGTCTCAGGCATTATGAACCAGCTCGGCCAGCGGTCATACTGAAGCTGAATCTGAATCTCCTTCTTCAGCTCCGCACGAAGGGGTATCGGCTCGGTGCCATAAAAGAGGACTTCTCCCAGATACTTCCTCATGTCGGGGTCTGTAATCGTCGTATCGAGCGCATCGGTTATGCTGTGGTCGTGAAACTCCTCAACGTTCTCAGGGTCGTTTTTCGCCACATAGAGTTGATAGTCCAGCTCGTCAAACCCAATCGCCACCTCAAACGTCCCCAGCGCAATAACAAGCGTCAGCAAGGTGAATGCCCAAACCAGCCACGGGCGGTAACGCGTGTAATGACCTATCCCCAGCACAAACGCCGCTATGATCAAACCGTCAAGCCACGCACAAATCCACGGGGTAAAAGAAAAACTCCACTCAATCGGGTCCTCGCCCTTTGCGCCCCCAAGCAGACCCCAATACACTAACTGAGGAGCCGTGCAAAGCGCGATCGCAATATAGCGAGAACGAAATCGAAGCGGACGGCAAGCCGCTCCCAGGCAGCTAATCAAAAGGCACAATGCAAACCCCGGCAGATTCGCAAGAAAAACAACCGCCAATATGAATACCACGCTGTAGCGAAAGCTCATAAGCTGCGATATAAGCACCGGCGAAACCGACATTATGCCCATCAGCAGCCCTAAAACAAATATCTGCCACGGGTACTCGAATATGCTCACCCCCGTAGCCAGATTTCGCGACAAACGCCAGTACGAAGGCGACGTCACCGCCTCAATATCGAACGACCAGAACGTGCCCGTAACTATCTTCGACCAGAAAAGGCAGCTAAGACAGAATGCCCCCACCGCAAGAAGCCAGTTCCACTGGACGTTCGAATGGCTGTAGTGCAGCGTCGGGCCGACAGCCAGAAAGGACTTCGACCCCACTATCGGCGTCTTATCAGTCTCTTTATTATCCATAGCCCCTACAACTATCGAGCATCAAGTATCGAACATCGAACATCGAGTATCGAGCATCGAGCATCGAGTATCGAGTATCGAGCATCGAACTACGTCCCTTCGCCGCTGCTCGACAGATACTCAACCTGCTCGGGCGTAAGCTTGTCAATCGCAATCGACATCGATTTGAGCTTGAGCCTGCTTACCTGCTCCTCAATCTCTATCGGCACGTCGTAAACCTCCGCGCCTAACTTGCCTTGTTTCTTCACCACGTACTCAGCCTGCAGCGCCTGTGTCGCAAAGCTCATATCCATCACGCTCGCGGGATGGCCCTCCGCCGCCGCAAGATTGATCAGCCGTCCTTCCGCCAGAAGATGAATCCGCTTGTTGTTTTTCAGCACGTACTCATCGACGTGATTGCGCACGTTACGATTTACCTTCTTGCTTATTCGCTTCAAACCCGGCAAATCTAATTCAACGTTGAAATGTCCGCTGTTGCAAACCACCGCCCTGTCCTTCATCACGCGGAAGTGCTCGGCCCGTATAACGTGCTTGTTGCCCGTCAGCGTAACGAACAGCTCGCCCACCTTCGCCGCCTTCGCCATCGGCATTACCTCGAACCCGTCCATCGCCGCCTCCAGCGCCTTGATCGCATCGACCTCCGTAACGATTACAATCGCCCCCATCCCCCTCGCCCGCATTGCAAAACCTCGCCCGCACCAGCCGTACCCCGCCGCGACCACCCTCTTGCCCGCCAATAGAAGGTCCGTCGCGCGAATTACCCCATCGATCGTTGACTGCCCCGTCCCGTACCGGTTGTCGAACAGGTGCTTCGTCGCCGCGTCGTTCACCGCGATAACCGCGAACTTCAGCTTGCCTTCCCTCGCCATCGCCCGCAGGCGGATAACGCCCGTCGTCGTCTCCTCCATACTCGCAATAATCCGCCCCGCCTCTTTCTTTCTGCTCCTATGCAGCTCATTCACCAAATCCGCCCCGTCGTCGAACGTGATAACCGGCTTATGGTCGATAGCCGAGTGGATATGCTTGTAATAAGTGCTCCGATTCTCGCCGCGAATCGCAAAGACCGGCGTATTGAAATCCTTCACCAGCGACGCCGCAACGTCATCCTGGGTGCTCAGCGGGTTGGATGCGCAGAGAACAGCGTTCGCCCCGCCCGCCTTGAGCGTCCGCATCAGGTTCCCCGTCTCCGCCGTCACGTGCAGACACGCTGCTACGTTCATCCCCTTCAACGGCTTGCTCTTGGCGAACCGCTTGCGAATCGCCGCAAGGACCGGCATATCGTTATCCGCCCATAGTATTCGTTTCTTCCCGACCTCCGCCAATGACAAATCCGCAATGTCGTACTTCATCCATTAACCCTTTCAAAGATAAGAAAATACACGCGGGACAGGATTATACCCCCCGCATCGCCGAAGCGTCAATCCGAAATCTAAAATTCGCCTGCCCGCCCGTTCCCCCGATTCCGCCCCAAAAACGCCCCCCTCGTGCCACGCGCCTCCCCGCAAGGCCCCCACCCAAGCAGCCCCCATAGAGCCTCGGGGCTTCGCGGGGGCACTGGGGACCTGCCCGCACTCCGTGGCACGGGCTTCCAGCCCGTGTTTCTTCCCCCTTGTCACCCCGAGCGCAGGCCCTTGGGGCCGGAGTCGAGGGGTCTATTGAAACAGCCGCCGCCTTGTCCCCAAAACGCCACGGCAATTTCAAAAATGGTCATTTCCAAATAGTAAATTGAAGATTTCCCTTGCAACCTCTCCACAAAAAAGCTATAATGATCTCAAATAAGAGCCGGAGGCAAAAAGTATGAAAAAGGCGGTTTTATTCGTAGTGGTCTGTCTGGCGCCGACCTTGGGCCAGGCAAGAACTACCACAGTCGATGACGACGGCCCAGCCGATTTCAACAACATCCAGGCCGCTATTAACGACGCCAACGACGGCGATATCATCGAGGTTCAGCCCGGAACTTACAGAGGTTCCGGCAATCGGGATATTGACTTCCTCGGCAAAGCCATAACCGTCCGCAGTATTGACCCGAACGACCCCAATATTGTCGCCAACACGATTATTGACTGCAATGGTACAGAAGCTGAACCACATCGGGGATTTTATTTCCACAGCGGTGAGCCTCCCAACTCCGTTATAAGCGGTCTCGCCATCACAAACGGCTACGCTGATTTTGGCGGCGGTATTTATTGTGATGGGTCATCCCCAACGATACAAAACAATATTATAAAACGGAATCAGGCGGGCACAGGTGGTGGTGTTAAATGTTTGGGAGGCAATGTGGCAATTTTGAACTGTGACATCTCGGTGCGGTTTAGCCATTTGCTATGCGGCGAAAAGCCCATAGGAAACCGTTTCAATTAATTCTCTAACTCGTGCCGAAAACCTCAAGTTGGGTGAAATTCGATGTTGCCACAAGAGTTTA
>Ga0315288_10006780_pt1 | contig 14522 bp, 13 predicted proteins | sample YL17G11_20_MG_FD_203454 | JGI IMG/M metagenome (GOLD analysis project Ga0315288, IMG submission 203454) | Sediment microbial communities from Yellowstone Lake, YNP, Wyoming, USA - YL17G11_20 | ecosystem: Environmental > Aquatic > Freshwater > Lake > Sediment | place: USA: Wyoming | collected... | reverse complement strand
CTTCCCCTCCTCGAATCCTCAGAGGCTTCGGAGGCGATACAGGAAGGGGACCGGGTTCGGGTGAACCTCACCACTGGCGAGATCTTCGACCTCACGCAGAAGAGGAAGTTTTTTGCAAAACCGATCCCCACCTTTATGCAGGCATTGATCAGGGACGGAGGATTGATCCCGCACCTCCGAAAAAAGGGGTTAAAAGAGTAAAAGATAAATTGAGATCTCAAATTTACGACTCTTTTTCAATTTACTCGTTAAATAATCCCCTTCTTGATGAGCTTGTAGATCTTGTGATTGATATTCGTGAGGTCAATCGGCGAATGATTCTCTGGGGTCACGACTCAACGTATACTTGAACAAAAATCCAATGAATTCAAGGGGCGATTTTTAAGTATCTCGCTAATTTGGACATCACTGATATTCAATGGCATTGTGCTTAATCTCGGATGATAGTTAAACGTGGAATGATAGTCGAATTCCTGGTAGCTTGATGAATTGCGAGATTAATTGACATATGTGTATCAAAAAAGCGAGGAGGGATTTTTCCAAGTGCTCATGTGTGCAAGATGGGAATCATAAAAGAGGTTGCCCTGCTCGATACAGGTCAACCTCTTTTATTGAGCAGGATCTCTATAGAGCGAGTTACAATTCGAATAAACCAGATCGGTAAGCCTTTAGGTATTCTATGCAGTAGTTGTCTTTTCCTACCAGGACTTCGGCGGCAATTATACTGGCCATCATGCGCTTGTCCAGTGGGTTGACTATGGCGCCGTCTAGTCCTTTTGTGATGGCCATGACCATGAAAGTCTGGTTTAGAAAATTTCTAGCGGGAAGACCGAAGGAGATGTTTGACAGCCCACACATGGTGTGGACGCCCTTAAACGTCTGGGTGATTGTTTCCACAGCTTTGAGAAATGCTATTCCAAAAGCAGTGTCAGTGGAAACCGGCTGCACCAGCGGATCGACGTAAATGTTCTCTATGACGATATTACTTTTAACCAACCCGTTAATCAATTTATCGGCTATCGACAGTCGTTGATCGGTAGATTGAGGCATGCCCTCATCACTCATGCATAGAGCAACAACCTTGCTGCGGGAGCCTGAGATCACTGGCATCAGTTTTTCATATCGCTGTTTTTCAAGCGAAATGGAGTTGATCATCGCCGTGCCTTTGTGGACAGCTAATGCGGCTTCGATCGCCTTAGGATCCGGGCTGTCGATGCAGCAAGGTAAGTCCACCACGCCTTGTACCAGCTCCACCAGCCACTTGAGGTATTCGGCTTCGCGGTCTACGAAGACGCCGGCATTCACGTCGATATAGTGGGAGCCTTTTTCAGCCTGGTCCTTGGCCACTTTCTCCAGAGCAACCCGATCCTGCTGCTCAATCGCTTGACGAATCGCTTTGCGACTGGCGTTTATCAATTCTCCAACAATGATCATAACCCGTCCTCCAATCCGATTGACTGACAATCGCAAAGAAATATTTTAGTTCAGAGGTTTCCGACATTGGGCCGGCCGGTGGCCACCAGGAACAAATCTGTTTGCAAATGCAATTCATCTCCAGAGGCGGAAGTTACTATTTTCTCTTTAAATCGGAAATCGAATAATGGATTTTCCACCCAATTTTTTCGCATATCTTCAATGGCCAGTTCTTCCAGACGTTGACGACCGGTAGCCAAGGCGCTGTTCACATCGGAAAAAGACTCTTTGCCCGCTGCGGTGTAAAGATCCCACCCTCCGGATGAATTGGGGCGGATCATTCCGTTAAATCGCATCTCGACCAAACCGACAACCGCCCCGACGGCAACAGAGACATCGTATCCGGGGGGAAGAAGGGTCTGAGTGTCCAGATGCTGCAAAGCTTGAGGTAGACAAGCCGGTGCCGGCGCTCCCACACCCACCACGGGAGCGGTGAGCCGAACATTGATTTCCAACCCAACCTTGCCGTTGTCCTCGTCTCTTGGCCTATGGTACCATCGGGGCAATATAGATGTGAGAGCCGCGCCTTCGTCCTCGCCCACAAACGCAACGACTTCACTGCACAAGATCCGGGCAATTCTATCTTCTACGGCATCCTCCAACTCTTTTTCGGAGATGGAGAGATACCGCGCCAAAATGGCACGACCCAATCGGGCGGCCTCCGCATCGCCTAGATCAAACTTGCCGGCAGCAACACGCAGATCCGTTGGTGTCAACGCGCTGCGAAATAAACGGCCTTTCCTTTCCTCATCGGCCAAATTCAGTGAGTCCCTCCACTGGCAGGAATCTGTCCATAACTCAAATTCACTGATCAAGTCGCCATCAGGGCGTATATAAAAAGTGGTCGGATTAATGCCTCGGCAGGCTTCGCCTGAAATACTACGGTACACCGCCCGTAGTTCGTCCAACAACTTGGGTGTGCGTGCCACCTCTACACACAACGGCATCACCCGGCGCGGACCGATGATTATCTGGTGTTGACCGTTGACTTGAATGAAACTGTCTCCCCCCAAGCCGATCGTCCGGACCTTGGCTGCTTCCACGTGGGTTTCCCACTGTCCGACCCGAGCTCCGACCGGGTCTATCACCACGCGACCATCACGTAAGACCGCCATGTCGGTGGTAGTGCCACCCATGTCAATAATCACGCAGTTCTGCACACCGGCCAAGTACTTGGCTCCGAGAATACTGGCAGCCGGGCCGGAGAGCAGCGTGTCCACCGGCCGATCCAAAGCCGCGTCGGCGGACATGAGCGTCCCATCGCCCCGGACAACCATCAGGGGAGCGGTTATGCCGAATTCCTGTAATACCCGCTGGCAGGTATGAATGAGATTACTGATCAACGGTATCAACCGGGCATTCCACCATGCCGTCGTAGCCCGTTTTACCGCGTCCAGTTTCATGGAAAGCTGGTATCCCCGGACGACAGGCAGGTCAAATCTCTCCCGGATCTCTTGCGCCACACGTTTTTCATGGTCCGGATTGCGCACGGAAAAAAAACCTGCCACCGCCACCGCATCCAAACCGCACACGAATGCAGGAAGCTCCCGGTAAAGGCGTTCCAAATCTAAGGGAGCTTTTTCGCACCCGGTAACCGAGTGCCCGCCGGACAAACACAATACCTTTGTATCTTTTGGAATCACCGGCGGACTCTCATCGTAGCCGATTAGAATCAACCCGGCTTCGGCCCCCACTCCCTCTACAATCGCATTGGTGGCAAGGGTAGTGGCCACCGAAACAAGCCGAACGTAGGGCAACATCTGCGGGTCTAGTCCGGCCAAGCCTATTTTAATTCCCCCTGAGGGGTCCGGTCGGGTGGTCGGCGATTTGTTGCGGCCCACCATCCGGCCGCTCTCCTGATCCAGCAGCACAAGATCGGTATAAGTGCCACCAGCATCAATGCCTAGGGACAACTTCATCGTCATCTGGCGAGCAGCCTCCGTATCAATTCTACGGCCCGGGTGGCGTCCGCAGCGTAACCGTCCGCACCGATCGCGTCGGCAAATTCCTGACTCACCGGAGCACCGCCCAAAATCACCTTGTATTTATCGCGAAGACCGCTTTCCTGAAGAAGTTCAATGAATTCACGCATCCGTGGCATCGTCGTGGTCAGCAGGGCGGACAAACCGATCACCTCCGCCTGGTTGGCCTTAGCCGCCTCGAGGATCTCTTCGCTGGATTTGTCCACCCCAATGTCAAACACCTCGAATCCGCTGGATTTCATCAGCAGGCTCACGATGTTCTTGCCGATGTCGTGGATGTCGCCTTTGACCGCGGCAATCAAGAAACGGCCTAATTTCTGATTCGTGCCACCACTCCTGAGAAGCTCCGGTTCTAAGATTGCAACAGCGGCATCGGCCGCTTTAGCCGCCAGCATCATTTCTGGAAGAAAAATATTTCCGGTGGCGAATCGATCCCCCATGACTTCTAGGGCGGCCCGGATTCCTTTGTTGATCATTTCCAGAGGATCCACCCCTTGCGCGATGCCTTTCCTGGCTACATCCTGAACCTTGGCGTCATCCATTTCCAAAATGGTCTCTCTGAGCTGTTTGAGAATTTCTTCCGACATAGCCTTTTCCCTCCTTATTTCGCATAGGTCTCTTCCGCCCTTCGAATAATCGCGGTCAATTCATCCTGCACTTCCTGAGGCAGGGGCTCCACCTGATGGGTGGCCAATATTTCCTTTGCTTTCTGCCGGGCTATTTCTCGAATGTCCTTGGACCCCCTGGAGATCCAGGTATCCCGTGTGTTTCGGTCAAATAAGCGCGGCAGGTAGTGCTCCCCGCTCCGGACATGGTGCAGAGTGTGTCGCAAACCCATGAAATTACCGCGAGGGCCGACTTGCTTGATCTGATCAAAGCTCAAGGTATCAGGGGTGACGCGGATGCCATCCAGGATGCGGCAAATCATGCCCAGCATTTCATTGTCAATCACATACTGCTCGTGACTGGCCAATAGGCAGCATTCGAGCAAACCTGCCGCGTCGTGAATGTAGTTTCCGCCAGCCAGGGCGACCAAGAGGGCCTGCAATGATTTTTCCACCCCCGCCTGGGCGTCGGGGATTTTAGAATCGGACATCCCGCCGGTGGAGTAGGTCGGCAGGCGGTAAAACTTGGCCATCTGATTCATAGCGGCGTTGACCATTCCGAGCTCGACCGCGCCGGATGCGAAAAGACCACTTCGCATATCGCTGATTGAGCCGACATTGCCCCACATGACGGGAGCGTTCGGCTTGATCAGCTGGACCAAGGTGATGCCCGCCAGTGTTTCGGCAACATTCAACAGGACCTGTCCGGCCAGGGGAGCCGGTCCTGTAGTGCCACCCTGGGGTTCGGATCCTATGATCAGGGGACAGCCTACTTTGGCCAAATCCATAATGGCTTCCAGGTTGACTTTGCTCCACTGCAATGGCGAGACTGCCAGCATGTTGACGATGATCATCGGCCGCTCCATAAAGGCTTCTTCCCCGCCGGCCACAGCCACACCCATGCGGTATAGATCCATGGCCCCCTCCCGGGAGAACGAGGTGGAGCTGATTTGCTTCGTGGTATTGTTGTAGGCCGCATCCACGGCGTATAACTCGGGGATTTTGGGATTCACGTCCTGGGGGGTAATCATGAACTTGAAAAAATGGATGAATTCAAGAGCGTCGATCAGCCTGGCAAAATCACGGCAGTCTTGTAAGGTACCCATCCGCACTTTCCCGGTCTCCAAATCGCTTACTTTGACAGGCAGAGTCCCGGGACCGAAGTACACGCGGTCCCCTTCCGCATGAATGTCTTGCTTCGGGTTGCGGGCAGCCAAGAGCATGGAAGAGGGGCAGAGCTTTAGGGAGATCTCGACCATGTTGCGAGTCAGTTTGACCACGCGGATGGAATGATCAACCATCGCTCCGTTTTTTTCCAAAACATCCAGTGCTTCCAGACTTTCAAAAAAACACCCCACTTCCTGAAGCACATCCAGGGCTTGTTGGTGGATCTTTTCGATTTCGCTTTGGGACAGAATCTTGAGCTGGCCTCCTTTAAGGTTCCAAGGGTCCATATTCCCCTCCTTTCATCAAAGTTATGATATTTGATTTCCCCCAGAAAAAACTCAGCCTTGGCGGCCGTAGGTGCTTTCAGCGTTTTTGATTATATCCTTCAATTCATCATCCGCTTCAGGCGGAAGCGGCTCCACTTGATGTTTCGCCAAAATCGCTTTGGCCCTCTCTCGAGCCACCTCCTTAATGTCTCTGGCCCCTTTGGCTAGCCAGGTGTCACGTGTCGAGCGGTCAAAGAGCCATGGTAAATAATGTTCTCCCGATCTGACATGGTTCAAGGTATGGTGGAGACCCATGAAGTTTCCGCGCGGCCCGACTTCTTTGATCTGATCAATGCTTAAAGTATCAGGTGTTACGCGAATACCGTCCAGAACCCGGCAGACCATTCCCAACATTTCGTTGTCGATCACGTACTGCTCGTAGCTGCAGCTCAAGCTGAAGTCCATGATCCCCGAGGCGTTGTGAATGTAGTTGCCGCCTGCCAGAGCCACCGTCAAAGCCTGCAAGGATTTCTCGACTGCGGCTTGGGCGTCCGACGTCTTGGAGTCCGTCATCCCACCTGTGGAATAGGTCGGCAGGCGATAGAATTTGGCCATTTGATTGAAGGCGCTGTTGATCAGCGCCAGCTCCACCGCCCCGGTAGCGACAACGCCCGTCCGCATTTCCGCCACCGAGCCGATGTTGCCCCACATTACCGGCACGCCGGGGTTGACGATTTGGGCCAGGGTGATGCCAGCCAGGGATTCAGCCGTATTGACCAGTAGCTGGCCGGCTAAAGGCGCCGGACCTGTCGTGCCGCCTTGCGGGTCGGAACCGATGATCATGGGATAGCCTTTTTCGGCAGCGCCGATGATCCCGCCCAACGCCTTGTAGTCATAAGACAAGGGAGATACGGCTAAAAAATTGATCAAAAGCATCGGTCTCTGCTGGAAAGCCTTTTCCCCGCCCGCCACAGCAACCCCCATTTTGTATTGATCCATGGCCGTCTCCACGGAAAATGAGGTGGAGCTGATCTGCTTGGTGGTGTTCTGGTATGCGGCATAGAGCATGTAAAGCTCGATTACCCGCTGGTTGACGTCGCTAGGGCAAATCATGGTCTTGAAGAAATGGATGTAACCCAATGCATCAATCAGGCGGGCGAAATCCCGGCAGTCCTTGTAGGTGCCCTTGCGGTACTGGCCGTTTTCCAGATCGATGACGTTGATGGGGACGGTGCCTGTGCCGAAATAGACCCGATCGCCTTCGGCGCGGATGTCGCGCTTGGGGTCGCGGGCGGCCAGCAGCATGGAAGACGGACAGCAGCGCAGGGCATGTTCCACCATGTTGCGTGGAATTTTGACGATCTTGGTCGTTCTGTTAACCAAGGCCCCATGTCGGGCAAAAATGTCCAAAGCTTTCTCGTGGTCCATGTAGCAGCCGACTTGCTGCAGCACATCAAGGGACCGCTGATGGATCTCCTCGATTTCGGCCTGGCTGAGAAATTTCAATTGGCCGCCTCGCAGGTTCCAAACATCCATCATCTTTTCTCTCCTTTCGGTTTGGAGTCACTTGACTCGGCGGGAACATTCTCTGCCAGATTTAGAGGTTGCCACTCCGAGTCTTCCTTTACAAATAATTTCCATCTAAAAAGGTTCTCAATTTCGCTACTAATGACGCGAGAGAATATTGAGTCTTCTCCGCTTTTTTCCTGATCGTAACGATCCAGCAGTCGCCCGAGGTTAAAATCGATCGACGGAACCAAATTGTTGTTGAATTTCATTGCGGACTTCACTGCTGAGTTGGGCATAACCATCATAACCGAGAGCATTGTAAAATCGTTAGGCATAAACCGGGATTGATTTTAGTTTTTCAACTGACCAAAGCTGCGATAATAGTTCTGATGCCTTTTTTTTGCTCAACAGTTTTGAAGTGCATGAGCAAAATTTATCTTCAATCATTTTGTCCGACATCGGCTTACAAGGCATGCCTGTGGCTCCACCATTGAAATACTGAAATTGTTTGCCATCTTTTGTATAAATGGTGACTTTAGCTGCCTCAGGGAAATCTTCAGTGGTGTTCCCTAGCGGAAAAAAATCTTGGGAGGTGGCCATGGTGACCTTTTGCATGTTCGCTTTAAGTAAAGAATTATTTATGGTGAGATCATTGAGTTGTTTTATTCCAAGCTCGTTAAAGCTTAAGATGCAGCCTATTGCAAACGGCATGCTGAATTGCGCTTGGGTGACCGTTACAGGATTATTGTAGACAAGACTCATGCCAACCAGAGGTGTCACTTCACAATGAACCCGTGCAATATTCTCGTTCGCTAAAGTTTCTTTGATGATGATGTTCTGAGTAGCCTCGACTGCAGCCTGGGCTGCTGAACAAACCGGATAACGTTTTAAGGCTACTCCCGGCTTCTCAAGACTGAAACGCTTCCCTAATTCAACCAATGCCTTCAAATCGCAGTTGCCGTCATTATACAATTTAAGAAAACCGCGATCGTCTTCGAATACGTTGCCTGGCCCTGATATCCCATTCATCGCCAAAAGGGCAGACCTAATGCCAATTTGAGAAGCCCATCCGATAACAAACGGCTTGACTGGAGTCCCAAGAACAACTCTTAAGCCCGTCGTCAGACAAGCAGCAATTCTGATCGCATTTCGAGTTGTTGCATTGTTCAGTTTAAACGCTTTTGCAGCTGCACCAGCAGCCCCTAACGAACCCAGAAGACCGGAATTCCACCAACCTTTCCAATAAAGATGGTTTGTGACGAGTCTACCCAAAGCATATTCAGTTTCTACACCTGCTATAAACGCCAAAAGAAAATCTTTACCGGAAATTCTGGCTGCCTCAGCGGCTGCATTGGCAGCCGGCCAGACGGCTGCCGAGCCATGAACGATTCCATCATAACAAGTGTCGTCAAAATCCAATACATGTGCGGCAATGCCGTTGATTAAAGCCGCTCCCTCCATACAGCTCTTAACAGCCTTACTACCAATTATGGTGCATGGACCCAATGCAAACTGCTTTTGAGTTGCTTTTCTTGTTAGGATAACACCAGATCTCTTAGAACCCGCAAAGGCAACCCCGATGACGTCTATCAAGCAGCGCTTTGCATGCCAAATTACATTCTCAGGGATATCCTCCCAGCCAAAAAAAGTTACCCAATCCCCTATCGTATCGGCAATGTTCACCATTGAAGAATGTCCTCTTCTTTCTTTCTTTCTTTTATAGAATTTGACTTAAGAACTCTTTAGTACGCGGATCCTTTGGGTTTTTAAAAAATTCATCGGGTGGACCAAACTCGACGATAACGCCGTGATCGGTAAAATAAACACAATTGGAAACTTCTCGGGCAAATCCCATCTCGTGGCTGACAACTATACATGTCATGCCTTCTTCCGCTAATTCTTGTATCGTTAAAAGGACTTCCTTTTTTGTTTCCGGGTCAAGAGCACCAGTGACCTCGTCAAACAGCATGGCCTCCGGCATCATTGCTAAGGAACGCGCTATAGCGACGCGTTGCTGTTGTCCACCAGATAGCTGACCTGGATAAAAATGCTCTTTTCCTTCAAGCCGAACTTTGGCCATTAATTTATACGCCCGTTCCTGTACTTCTTCTTTGTTTTGACCTAGCACTTGAATTGGAGCCATCATAATGTTTTGTAAAGCGGTCTTGTGGGGAAATAGATTGTATTGTTGGAAAACCATTCCAACCGTTTTTCTCAGTTCAATTTTGTTTAATTTTGGATCGTTGACTTCAATGCTTTTGACTTTAATTGATCCAGAAGTGATAGGTACCAAGGCATTAATGCAACGAAGAAGGGTCGACTTGCCCGAGCCTGATGGGCCAATGACACAAACCGCCTCTCCTTTAGCAACATCCATAGAGATGCCTTTAAGCACTTCTACATCATCAAAGGATTTATGGACGTCTCTCAAACTGATAAATGGTTCATATGAAATCATATCATATGGGCTCCTTTAAATTTTTTCAGCATAACGTTTTTCTAAACGTACCGTCCATACGGCAATGGGGTAACAATAGATGAAAAACATGATCAATAACGAAGCATACATGGGAAGGAGAAGATCGATTCTCCCTCCTTCCGCCTCAAGAGCGGCTCGCGTTAGTGTAAGCGCATCATTGATTCCAACCAGCGATATCAACGGAGAGGCCGTGGTTAAGATTGCATAGAGGTTCATCCAAGGCGGGATCATTCGTTTGAAACATTGGGGAATGATAATCAGCCACATTGTTTTAAACCTGCTGAACGCGAGTGATTCAGCAGACTCCCATTGACCAATCGGGACCGATTGAACACCCCCTCGGACGATTTCTGACATATTCGCCATAACCGGCAGAGAAAGGCCAATGGTGGCTTTAATCCAAGAGGGAAACGGGACCACATAATGAAATAATTTTATTTCGAATGGAATCACCAAGATCGTATAAAATACAAGAACAAGCCATGGGGAGTTGCGAAAAAACTGAGTTAATAAGCGAGCAATTTTCTTAAACGCCCAAATTTGTGACATTTGAGTGATACCAAGAAAAACACCTGCGATCGTTCCGATTGTCATCGAGGCTACGCTAACGAGAAGGTTTAATAAAAAACCAGTAAAAATAAGTGGAAACCATTTGAGGACCGTCTCCATAACACCAGATTTTTCTGAGCCTGCAGCGATGCATTCCCCACAAAATATTGACAAGGCTATCGACAGAAACAGAAAAACCCCAATTTTTTTATTTGAAATCATCTTGGAGAAATCTTCAGCGATTTTTACTTTTGAGGCGTCCAACATGTTTTAAAAGGCGAAGAATTCTTAGAACATAGATCCAGGCAGCAATTTGAGGCTGCTGCCATCAGGCAGTTGCTTAGGCCCCTATGTTGTATCCTGGGATCCGTAGTTTTATTTCCAATTTATCCATTCCATAAATTAAAACAGCCACCAAACCAATATATAGAATCAGTAGCAGATTCATCATCTCTCTTACATTAGCTTGGTCTGACCAAATTTGTGCAGAAACGTACATAAGCTCTGGAACCGCAATTCCATAGGCGAGAGTTGTGGTCTTCATCAAATTTACTAGATTGTTATTTAAGGCCGGTAGACTGATCCGGAAGGCCAGCGGTAGGATGATATTGAGATAGGATCTTAGGCGTGAGTATCCTAAGGATTCTGCTGCTTCAATGGTTGAAAAGGGGACGGCCTCTATGCCCGCTCGAAAAATCTCAACGTTAAAAGCGGCTGCAAAAAACGAGAACGAAATGACCGCCCATGCAAAATTACTTAAGGGAGGGGCCAGCACTCCATCTGCGTTCGGAATTTTAGGAAGCAAATTGCTTAAGGCAAAATAAAAAAAATAGAGTTGAATAAGAGGCGGTGTGTTTCTAAAAAATTGGATGTACCAGTATACTGATTGCCTTATAGCACGCGACTTTGATCCCTGAACCCAGGCTCCGATAATTCCTAATATTATGCTGCAAATGACACAAACAGCAGAAATCCATATAGTGTTTAAAAAACCTCGAAAAAAAAGTTTTCTATCGAATGAATCATAGAAAACGGATAGGTTAATTCCATATTCTTTATAAAGCCATAAGAACCAATCCCAAACAGCTTCCACTTTTACCCTCGTCTATTCATCAGCTTGCAAAACGTTGTGAAAGATAATCATTCCAAGGGATGTATAGGCAACCTCGTTATTTTGTAATATTTAAAGCAAAAATGTAATTTGGAATAAAAAAGATCATCTTGTTATTAACAATCAAAAGAGATCTTGTTATATTTTCAATACATAGAAGGTGGTTTTACTCTCCTTGTGATAGTTTTTCATTTCATTGCCCGTTTTATGTAGCGGAACATATTATGATGATTATGGGTAGTCTCCTTTTAAAAAATTGGAGACTACCCATATTATTAGTTATGGACTAAACTGGAAAACTTCGCGTTGATCTTCTATTTACCTTCATATTTCAGATGCATTTCCTTAACGAATGGGGAAGGTGGAAGTTTCCATTTTTTCTCGAGGTCGAGCATGAACCCGGTTTTGTGCCAGTCAATAACTACGCCCTTGATAAATTCGCCATATGGGCCGTTAAGCTCATCCTTGGGCACTGCTAAGTGCCAAGATTTTTCGTCTTCCGTCGGCATTGGCGATTCATAGTCCTTCCATTTTGGATCGGAAAGCATGCCTACAATCAATGTGCTGTCTTGGAGGAAAGCCACACAGTTACCATTGGCTAAATCTGTCAAGGCTTCTGCTATCCCCGGAAAAGCAACTATCTCCGCGCCATATAGTTCGGCCACTCTCTTGTTGTAATATGCGCCTTGAGTCGCACAAACTTTTTTGCCGCGCAGCTGTTCCCATTTGCTAAAACGGTTCGATTTTTTGGTTAAGATATTGGTACCACCAGCATAATATCCTGGATCGATAACACCGAGAACCGCCCTCCTTTGGGGATTTTCTGACATGGTCGCCAGGATTAAATCGATCTGACCTTGGATTAAAAATTCATTGCGTTGTGCGGTTTGAACATTAATAAGCTTCAGTTTAACCCCAAGGCGTTTTGCCAAATCCTGAGCCATGTCGATTTCCATCCCAAAATTTTTGCCCGATTCGTCAAGGTATCCATAGGGTCTGTAGTCTGCCTTAACGCCAATCACAATTTCGCCCCGGGATTTGATCTTATCGAGTGTGTTTCCCGCCATGGCGGGGATAATAGATAGCAAGGTAACCATTGTTCCAATCGAAAACACGAAAAAAGCTTTTCTGAACTTCATAGCATCCTCCTTTCTGCTTTGGTTAGAGTTAAGGTAGTTGTGCAATCTTCGCCCCTCTCTCAATCAAATCAGTACGTTATGCAGCCATCTAAAATAGAAACTATTTTATGCTCCCCTTAACTTATGTTGTTTTTTCTATCACTCTTCCTTTGTGATTTCAGCAAACGTTGCCTCTTTCAAGAGTTCTTTGAGCACATCCCGGTGAAGTTCCAGACCCGCGTTGGGGTCACCGCTCGAAATATCCAAAAACTCTTCATCAAACACGGAAGGATCGACAAAAATAGACATTCCTTCAAGCACGCGGCCAATGGGGGCCACTGCCCCAACGGTCAAGGCCGTTTTTTTCTCGATCGATCCCCTGTCCATGAACTGGAGGTTCTTGTGCCTGGAGAGCTTCTTGAGTCGTTTGACATCGAGCCTCTTGTGGGCTGGAAGCACCGCCACGATGACTTCTTCTCCATCCGAAAGAAGCATCGTTTTGGCGATCTGAGATAGTTTCACACCCCGTTCAAGGGCCGCTTCTTCCGAAGTAAAGACAGGTTTGCTATGGTATTTCACCTTGTAGGTTATCTTTCGCTCATCGAGGTATTCGGTTATTTCTGTTTTCTCCTGAGCCATCCTTATTCCTTGTTTAAAAGATTCACTTCGTTTCACTCGTTTTTTTGGTATTTGACCGTAGGAAAAGGCCTTCCTGGGAGACATATTCGTCAAAGAGATTAAGGGACCGCTGGGTTGCCTTCGGGTCGCGTTCGCTCAGTTCGGTGACTAAGGCATTGATGAAGGCGATCGGCGCGGCATAGGCATCGATAAAAGAAACGATTCCAACCGGGATGAAAAACGTAATGGTCGCTAAGGGAAGCACGGGCGAGACAGGACTGTTTGTAATGGCAATTAGGTGTGCCCCTCTCTTTGTCGCCAATTGTCCCAGTTCCACCGTGACCCTTGGATATCGCGGGAATGAGATCAGAAAGACCATGGAATGCGGGGTAAGGCTGTTACAAACGGCGGAAGCCGTGCTACCATGGCCATGCAGAACGGCCACACGGGCAAAAATCTTCTCCAGCATATACCCAAAATAGCTTGCCAAAGGACTCGAGGCCATGGCCCCCACAATGCAGATTTGGTCGGCAGCTGTCATCAGGTCGATACACCGATAAAATTCAACGGTTCGAATATTTCGGGTGAGGTTGATCAAATTCTCAATCTCATTCGACAAAACTCGCTCAAAAGCTGAGGGGGACTGGGTATTGACGAATTGGTGTCCCATCGAGCGCACCAATTGAAACCTTCCTACCATGCTTAGTTCGGACTGGATCGTCTGCTGAACCTCGCGGCAAAGGTGCGCGTATCCATCATAACCAAGGATGCTGCAAAACCGAGTGACCGTTGCTTCCGACACACCTACCTTTTTTGCCAAGTCCGTAATGGTCAGAAAGGCGAGGCTCTCAGGATTTTGAAGGATAAACTCGGCGAGACCCCTTTGTCGGGGGGTGAAGTTCTCCACCTCCCTTTTGAGCTTCTCAACCAGGGCTAATTGAAGAGGAGGCGATACCACATCTGATTTCTTAGAATATCTTTTTACCGCCATTTTGATCTTTTCTTGCTTTCGAACCCTCCTTTTTGATAAATTGATTGAACGGGTTAACTTAAGGACATTTCCGAATCTACTTTTTATGACGCGACCTCACCCCCCCTTCTCCCGCTTTTCATCCATGAACCCCTTCCCCATTTTGACTCGCCGGTATGGATATGAAAAGAAATATTATTTACATTATTGATGAAAATATTTTTTCATTTAAATTACCATCCCTCTCCTTAAAAGTCAAGAACTTTTTTACCTCTTTTTTTACCTCTTGACAACATCCCCTTTTTCTCATAATTATAATTTGATACGAAGAGGTATCTGAAAAACAGGGGTGTTCAAAGGGCACCCCTTTTCTGTACCAAGACAAAGTAATGTCAAATGTCAAAGCTCAAAGGTCAAAATTTGGCAAAAAAGAAAATGTTTTGGGATTGAGTCATTTTGGCATTCATTTGACATTTGGATTTTGACATTTGAAATTCTTTATAAGCGGAGGTCTGGATGAAAAAGGAGAAGTACAATGTGGCTGTTGTAGGGGCAACCGGTGCGGTTGGAAATGAAATGGTTGCTATATTAGAGCAGAGAAACTTTCCGGTGGACCATTTGAAACTTCTTGCCTCCAAAAGAGGCGCGGGCACAGAGATGCAGTTCAAAGGGAAA
>Ga0315288_10006777_pt1 | contig 14525 bp, 20 predicted proteins | sample YL17G11_20_MG_FD_203454 | JGI IMG/M metagenome (GOLD analysis project Ga0315288, IMG submission 203454) | Sediment microbial communities from Yellowstone Lake, YNP, Wyoming, USA - YL17G11_20 | ecosystem: Environmental > Aquatic > Freshwater > Lake > Sediment | place: USA: Wyoming | collected... | reverse complement strand
AAGATCCTGAAGGACGACGGCAAGAGCGGCGTCGACGGGATGGGCGGGCGCGCTGCGCAGGTGAAGGCCGCGATGAACGCGGCCTGGCTCGACGAGCTGGTTCCGCTCCTGGAGCAGACGCAAGCCGGGTTCCTCGCCATCGCGCGCGAGACGGAGGATCCGAACGCCGACCAGTGGGCGAAGAAGTTCGGCAACGACTTCAAGGTCGGCGGCGGCAAGGCTGTTTACTACGACGCGTCGCTCGTGATGCGTGTCGAGCGCGCGAGCTACGTCGGCGAGAAGGGCGAGGACGGCGGCAAGGGCGAGACGTACGGCGAGCGTCATCGCGTGACGATTCGCAAGACAAAGGTCGCGGGGCGCGAGGATCGGCAGACGACCTGCTACTTCAGCACGTCGAACGGCGTGCTAGTCCCGGCCGGCTTCGATCGCGCTCGCGACGTCGTCGAGTTAGCCGAGCAATTCGGAATCGTCGAGGCGAAGGGCGGGTGGCTCCGTTGGGGCGCTCACAAGTGGAACGGTAGGCATCAAGCCGTGAAGAAGCTCGCGGCCGACCCGGTAACGCTCGGTGCGCTAGAGCTGGCGACGCGCGCGGAGTTCGAGGCGAAACCTCCGGTCGAGCACGACGCCGACGGAGTCGTGGAGAAATAAATCGACAGGCACCCCTGCGAATAGTTCTAGCGCCATCATTGGCGCGTGCTAGATTGATCGTTGTGGGAAGAACCCACACGGGCGCTGCGGCGCGGAGAAAAGAAAATGGACGAACTCTCACGCGATACGGTCATGCTTTCGGGTCGTACCTACGGCGAGATCTCCGACCAGGAGGAGCGCATCCGGGACCTTCTCGAATTTACCTTCGGTAAATATCGGGATGACGCGAACTTCGAGGATCTCGTCTGTCTCGTTTTTAGCCGCGAGATGCTGGTCGAGAAAATGGCGACGGCGAAGCCGTTCAGCCGCCTCTGGGACGAACTCTCCCGCGAGATCGTCATGGTCGAATCTCTCATGGCTCCTCACGGGCTCGTCTGATGAGCGCGGTCGCGGCAGCGTTCGGAAAAATCGCGGCGCTCCTGCCGGGCTACCGGCAGCGCGCGGGGCAGTTGGAGTACGCCGAGGCGGTCGCGAAGGCGGTCGCCGACGGTGGCAAGCTCCTCATCGAGGGGCCGACGGGTACCGGCAAGAGCCTCGGTTACCTCGTGCCGGCGATCGTGTCGGGCAAGAAGGTGCTCGTCGTCACGGCGAACATCTCGCTTCAGGACCAGCTGATCGACAAGGACCTCCCGCTTATCGCGCGCGCGCTCGGCGCGTTCCCGTTCGCGATCCTCAAGGGTCGCGGCAACTACCTCTGCCTGCGCAAGAGCGCGGCGGTCGAGAACGGCGGCGGCACCTCGGTTGTCGAGGAGGGCGCGATCCTGACCTGGGGCCGCATGACGACGACGGGCGACCGCAAGGAGCTGCCGATCGCGCCGACCGGACCCGCGTGGGCGAAGTTCTCGACGAACACCGACGAGTGTCTGGGGCACGACTGCGAGCACGCCGCGAAGTGCTTCGCGCTCCGAGCGCAGGCGCTCGCGAAGACGGCTCAAGTCATCGTCGCGAACTACCACCTGCTCTACCTGCACGCGATCGTCCTCGCGGCGACGGACGGCGAGGTGAAGCTTCTACCCGATCACGACGTGCTCGTGCTCGACGAAGCGCATGAAGCGGCGACCATCGCGCGCAACGTCTTCGGCTTCGACCTCTCGGGTCACGCTGTTCGCCGGCTCTCGAAGATGGTGGAAGCGATCGACGAGGGTGCGCCGATCGCTAAGCGCATCGCGGACGGCGCTGCCGACTTCTTCGCTGGGCTAGCCGCGTTCTGTCGAGCCGAGCGCGAGCCGAGGCGCCGCATCCGTACGGCGAACGTCGTCGCATGGCGACCCCTTCACGCGGCGCTGCTCGACGCGGCGGTGCTGCTCGGTCGCGAGGCCGGCGAGCACGCCTCGGCCGGCAACCACGCTGACGCAAGGTTCGCCCGCAACGGAGCGCGGAAGGCATCGGAGCACGCCGCGAACATCTTCGCTGCGATGTCCGGGAAGGCCGGCGAGATGACTTACTTCGCCGAGGAGTCGCGCGGCGGCGCTACGCTGAGCGGTCGACCTCTCGACGTCGCTCCGTACTTGAGCCCGGTCCTCTCGCGCGCGCGTACGACGATCGTCACGTCGGCGACCCTCGCAGCCGGTGGCGACTTCGCGCTCGTCGCGAGCGAGCTTGGTATCGCGGCGAGCGAGAAGATCGTCGCGTCGCCATTCGACCTCAAGGCGCAGATGGCGGTCGTCATCCCGAAGATGCCGGAGCCGAGTCATCGCGACTACCGCGCGGCGGCCGACGACGCTATCCGCGCGGCGGTCAAGGCGGCCGGCGGTCGTACGCTGATTCTCTGCACGTCGAATGCGGGAGTCGCAGCGGCGGCGAAGGCGCTCGACGGCTGCGGCTTCCGCGTCCTGCGTCAAGGCGACATGCCGACCGCGATGCTGGTCGAGGAGTTCCGCGACGACGTATCGAGCGTCCTTGTCGGCACGACGTCGCTCTGGCGCGGCACCGACGTCTCGGGCGAGGCGCTCTCCTGCGTCGTCATCGACAAGCTCCCGTTCGAGGCGTGGGGCGATCCCATCGTCGAAGCGCTACGCGAGCACGACGGCGACCAGGGTTGGAACCGTTACCTGGCGCGCGCCATCGTGCAGTTCCGGCAGGGTGTCGGGCGGCTCATTCGCAACGAGGCCGACCGCGGCGCGATCGTCGTGCTCGACGGGCGGCTGCATACGAAACCCTACGCGAGCAAGTTCCTTCGGTCGTTCGTCAAGGGCACCGGGTTCTCGATGGACGTGACGTCAGTGGCGAAGTTCCTGGGAGGTGCGCGATGAGTGCGACTGGACGAAAGCGGAGCGCGCCCGGCGCGCAACAGACGGTTCGCGATCCGCGCGACTTCTACAACACGCCGGCGTGGGCGGTTCGCGCGATCCTGCCGTTCCTGCCGACGGGCGGCGTGATACTCGACCCCGGCTGCGGTAGCGGGGCGATCATGAAGGTGCTGCTCGAAACCATCTACGACTCCGAAGATCGAGTCGTCGGTATCGAACTCGACGAGACGCTGGCGAAGTCGGCATACGAGGCGACAGAGGGGGACGTCATGAATCGCGACTTCTTGAAGGAGACGTTCGGCGGCGACTCCTTCGATCTCGTCATCGGGAATCCGCCGTACTCGCTCGCGATGGAGTTCGTCGAACACTCGCTGGATCTCGCGTGCGGCCGCGGCGGCACTGTCGCGATGCTGCTCCGGCTTCCGTGGGCTGCGAGTCAATCGCGCGCCGAGTTCCATCGCGCGCGACCGGCCGACATCTACGTGCTGCCCAAGCGTCCGAGCTTCACGCCGGACGGTAAGACGGACGCGACCGATTACGCTTGGTTCGTCTGGACGCCATCGGGCGGAGGCCGCTGGCGCGTGCTCGACGTGGAGGTGAAGCCGTGAAGGTTTTCTACACCGACCTCATGCTCGCTCACTCCCGACGATCCGCTCGGCGGCTTCCTGACGACCGAGCAGCTACGCGAGCGCGACCGACTCGTCTTCCGCGCGGCGCGTGAGCGCGACATCCACGACAACACCGCGCGCGAATGCGTCGCGGCTTACGAACCGGAGCGGAGCCCCCGATGAAGATCGTCGTCTCGTCTGACTGGCATGGTGACCACGTAACGATGGGTGTCTCGCGTCATGCTGAGATCCGCGCAGCCGTGAAGACGACCGTCGATGTCGCGATCGGCGTCAAGGCGGACGCTTACCTCTTCCTCGGCGACCTCTGCGACCCCGAGGGGCCGGGAGTCTTCCGCTCGATCGAGATGGCGACCTGGGCGGCGCTAACGCTCGCGAACGCGGGCATCCCGTCGCTCTGGCTCGCCGGTAACCACGACGTGCTGGAGGACGGGAGCGGCGAGACGACGCTGACTCCGCTCCGACCGCTAGTCGGCAACCCGGTGTTCGATAACCGGCAGGGCAGCATCGTCGTCGCAGAGCTTCCCGGCGTGTACGGCGTCGGTAGCCTCGACGTCGTCGCGCTTCCGTTCACGGCGACCTCGCACGCCTACGACCCGCGAACGTCGACGGCGAAGCTTTCTGATGGTCGCGTCGTCGTCTCGCATCTCAACGTCCCCGGCATAATACCCGGCGAGGAGGTGACCGACATGCCGCGTGGTCGAGGTATCGCATTCCCGTTCGAGGAGACGAAGGGCGCCCGCGCGCGTCTACAGGGTCACTACCATCGGCAGCAGAGCTTCGACCCCGGTGACGGAGGACCGCCGATCATGATTCCTGGCTCGCTCGCGCGCCTGACGTTCGGCGAGGGCGCGCACGTTCCGAGCTACTTCGTGCTGGAGCTGTCTTGATGGCTCGCGTGAAGAAACCCTCGGTTTCGGCGGCTTCTAAGCTCTCGGCGCCAATGAGTAACCCGGGTTACTCATTGGCGCACGTCCGCGAAGTCGATGCGCCGCGATCGATGGTGACGTTCGGGCCGGACCATCCGGTGTGGGGAGGCGAGCGGCTGACGCTCGACGCAGATCGACACTTCTTCCGCCTCGATCCTCCGCCCGCGGTTGCACCCGAAACTATCGCGGCGCTCGTAACCAAGCTCCGATCCGCCGGAGCTGCGGCCGTGAAAGTACTGCCGCGCGTCGCCGACAAGCCGGTGGCGGAAGCCGCTCACGCCACGCCTACGAGCCTGACTGCGCGGCAGGTCGTCGCCGAGCTAGTCGCTGCGTCGCGTGTCGTCGACCGTCCCGCGCTCGAAGCGCTCATCGAAGCAGCGTTGTCGGAGGCTGGGCTATGAGAATCGCGAAGTTGATTCTGAGAAACTGGGGACCGTTCCGCGGCGAGCACGAACTCAACCTCGGCGCGCGCGCCTACGCGGTCGTTGCGCAGCACGTCGGCGACGCCGAACGAAGCAATTGGGGTGGAAAGTCGATGCTGCTCGAAGCAGTCGACTTCGTGTTGACGGGGCGACATCGGCACCGGACCGAGGACGACATCATCACGACGGGCGAAGTCGAGTGCGCGGTTACAATCGTCTTCGATGACGAGACAGTCGCGAGCCGCTACCGGAAGCGCGGAAGCGCGACGCGCCTGGAGTACGGCGCGTCGACGCGCGACGAGGCGAAGGCGGCGCTCGAAGCGCGTCTCGCGCTGACGCCCGAGGACTTCTCGAATACGGCGTACTTCGAGCAGAAGCGGATGGCGCGCCTCATCGTCGCGCGACCCGAGGAGCGGATGGCGATCGTCGGCGGTTGGCTACGCCTCGACCGGCTGGAGAAGGCCGAAGACCACGTACGCGCGAAGCTCGCCGGCATCGCGCTGCAGCGCGCCGCGGTAGATACCCGGAGGGCGGCGATGCAGGACGCGACCTCGCGCGCGCTCGGCGATCATGCCGACAGTGCGGCGCTCGACGCGGCGCTCGCCGACACCGCTACGAAGCTGACGGAGGGGCGTGCGCGCCTGGCCGCGATGCAGGACGAGCTAGAGCTTGTCCGGGCACAACAATTGACGCGCCAGCGAGCAGCCGAGTACGCCGCGCTGGTCGAGGAGGGCAAGTCGCTCAAGGCGACCGCCGATCACGACATGGCGGCGCTGGAGGCGGCTAACCTCGACGCTCGGCAGGTCGAGCGTGACGCGGCCGGTAAGGCGAGCATCGCGGGCGCCGAGACGGTGCGCCGCCGAAGCTTAGCCCGCGGCCGGTTCGACGGAGCCTGCCCAGTCGCCGGCATCGCCTGCCCTGCCGTCGACGACATCAACGCTAGGAGCCGCCAGAACGCGTCCAGGCTCGCGGAGGCGGAATCCATCGAGGCTGCCGCCAAAGTCGCTCTAGAGGGCGCTCAGCGCCAGGAACGCACCTTCGCGGCGAAACACCAGGCCGCGCTCCGTCTAGAGGAACGCCTGGAGGGTCTACGGGCGCAGGCGCTCCGACTGAGGCCGGAGCACGTTGCGGCGAAGGCGCTGCCGAAGGTCGTCGACGCGGACGCGCTCCGCACGTCCATCTCGGCGCTGCAGGACCGGCTGAACCACCTGGCCGGCGAGGTCGGCAAGCTGACGGCGGCCGTGCACGACGTGAACGCGAACACGAGGGCGAGCGCGGCGGCGTCCCAGACGCTCGCGACGCTGACCGCGGCGAGCGAGGTGCATCGCGCGGCGCTAGGCATCCTCGGACGCAACGGAGCGCAGCGACGCCTGGCCGAGGGAGCGCTAGCGACGATCGGCGACGGAGCGAACAATCTGCTCACGGCGTGCGGCGTAGACCTCTCGGTCGCTCTGAGCTGGGCGCGCGAGGGTCAAGGACTCGCGAAGCACTGCGCGGAGTGCGGCGCGGCGTTCCCGACAAGCGCGAAGGTAAAGACGTGTTTGACGTGCGGCGCGATCCGCGGCCCGCTCCTCGTCCAGCGACTAGAGGTCGAACTGTCCGATCGAAGCGGCGCCGCGGAGGACTTCGCCGGCATCGCGCTGCAGCTCTCGGCGAGCGCGTGGCTACGACGGGAGCGCGGCAGCGACTGGGGCACGCTCCTGCTCGACGAGCCGACGGGCGCGATGGATCGAGCGCACCGGAGGCGATTCACGTCGCACCTCGCGACGATGCTCGCGCGGTCGCAGGTCGAGCAGGCGCTCGTCGTCGCGCACGATCCAGCGGTACTCGAAGCGCTTCCGGGTAGGATTCAGATCATGCGCGATGGAAGCTGGTCGACGGCGCGGGTAGTCGCGTGAGCATCACCCTACCGACCGCGGTTATCAGAACGCCTGAAGTGACCGTCGAGGAGAAGGACCTGCGAGCACTCGAAGCGGCCTTTCGACTCGGCGGATTGAATGCGCTCGACGAAGCGATTCGCGGGCTCTCGTTCACGATGTTCACGTTCCATCAGGTACGCCGTCAAGTACTGAGCCGAGTTGTCCAAGTCACCTGGGACAAGGAAGACTACCTATGAGCATCGTCGAAGCCATTCACGCGGCGGCGCAGGCGCTCGCGTTGGAGAACGTGCAGCCGGTTCGACATCAGATTGTGTTCGATGGGGACCAGTACGATTCGTTCCTCTTCGAGATGAACGCGCGCTCTCGGCGCCGCGCTGGGACTCTAGGTCCTCGGTACCACCCCTCCATTCATACGCCGTACGGGAAGGTCGAGATAATACGCGCCCCTCGCGCCGACATCGGCGATGCAGTTACGTTGCCTCTCGGCGAGATGCGAGCGGCGATGCGCGAGCTGGAAGAGATCGAACGCGACTGGTCGTCCGCCGAAGATGAGCACGCCGCGAAGGTCAGCATGAGCACGGTGCGTCGATGCGTAGCGCTGCTTCGTGCGGCCGAGTCCGTACACGTTCTGTCCGGCGGGAAGTCGGAGTCGCTTTACACGGCGACTGGCGGCGACTTAGAAATGATCGGGCATCGGTGCGGCATCGTGCGTTACGTAGCGGCGACTGGAAGCATCCAGACGATGGAGTCGGACCGCGAACTGCGAGCGCGCATCATCATTGCGCTATCCTCGCCGCCATGAGGAAGAAGCGCGAGTGCATCCTCGGACTCGACCTATCCCTGCGAGCCGCGGCCGGCGCGGTCCTCCGACCTGACTGGCAGCCTGGCGACTGGGACATCCCGACGCACGTCGCGGGCTACCCTATCGAGGCTGCAAACCGTTCGCCTGAGGCGAGTGCTCAGCGTCTCTGGTTCATCGCCGAGGAGCTGCTCGCGTTCGCGAAGGAGCACAACGTGACGAGCGTCTTCGTCGAGGACGCGGCCTACGGGCTCGCGGGTCGCAGCGGCGTGGTGCTGGCCGAGCTGGCGGGCGCCGTGAAGTACGCGTTCCGCGCGCGCCTGAAGCTCGTCGTGGTGCCGGTGAATGCGAGCACGGTGCGGAAGTACTTCCTGGGGAAGCTGCCGCGGAAGAACCACGCGGCCGCGGTCTACGACGCGCTGACGTCGATCGGCTGCCCGCTCAAGACCTCGGACGAGAAGGACGCCTTCATCGTTGCAAACTACGGGCGCACCGAACTAGGGCTCCCCGGCGTTACCGTAGCCTGCTAGAACCGCATCGCGCTTCAGCCTTGGCTTCTTCTTCGGCGTGTCGTAGTAAAGGGGTTGCAAGGTTGAGGGGACCGGCCCGATGACGACGACGCCTGAGATCACGCGCAGCATCAGAATCGACATGGGGCATCGCCTGCTCAAACACGAGAGCAAGTGCAAGAACTGTCACGGCCACTCCTACATGATCGAGTTGTCCTGTCGCGGCGCCGCCGGCCTCGATGAAGTCGGCCGCGTGATCGACTTCGGCGTCATAAAGGAAATCTTCGGCAAGTGGCTCAACGAAGTGTTTGACCACGGCTTCGCAATCGAAGTCGGCGATCCGATCGCCGACTTCCTCGAAGTTCACGCTCAGAAGCACGTCGTGCTGGATGTTCCTCCGACGGCAGAGAACTTGGCGCGTCTATGGTTCGACGGAGCGGTCAAGCTCCTCGCGACAGCGCCGGTTATCGTGACACGCATTCGTGTCTATGAAACGCCGAATTGCTGGGCAGACTACCCGTGAAGACATACGCCATCCGCGACATCTTTCTCACGATTCAAGGCGAAGGCGCGCGCGCGGGAACGCGCGCACTCTTCGTACGATTCGCGGGCTGCAACCTCTGGAACGGGCTGCCACAATCACGCGACAAGGGCGAAGGTCCGTGCGCCCAGTGGTGCGACGCGGATTTCGCGAAGGGGCGTCCGTACAGCGCGAGTGCTCTCATCGAGAAGATGCGCGAAGTCAATGGCGGCGAGCCGGCCGATTGGTGCGTGCTGACGGGCGGCGAGCCGGCGCTCCAGATCGACGATGAATTGATGAGTGCCCTAGCGTTGGCCGGTTGGTCGGTCGCTGTGGAAACGAACGGTACCATCAAGACAGACGCGCTCCTACGAGCGGACTGGATCACGACTTCGCCCAAGCGCGGCACGACCATCCTGCTCGACGCGGCAAGCGAGCTGAAGATCGTGTTACCCGGTGAAACGATGGGCGCCGGTTGGACAGCGGCTGAACTAGAACAGATGCGGCAGCAGATTCGACCGCATCATTGCTTCGTCCAGCCGCTCGATCCGATTCTCGATCCATCTCTTGTCGAGACAACGGCGCTACAGCCCAAGGCGCGGCCGGCTGCGCAAGCGTTGACGGCCTATCAAAGCAACCTCACTCGCTGCATCGATTTCGTTCTCAAGCATCCGGCTTGGCGCGTTAGCTTGCAGACACACAAGATGATGAACGTGCCATGACTTCCATGCCTCCGCCGCGTAGTACGGCGATCGACTCGCTCAAGGTTCGTGCGGCCGTCTACGACATGCTCAAGGCACTCGGGCGCGACGTGGATTGCGCCGATCTACAAGACACGCCCGACCGCGTCGAACGAGCGTGGCGCGAACAGCTCGCTGGTTACGAGATGAACGCGATCGAAATTCTCGGCACGACCTTTCCGCTCGCGAGTTATGACGAGGTGGTTCTGCTCAAGGACATCCCGTTCTACTCAACCTGCGAACATCACCTTCTGCCGTTCAATGGCGTCGCGCACGTCGCGTATGTCCCGCGCGACAAGGTAGTCGGACTGTCGAAGCTCGCGCGACTCGTCGAGATGCACGGACGCCGCCTACAGCTACAAGAGCGGCTGACGCGCGATGTCGCAGCCGATCTCCAGAATGTGCTTGAACCGCGAGGTGTCGCGGTCATCGTCGAAGCTCAGCACCTGTGCATGTGTGCGCGCGGCGTGATGAAGGCAGGATCCAGTATGGTGACGAGCGTTATGCTCGGCTGCTTCCGGGACAAGCCCGAAGCGCGCGCCGAAGTGATGACACTTCTCGGCAAGTGATTCCAAAAGGGGAGATACGACGATGAAAAAGGCGCTGGTGGTATTGAGCGGCGGGCAGGATTCTACGACATGCCTTTACTGGACGAAGAAGCACTTCGCCGAAGTACACGCCATCACGTTCGACTATGGGCAACGGCATCGGACGGAGCTGGCTGCTGCTGTCGCCATTGCGACGAGTGCGGGAGTGGCGAGTCACGAGACGCTGGACCTCACTTCATTCGGCCGCGTCGCCAAGTCGTCGTTGACAGATCATGCGCGCCCCGTCACTGCGGACGGAGGACATCGCAATCTTCCATCGACATTCACACCGGGGCGGAACTTAGTGTTTCTCACGGTTGCTGCCAGCCATGCAATTTCGCTCGGCGCCGAAACGCTCGTGACGGGGGTCTGCCAGACCGACTATTCGGGGTATCCCGATTGCCGGGAAGATACGATCAAGGCGCTAGAGATCGCGATCCGCCTCGGTAACGACCTTCCAGGGTTCGCGATTCTGACACCCCTCATGCACATGACCAAGGCCGATAGCGTGCGCCTGGCGATGGCGATGCCGGGCTGTCTCGAAGCGCTTGCCGCGAGTGTGACTTGCTACCATGGGACTCGGTGCGGCACTTGCCCAGCGTGTTCACTTCGCGCGAAGGGCTTCCAAGAAGCTGGCGTGAACGACCCAGCCATTCGCGGATGAAGGTTTTCCTGGCGACTTCTAGGTGGGTCGCACCGCTGGACGAGTCGGTGCGAACAGCTCTCTCTCTCTCTCTCCGCCGTGAGGTTCCGTTGAAGGTTTTCATGGCAAACCAGCCGGGCGGGAGCGGGAGCTTGGATGCGCGGTATATGGATGAAGTCGCGCTACGGAAGGACTCGATCAATGAGATTTCGATTCTCTGTTCATTCCATTACTTTCGCCGCATAGCCCTCTCGAATATTCTTGGACGCTTCCCGGGTCTGAAGGTCAACCTCTTCGCCGACTCGGGAGGGTTTTCAGCCGCGACGCTCGGCACTCCAGTACGCCTCAAGGAATACGTCGATTGGCTTCATAAGAACGGCGATTCGATTTCGCTCTACGCGAACTTGGACGTCATCGGCGACCCGATCAAGTCCAAGCGGAACCTAGCCGTTTTGGAGAGCGAAGGGCTGAGCCCTATGCCGGTTTTCCACGTCGGTAGCGATTTCAAATACCTCGACGAGATGCTGGAGACGAAGAACTATATCGCGCTCGGCGGAATGGTCCCGTACATGAAGGACCAACGGAAGCAGCTCGGTAACTGGTGCCACAAGGTCTTCGAGCGAATCGAGAAACGCGCGACCGCCAAAGTTAGCTGCCACGGCTTCGGCGTCGGTACCTCATGGAACATCGCGCGCGGATTTCCGTGGCAGTCGATCGACTCGTCGGCATGGACGAGCGCGTTTCAATTTCGCTCAGTGTCCGTTTTCGACGACAAGCTTGAGCGATTCGTGGGCATCGATCTAGGCTCCGGTGCCGAGCAAGCCATATTCAACCATGCGCGGCTGCTCCACAGTTACGGCTTCGCGCCTACCGACTTCTATCCGGCAAGCAAATTCACTTACGTGAAGGCCGGCGCGCTTTCCGTCATGTCGATGTTACGCGCCGAGCGCTTTCTCACAGCACGCGGCGGCCGCCGCGAAGTGAAACGAAAAGTGACCCTTACCCCGTGAAGAGGAGCTGGCGGCGGATGAAGGTCCAGTTCCGTACGTGCGCGTGCACGGGTTTGGGATCGGCTCGTGGCCCATGATTCGGCGCTTTCCCTGGTGGAGCGTCGATTCGTCGTCTCTTCAATCCGAGCTTTCGGCATTACTTCGCGACTGGTACGTCCGACATCGAATTTCTTTTGAAGGAGGCGGAGAATTATGGCGAAGAAAAGGCAGCAACAGATTGAAGTCGAATCGGTCGCGGGGAGCGAGACACTTCTGAAGTTTAGCGTCGAATACGTGGAACGCGCATCGCTCACGCCGGCACCGTACAACCCGCGCTCTGTATCGGACTCGCAACTCGCCGCCATCTGCCGGAGCATCGTTGAATTTGGGATCGTCGATCCGTTCATAGCTCGCCGCGAAGACGGACTCATCATCGGGGGACATCAGCGCTACAAGGCGATCGAAAAGCTACTGTCCGGTCCCTTCAAGTACAGGAATGCCGACGGTAAGAATGTCGCCGTGAAGTACGAGCTTCCCGATGGCAAGGTCCCGGTAGTCTTCCTCGAAGGGCTGACGGATGAGCGTACTAAGCTCCTCAATCTGTCACTCAATCGCGTCAGCGGCGATTGGGAGCACGATGCTCTCGCTACGCTTCTCAAGGACCTCGCGGAGACGACCAATGTGGATGCGCTACTTGTTACGGGTTTCAGCTCGGCCGAGATCACGGACTACATCGACCTGGCGAACGAAGAAGACAATCACGATTTCGATGCAAATGGCGCCATGCCGCAGCAATCAACTGCGGCGCCTAAGCTTCAGCTCGATTTCTCCAGTGCGGAATTGCGCGATGCGGTGAAGAAGGCAGTGGCGGCGACGAATGAGAAAGGAGTGCTCAGTGGGGACGCGCTCGCGCGCCTCTTGGGTATCTCGGTGCGAAAGAAGCGCAAGGCGGCTGCGTGACAGCCCTCTCCCGCTGGCTCAGGCGCTCCGTCGAGCGAGCGCTCAATCGCTACGACGAAGGCCCCGACGCCCCATCTCGCCTGATGGACATGGTGGTCGACTTCGCGAACGACAACCCGCACGCGACGCGCGCCGAGTGGACGGCGTTCGCAGGGGCGCACGCCGCGGAGTGCTACCGCGCGGGCTGGACGCGAGGCGCTGAGTACGTCGAACGGGTGCCTGAGCTATGGCGCCCCGACGTGCCGCCGGAAGCCATGGCCGACGCGCTCGATCCCGACTGGCGTAACTCCCCCTCGGTGCTCGACGACCCCGGGGCGCCGGTGCCCGAGGTGCTGGACGAGCGCCGGCTGGAAGAATTGCAGATGCGTCGTCTAGCTCCGAGGTGATGGCGGCATAATAGGTTCCATGAAGGGGATGAACCACATGGCGACCAAGAAGAAGGCGAGCAGCAAGAAGGCAGCACCGGCAATGAGGTTCGACGCGAAGACGGGCTTTCCGTTCGGCGTCGGCGACGCGATTCTGATTCGTACCGTCACGATGTACCAAGTGGGCCGAGTCGCGAACATCGACCAGGAATCGATCACGCTCGTAGAAGCGTCGTGGGTAGCCGACCTCGGCCGCTTGTCGACCGCGCTCGCGACCGGGGCGCTGTCAGAGGTGGAGAAGGTGCCGGCGTGGGTCGTCGTAGGACGCGGAGCGATCGTGGACATCTTTCCGTGGCCGCATCCTCTTCCGCAGGCGACGAAGTGAACGCGGCAATGATGGCCACCGGCCGAGACTCGTCGCGGTCGCGGTCGGGGTCGTGGTCGGGGTCGCGGTCGCGGTCGCGGTCGCGGTCGCGGTCGTGGTCGCGGTCGGGGTCGTGGTCGGGGTCGCGGTCGCGGTCGCGGTCGTGGTCGTGGTCGTGGTCGCGGTCGGGGTCGTGGTCGTGGTCGTGGTCGCGGTCGTAAAAAGTGGAAACCCGGGTTTCCATTCTGAAAGGGCTTGAAATGAAGCGTGGATTCATTCCGGGAGCAATCGTTGGCCCCTCTAGCACTCCATACGGAATGCTCTCCGGGCGTGCTGAAATCCTTCGCTACGACGGCGAGGGGTTCTACATCGTGAAGACGGCGCGCTCCTCGGCGCTCGTGGTCCACGAGGACGACATCGAACTCGTCATGCACGCCGACTGCGACAACCGAGGAGGCGCCTGCAACGCCTGTCGTTCTTCGTGACCTACCGCGCGCGATGCGAAGGGCGGCGACGCCGGTACAAGTTCGAGAAGGAAGTTCATCTTCCCGAAGGCGCGGAGCTGACGCCCGAGTGGGCGCGACATCTGAACTGGATGTCGCGCCCGCGGCGCAAGGGTCCGACGTGGGACGTGCGAGCGATGCTCGCCCCCGGCTTCTACACGCTCAGTCATCCGATCGAGTTCACGGGCGGCGTGCTCATCGCGATCATCGGCGCTGCGCCATATCGCCCATCGTGGGAAGCACTCCCGCCGTCCGACTACGAGGGGACGGTTATCCTGCTGACGGGCGGCAGCATCGCCGTCCTTCGACGATCTACCCTTAGAATCGAAAGCATCGGGCTCGTAGAAGATACCGGTATCCCGCTAACGCGCCCGGTCGGAGCGTGGTTTAGAGCACGCGAAGCGGCATGTATTCTCGGCAAGGAGGCTGCGACGTGAAGGAGCTAGCGGAGCGTAAGGCGTGGATGATGCACCTCGCGAGCGGCGTAGTGGGCAAGGCCGAGCACTACTACGACGGCGTGCAGCATCAATTCTTCAGCTCGTCCGAAGGTCCGCCGCTTACGGCGCCGGTGCTCAAGCTGCACCAGGGGCACGCGTTCCTCTGCAAGGACGCGGCTACTGGAGAGGATGCGTTCGTAGAGCTGTCGGGCGATGAGGCGTCGTTCTACGTGCTGTCTCTCGCGGCGTTAGAGAGCGCGATGCTCGGGATGGCCGAGAAGCACGCGCATCGCATCGACGCGCGCCGCGGCATGATGCTGTTCACGGCGGCGCTCGCCGCGCAGCTGAACGAGAT
>Ga0315288_10006775_pt1 | contig 14526 bp, 16 predicted proteins | sample YL17G11_20_MG_FD_203454 | JGI IMG/M metagenome (GOLD analysis project Ga0315288, IMG submission 203454) | Sediment microbial communities from Yellowstone Lake, YNP, Wyoming, USA - YL17G11_20 | ecosystem: Environmental > Aquatic > Freshwater > Lake > Sediment | place: USA: Wyoming | collected... | reverse complement strand
GCCCACCTTCTAGGCCTGAAGGCGACCAACTTGACCGGTCCTCCCCCACCAGGGGGGAGCACAGAGGGAATAGCAGAAGTTGTTTCCCCAGGAAACCACTTGCCACCGCCATTTCTTCAGAGGTCTCGCTAGCGTTCACAGTAGTCCTTGGGGTCGAAATGAGTCGGATAGTCGATGCCCGTGCGGACCCTCCAGGCAGCCCTGCCGGAACTCCTGCACCGATTTCCCCAAGGGGGTGAGGGCACCCATCCCGGTGATCACTACCCGTCTTGCCCCTTCGTTCCTCATGCCACCCTCCTGTCGCTCCAACTGGCTGTCACCCAGAGGCCCAGCACCTGCTCTCGCTGCCTATGGAGCGGTAAGGTATGGCTACAAGGAGCTCCAAGAAGCGCAAAGAATGCTAACGGCGTGCGATCAGAATGTCGCTTCTCAACTGTTTCGAAAGCGGCCGCGTATGAGCCCCAGGAGCTTTGCATACGGGACCAGCGCTAGGGCGCTCAAGCTCACGACCAGGCCGACCAAGAGGCCCCACCTCACCCTTGAGACTGCCTCATCTGCGGTAATCGTAACCATGACCCCTGCGTCGCCGCCGCCTCCGGTCCCGCCATGAACATTCAGCGTGATGTCGTACGCGCCGGGTGACAACGCCTGAAACTTGAAGCTGCTCGGAACTTCCGTCCATCCATCTATCAGCGGCGTTGTCACAGATTTCTCCCCGAGCAATCGCAAGGCGTCCTCCGGGTAGGAAACCCCTACAACCACGTCCTTCGCCGGCCAACCACCAAGGTTGCTGACCGTATAGGGCACCTCGAAGATGTCACCAGGGCTGGCCGGAGGACGCCATACCGTACCCGCATCTATGCGCAACTCAGGCGGCGAAAGAGGCGTCACCTGGACGCTGGTGTCGTCGAATACGTGCAGCATGGCAAACCTGGCCTCATCCGGTTCTTCTACTGCGAACAGCAGGCTGTTCTCGCCCGGCACAACGCCATGACTTTGGAAGTAGTTGGAGAACCGTATCTCGACCCGCCTCGACTCGCTCGTGCCTAGCTGCCAGCCTTCGGTGCCGCCGAGGGAATTCCAGTCTACCGTCAGCGCGCCATCCCGCCTGGCCACGTTGAACTCGATCCGCCCCGCCATGTAAGAGTTCGACTCGGCAAAGACGTTAACTCCTCCTTCGCCACTGTCTTCCTGCAACTCGATCTCAAAGTGAAAGTGGATGACGTACCAGGTGGCGGGCTCTTGGGCAGCGCCGTCGGGCAGGGCGTACTTGACAGGGTCCGTGTACCTGCGCGGGGGGAGGTAAGCGGCTGGGTAGACGACGGTCCCGCCGCCGGCGGGCATGAAGATGTCCGAATAGCCAAGGTCGCGCAACGTCCAGGTGCCGAAAGAGTCAAGCAGGACTGGCTGCCCGGCGGCCGCTGGTGCCTGAACAATAGCGAGAGCCAGCAGCATGCAGGCCAGGACTAGGCCAAGGAGAAGACTTCTAGATATGGGCCTCACCCGATCCATCACCGGCAAGACATCTGCGCTACCACCAGAAACAAATCAGCGGGCCTGCTCTGGCTCGCTGATTTGGTGGAGGCCAAGGTCAGGTCAATTATCGCCGCAAGCGATCTACGGGATCCTTACCGTCGTGGCATAGCCGTCGTTCTGGTGGTAGTGTTGGCCGTCGCTGTGCCAGCTAACTGGATAGTCGCCATATCCGTAGTTTTGCATCGGAAAATAATCCTGACTTACTTGGTAACCCAAGGTACTCATCCGAGAGCCGATGACCCCCTCCGCCAGCTCGCTCCAGCCAAATCTTTGTACCCCGCCGGACTTGCTGCAACCGGAGTGGTTGTAGTCGTAGTGGGTGGTGCCAAGGATGTAGTACCCCCAGCCGTAGCTCCAGTCCGCGAACTGATCAAAGACCTTGCACTCCGGATCGTCAGGGGCATACAGGCGAGTATGCTTCTGGCGTTTGTCGGAGGTTAGCGTCTCGCACGCGCCGCACCGTCCGGAGTCATCGTCCCACAACTGGTAGCCTGGGTAAGGAAGCGCACAGGTGACGTCCCAGTACAACAAGTCCATGCTGCCGCCCGTCCCCCCATTCCAGCCATCGTTTATGAGGATTTGCTTGACCTTATCGATCTCCGCATTGTTCCACCAGAGCATGTCTACGGGCCAGTCTACGGCGCTCGCGACAAATGGGTAAGGCGTCCCGGCGAAGTCGTAATTGGACCACTTGCCGCTAGGGATAACGCTGATCACCTGCGGGGAAGGGGTGAAGGTCGTCGCCGCGTCTAGCAGTTGGGGCAGTAGGACGGCGCCTCCCGCGGCCAGCGGCGGAATCAGCCACAGTGGGTTCGGCTTCTTCATTGCTCCGGCCTCCCCTCGAAGGCGTCTGCCTTGCTCTCGTAGTCCTTGGCGTAGCCCGTCGGGTCATCGTAGTACTTTATCGTGTCGGCGAGGATGTCGGGCGGCGTGTCCATGGTATACACGTCCACTACGTTGCGGCGGCGCAGCTCAACCGTGGCGTAGACGTCCCTCACATCGGGGAAGGTTACGTACGCCGTTCCATAGTCCCTGAGCTCATTGAGGCAGGGGTCGTCCGGATCAAGCCGCTCATCAGGCCCGATGCGGTCCTTGCACGGATCCGACGCCGTCGTTATCTTCCCTTCGTAGGACACCGGCTCGGCAAACACGATGTTCACCCAGGCAACCTGCTGACCGTGGAACGGCCGCTCGCCGTGCGATATGCTTACCCAGTAATCCTGCCCCTCCTTTCGCCCGGCCAGCATGGCCTTGCCTACCGCGCTCTCTAAGAGGATCCCTTTTGCCTTGGCATCTTTCTGGGCTAACTGAGCTGGGTCGACAGGGGCAGGAGTGGCGACTGGCGAGGGTTGCGACGGCTCCAGCAAGCCCTGCCCGCCCCATACGGGCGCACCCACGCTCACCCAGAATAGCCCAACAACCAAGATAACCAATGATACAGCGTAGCGCTTCACAATGGTCTCCTCCTTTCGAGCCAGCGCTTCACGTCAGCCCATCAATCCATCTGAACATTGCAGCCACGCTACGCACCCGCTCTTCGTCACCAACGAACGGATGCCAGACTGCGGAAGCCACAACGTCCACCACCTAAACGATAGAACGCTCAAGGAATTTTGTCAAGCTATGCCCTCAGTTTTTTTCGGACTTTTTTCGCCAATTTCCTGTGGGCAGTTCGACCCTCCTCGCTCCCTGACGACCCGATGGAGTTTTCTCCTCAGTGCCGGAATTCGCTGCGCCCGAAGACCCTCGGGCCTGTAGTGCCGCGGCGATACAGCATGCTCTGCCGCGGAGGCCTTGGAGGAGCGAAGATGCCAGCCCGCTCGCCGCAGGTCTCATTGGACGCCGGGATGACGGCATCCCGCCCGCAGTAGCGCCGGGCCGTCAGGTGGCGGAAGAAGCTGGCAGCAGGGGGATCGCATGGTATTGACTGGGGTCGAGATGAGCGTGATACACTAAGTTGCTCACACCCAGGGCGCAATCGCCAGTGGCTGCCAACTGGGGCCAGGGTGACGGAGCGTCAGCGAAACAACCAGAACACCGGCAAGCAAAGGACGAGACCGAGGGCAAATGCCTGGACTTGAGTTCATCGGGAGAGTAGCGCTAGTCACAGGTGCTTCTCGAGGCATAGGCCGCGCCATAGCCATCAAGCTGGCGGAGCGCGGCGCCAGAGTGGTGATCAACTACAACAAAAGCCTTGAGCAGGCGCAAGCTGTGAGCCAGGAGATCGAAGTAAACGGAGGAGAGGCCGTCTTAGTGCAAGCGGATGTGAGTGTTGCCCGAGAGGTCGAGCGGCTTGTGAAGACTGCCAGCGAGGCTTTTGGGCCAGTCGACATTCTGGTCAACAATGCTGGAATCAGCCGCGGCAGATTCCTGTGGCTGCTGTCCGAAACGGACTGGGACGACGTTCTCGCTACCGACTTGAAGTCCGCATTTCTTTGTGCCAAGGCGGTCTTGCGGCCTATGATGCGTCGAAGGTGGGGACGGATCATCAGCATATCGAGCGTGGTGGGGATCGTTGGCGCTGCCGGTCAGGTGAGCTATGCTTCAGCCAAGGCAGGGATAATCGGGCTTACCAAAGCCCTCGCGAAGGAGGTTGGCTCACGAGGAGTGACCGTGAATGCGGTTGCCCCTGGCCTAATCGACACCGACATGACGAGAGGGATGCCCGAGTCGCTTCGCGAGCGGCACTTAAGTCAGGTCGCGTTGGCAAGGGCTGGCACACCCGCGGAGGTTGCGGCTGCCGTTGCCTTTCTCGCCTCGGAAGAGGCTTCATACATAAGTGGGCACGTGCTGAGCGTGGACGGTGGAATCGGAGTCTAAGCCCGCTGCTGGCGCGGGCGGTGCATCAATGGATTCTGGCGTTGGAGATGCGATGGTCCTGCGGAAACATGCGACGCGACAGGAACCCGAATGAAACAGTCAATCGCCATCACGGGCCGGGGGATAGTATCAGCCGCGGGTTGCACTGTTGAAGCTGCTGCGGAGCGGCTGAGGCAGGGCTGGATTCCTCAGGAAAGTCGCCAGTTTCGGGTGGGTGGCGAGTGCTATGATGTGTCACCCTACTACCCGATACTGGACGGGCCCGCGGTGGGCCCCAAGGGTCTGCGAACAAGTGATCCTTTCACTATCAACTCAGCAGCAGCGGTCGCTCAAGCGCTCCAGGAGGCGCGCATCGAGGACATGTCCGATGTCGGACTCGTCTTCAACACGGTCGTCGGGCCGGTGGAGGCCGGTCAGGGTTTCTTCGAGCGTGTTCTCCTGCGCGGTCCGGTCGGGCTTAGCCCCAGTCTCTTCCTCGATTCCCTGATCAATATGCCAGCAGCCCACCTCTCAATGCTGTTTGGTCTCCACGGTTCCATGTCAGTGCTGAGCGGAACCCACCCGCTTGAGATAGCGCGCCATTGGGTGCGGTGTGCTCGTGAGCGTACCATCGTCTTGGGCGCGACGGAACAGTTTTCGCCCCTCGCTATCGACGCTTCTGAAGCCTATCAGGTGGAGACGCCCGGCGGTGAGGTGTGGCCGAAGCTCGGGCAGGGAAGCGGTGCAATGGTAGTTGAGACAATGTCGCGGGCAGCCGAGCGGGGCCTTGTCCCGATGACAACAGTTGAAGCTGTGGCGAGCGAGGCCATGGGCGCCGAGGAGCCGACGCGGTGGGTGCTACAGGCTGATGTCGCTGAGAGGGCCATCCGGCGAGCTCTGAAACAAGCTTCCGCTTCCACTGAAGAAGTGGCGCTTGTTTGCTCCTGTGCGAACGGAGTCCCTACCCTTGACGAACCTGAAGCTGAGGCGATCTGGCGGGTGCTCTCTGAGCGAGTGCCGATCGTCTATCCAAAGCGCACCTTCGGCGAAACTGTCGGGGCGAGCGGCATCGTCGGTGTTCTCTCCGCAACGCTCGCACTGGCGAACTGGGAAGCGCCCTCATCGAAAGGCTTGGGAGAACCGCCGCTGGCGCTGGTGAACGATTTCGATGTTGGAGGACAGTTCTGGTGCGTTGCCATCCGAGCGGGGGAGAGAACAAAGTGAGGAAGGTTGTAATCACCGGAGTCGGAGCTCTAACACCCTTCGGCCCGGGTGTCGAGGACCTCCGCCGGGGGCTACGGGAGGGTCGCTCTGCACTGCGGCAGGCGCGCGGTTTTGACATCGCAGGATTGCGTGCTTCGGTGGTCGCTGAGGTAGAGGACTCCTGGATCGGCGAAAGCCCTTTCGACAAGGACCTGGAACGCTGTCTTGCTCTCGCCCTGCCCGCCGCAAAGGAAACGCTGCATCAGGCTGACCTTTCCGACCCAACAGATATAGCGGTACTGGCGTTGGGAAACGCGGCTGGAGAACTACGGGCATTGGAGCACTACATGGTACCGGAGACGTGGGGACGAGACAAGGAGCCGAACCTGCGCTCGCCGGCGTCGATAACCGATAGGCTCGGCGTGACCCTCGGCATCCGCGGCAAACGCCTTACCTTCGTCAACGCCTGCATTGCCAGCGCAAATGCGATAGCCGCGTGTTTTGACCTTATTCGGATGGGGGAGGCTGAGATAGCGCTGGCAGGTGGTGTCGAGATCTTGACCAAGTCATCGCTTGCCGGATTTGACACTCTCCATGCCCTGGCCCCCAGGCTTTGTCGGCCATTCGACCAAGCCAGAGAGGGAGCGCAGCTCTCAGAGGCGGCAGCTTTCGTCGTGCTGGAAAGCAAGGACCATGCAGATTCACGGCACCAGCAGCCAATATGCGAGATCTGTGGCTATGGCATGTCTTCGGACGCCTATCACCCGACGCGATCCGATCCGGAGGGGCTTGGACCTCGCAAGGCTATGGAGAGGGCGTTGGCGGATGCCAACCTACGTCCGGATCAGATTGACTATATCAAGGCCCACGGTACGGCCACGTTTCAGAACGACCTCATCGAGCTGGTGGCGATACGGCATGTGTTCGGCGAGCAGGCGAAGAAGATCCCTATTTCGGCCCCGAAGAGCCAACTGGGGCACGCTACCGGAGCATGCGGGGCCCTCGAGTGCCTCATCTGTGTCTTGGCGCTCGAGGGGCAGTTTCTCCCCCCCACCCTTAACCTTGAGACGCCGCTACCCGGATTTGAAGACTATGATTACGTCAGGGAGGCCGGACGGACGGCTGACCTTCGCTATGTACTGGCCAACTCATTTGGATTCGGCGGCGTGAACCTGGCTCTCGTTCTTGCCCAGCCCAACTAGGGCTAGGTCATGGTCAGGCCGCCATCAACGGCATAGACCTGGCCTGTAATGTAACTGGCTTCCTCAGAACACAAGAACGCCACGAGGCCTGCCACTTCCTCGGGAGTTCCCAACCTCTCCATCGGCATCTGCTTCTGATACAGCCGCTCCCACACATTTTGAGACTGGTCTTGCAGCTTGGTTCTGATGAACCCGGGGGCGACGGCATTCACGGTAATTCCGATCCGCGCCACCTCGCGCGCGACAGAGCGGGCGAGGCCGATTAGCCCGGCCTTCGAGGCAGAGTAATGAGCCTCACCAACATTGCCCACCAGCCCGGCCGCGCTGCTCACCATTACTATCCGTCCCCATTTTCGACGCTGCATCGCCCGCACCGCATGCTGCGTACACAGAAAGGCGCCAGTGAGATTGACGTCAAGCATGGTCTGCCACTGGTTCATCTTCAAGCGGTGGAAGAGGCTCATCTCCATGATGCCCGCGTTGTTCACCAGGATGTCCAGACCGGCACACAGGTCGGTGATTGTGCTGAACATACGCTCCACTTCATCAGGACTCCTCACATCAGCCTGAATGCAGTGTGCTTCTCCTCCCGCCTCTCTGATGCGCTCAGCGACGGCCAGTGCACCGGCCTCATCCCGTGAATAGTTCACCACTACGCGACAACCCTCGGTCGCGAGCCGGAGCGCAATGGCAGCTCCTATGCCCCTGGAGGAGCCAGTTACGAGAGCGATGCGCTCGTTCAGTCCCCGCATTAATGTGCCCATTTCCACGTTCAGGCGGCCGGACGAAGCATACGTCCGAAGTTGACTGGCCGTCAAGCGAGCTGCGCATCTTGGCAGGACTTGACTCGGTCGCCTATTCCGCCTAAGATTCAGGCCATGCCGACTGTGGATCTTGATGACCATGCCTCACCCGGCGAGGCGGCATTAGATCGGAAAGGACCCTCAATGGAACCGGACTTGGCCGAAATCAAAGCTATCCTAGTGGAGGCGTATAGCCTAACGGGCCCAGGGGACCGAGAGCTGCATCTTGAAGACATAGGGGACGATGACTTCCTTTTCGACTATGACCAGACGGGCCGGCAGTCCCTGGAGTTCGATTCGCTGAGCGCTCTCGAGGTAGCGGCGATGCTAGAGGACAGGTACGGAGTGATGTTCCCCTACGACCTCGATCCCGAAAGCATCTCCACTCCCAGAAGGATTCTCGATTTCGTCTCTGAGCTCATAGCTCAGGCGGAAGAGGCCGAATAGCTCAGACAGCCATGCCGGGCACAGCGGTCTAAAGGCGCCGCGTGAACGGATGGGCTCAGCATGTCATCGAAAACGGGAAGCTGACACCCAGTTCGCAGGCGTTGGAGAATGACAGCATGGCCAGCACCGGGTACGAAAGCAACCCCAAGGCAAAGAAGGTGGCCGTGACGGTGGCAACCTGGGAGACCCGCAAGACGCGGGCCGAGATGACCCCTAGGGCGGCAGCTATCGGTACGCTCAGAGTCAGAATAGTGTAGAAGGCAATCTTGAGGACTTTCAGTCCGTCGCCGTCAACCACCCAGTGAGAATCACGATACTCGTTCCCTTGCCAATAGTAGACGCGAAGCAAAGCCATTACTATGCCTGCCGTCACGGCCAGTGCAGCGATCGTTGCCAGCGAGACCAGCAGCGCTAGCAATGGGCCTGGGCGTCGACGCTCTGCTTGCAGGGGTGAGGACTCAACCAACTGGAACACTCCGCCCCAGGCGCCAAATGACAGCCGCGTGCACAGCCCGGAAACCCGTTGGCCACAGGTTGGGAAGCAAGCTAGACTCTCAGCTCGTCGTCTTGGGCTCCTCTGGCGGCGGGTTGTTCCAGTGCCAATCCCTCTGCGCGCACATGGCCTGAGGCGGTCCCAACTCCTCCCCCGCGCGTAATGGCGTACTGCCATTGAGGCCGGCGAGACGCTCGGCAGCATCCTTGACCATCTGCTGGTTGGTCCCCCAAATGCCGATGCTAACGTTGCCGGTCCATATCCTCACATGGTAGTCACCCATCCACTGAGCCTGTGCTCCCCGCAGCATAACCGGCGGGCCCGTCTTGACGCTATCGGATATCCGCTCCGGTGGCACATCGCAATACGAGTCAGTCTCGATGACGAGTGGGATGGGACAACCGCCTTCCGCACCCGGCGGGATCTCGCAGTCCCCATACTCTACGGTTACCGAGTCCTCAGAAGTGGGATAGAGCGTGTTTGTCGGGTCGCCCGCATACTCATACCGTATGATCTGCCTCAAAGGCAGGCCACCGAAGTCATCGCCTACCCAGTAGATGGGGAACTCCTGGAAGGCGCTGGCTTCTTTCACCGTCCAGCCGGAAGCCAGAGCCGGAGATGCACCACTGGAGCGGTCGAGATTTCCTATCGCGAGGAAGGAAAACAAGCTACCCAGTCCCAGCGCGACCGCCGGAGCCAGGACGAAAAAGAAGGGTCGGCTCCTCCTGCTACTCGACATCACTACCCCCTTCCATCATGTCCAAGCAGACCAAAGCTGTCAACACTCGCTGTCCGTCGCTACTTGCAGGAGGTGCCGGGTGGGTAGTCTCCGCAAGAGGGAATCTGGACAAACATTACCTCGCCGCTGCCCCAGGCTGTGCCGCCGTCGCACTGCAGGAAATGCTGCTTGTTGTCCCAGTACTGGGTTTGGCCATAGGGATGGTAACCGGAATCCACCCAGTTCTCTCTGATGTCTTCCCGTGCCATGTTGAAACCGCCGCCAGAGTTACTTCCGTTGTTGTCGTCAACGGAGTGACCACAGGTTGAGCACTCCTCGTGGTGAGCAGCTGCCAAGTTGTAGTATCCGATAGAGGGGTCATAATCGTAGGAACCACTGCTCGTCCTGCCGGTGAGGTATCTCATGTGATACTGGGGCTGGCAAGGAGGCAAGGGTAAGCATCCTACACCTTGACAGTTGCTGTTCGACTGCTGATCACGCTGCCGACACCAGCCGTGCGTTAGGAAATACTGTGTAGTTCCCTGATGGTAACCCCAGCCACCGTGATCACCTCTGCTGGCGTGGCTAGCAACCCGGTTGTAGTTTGCGCCGGAGTCAGGACCATAGAAGACGACGTTGATGGGGTCCACCCAGCTGCCACTCGCCCCCATGGCGCAAGTGCTGCCTTCCCTATAGGTGTACTTGCCAGTATCCCCCCCAGGGTTCAAGTGCGCTTGCGTCAGATGTGGCCAGCCTATTACTGCCACAGCGGTGCTCGTTGCTGCCACCGCGCCTATGCCCAGCGCCCTGGCCAGCATCGAGTCGTACACCCAGCGCGGAATCGGAGCAACCATGGCTACCTCCTCACGAAACGTTCTACAAGACAGGACACGCACACAGTAACCCGTTTTGAGAATTTGTCAAGATCGGGGCAATTCCCGAGATGTGAGGTCATTCTAGCTTGTGGGCGTTCGTCCTGGTCAGTGGAGGGTCAGGCTCACCCTGAGTCAGTCAGTGACCGTAGACGGAAGCCAGTGCTCAATCCACGGGCGTCCCTGCTCCCAGGTCTCTCTGTACAGGGCAAGCGTCCACAGCCCCGTGTAGCCGTCGCCGTGGCGATAGTGGTTGGGCGTGAATCCCTCCTCCACATACCCCTGGCTCTTTAGGTGAGCTAGGAGCCGTTCGGCGAACTCATAGATCTCCACGTAGATCTTTCGCAGGGCAAAGTGGCTGAAGAGATAGTCCGCGCAAACTAGAGAAGCCTCGACAAGGTGCCTCCGCATACGGAATTCGGGGACAATGTAGAAGGCAAAATAGAGCCAGCCGTTCCACAGGTCCACACTGTACGTCAAGGCATAGCCTATGGGCTGATCATTGGCCTTGTTGAAGATGAGCAGGACAATATTCGCTCTGTGAACCTCGCGAATCCAGCCAATGAACTGGCCAAAGACCACAGTACTGGAATCGAGGCAGAGATAGTGAGTCAGCGTCGAGTCAAAACGCCAGCGGTACAGAAGGGGATAGTCTGCTGCCGTGGCCAGCTTAAGCTTCACCAGCCGACCCTCATACATCACAACGTCTGTTTCCGGTCTCACCTCATTCGGCACCGGCGTACCCTCCGAATAATCCAATCGGCCGAGCAGGCCAAAGGAGACGCGGTTGCCTCACGCCGTCGCATCGTCGGCACGAGCGCGAAGCTCTTGCCACTGTTCCCTGTACAAAGCCAAACGGAGCCGCGCCCAGAACTGGTCATTGAACCAATAGTGGTTGGGAGTGATGCCTTCCTCGCTAAACCCGATTGTCTCAAGTGCGGCTTGGAGATAGGAAGAAAAACCGTATACGTCAGAGTATATCTTTCGCAGGGGATGCGCCGAGAAAGCCGCATCGACCCCCAGAATAGCCGCCTCGACCGGCTCCTCGCCATAACGATGCTCCGGAGTGAGAAACATCGTGACGTAGGCCCAACCATCCCAAGAACGGATGCTGTACGTCTGACAGTAGCCAATGGGCTCTCGGCTCGGAAGTTGGCAAATGACGCGTAGTTCCGTAGAATTCAGCATTTGCTGAAGCTGCTCAAGGAAGCCCCGATAAGTCAGTATCCGCCTGTGAAGATTCCAGAAGTGCGGCGACCCCGCGTCGCCATACCATCGAAGGAGCATGGGGTAGTCCTCGACTGCGACAAGCCGCAGTTCCAGTCTACTCCCTTGCTCTGCCGGATTGACAGGGGCCTCCATGCCATGTCAATAATTGACGCGCATAGTGAACACTGTCAAGCCCAATCCGAAATAGCCTGATGGCACTATGACAAGAATGTGCTGGGAAACACGCTGTCAGCCCCCTTGCGGCGGCAACAAACAAGGTGAGAGCCGATGTTCATAGCAGGTCAATCTGTCCGGCTACGGCCTGTCATTCCCGATGACTATCCAGTTCTGTCTCGCTGGTGTTTCACCCACAAGACTTTCCATTACCTTGCGCGGCGGATGGAAGCCAGGTTGTTCTCCGAGTCCGGTTCGGGACTGGAAACGATCCTGGCCGGCTCAATGGTGCTGATGATCGTGGATCGAGCCTACAACCCGATGGGATATGCGGTTCTCTTTGACGTCAACCCCAGGGACCGCCATATGCATCTGGACGTCTTCACCATGCCCCAGTGTCCTGCAACTGTCAGGATGGAGGCCTGGCTCCTCCTACTGGATCACGTACTTGCGTGGTTTCCAGTAGAGAAAGTCTACCGCCAGTTGCCCGAGTTTGCCAGTTCCGAATACCCGATCGCGATGAGCATGGGCTTCGAGGAGGAGGGCTTTCTTAGGGACGTGTTGTGGTTCGGCGATCGATTCTGGGGCATACATACTCTTGCCCTCTCCCGTGAGCGATGGAGCCAGTCAAGGGGTGTATTCATCGACGACCTGACAATCCAGGCCCGATACGAAAGCTTGGCCGGGCAAAGCTCGGAGTCGGAGCCGGGCAAGAGGATTGACGATACGACAACCTGAGCGGGCGATGTCCCCACTCCCCGAGGCCAGGTGTCGCCCATCAAAACTGAACGTAACGGCCGACACGAGCCTGTGGGGTGCCTAGACCCTATCCTTCAGTCAGAGTCCGGACGGTCGATGGGGTGGGAGGAAAACAACGTGCGCGCTCCTGGATAGGTGCCCGACATTAATCGTAGCCGCGCTTCCTTTCGGCGGGGCTTCCCACTCGTTGTCCGGAGCATAGAGCGACGAGGGATCGCAATAATGGCCAAACACGCTTCCACTCCCAGGGCGGCGCTAACTGCGTGGCGGATCTTGTCAATTAGCAGGGGGTCAGGCGGATCCGTTCTGGGTTCCCAAAGGACGGTAACACCTTGATGTGCATCTAAGGACGGGAGTACGAGAATTGAGGAGGAGCGGATTCCCGTCCGACTGGCAATGCGGCATTCTATCTCTTCAGCGCACACGCTTTTTCCCCGCACTTTGATGCTGTCTGCTATGCGGCCCAGCACGTATAGTTCCCCGGCCCGAATGAATCCAACATCGCCTGTCCGGAGACCCTCACTGGTGAAGACATCATCTGCTGGTTGCCCATAGTAGCCATGGCAAACACTCTTTCCCCGGACCCATACCTCACCCAGGCAACCTTCCTCCAATAGGCGCTCTTCATCGTCCCGGATATCTACCTGTAGACCGGAGAGGGGTGTACCGCACGAGACTACCCAAGAACTGTCGCCTTCGTTCTCACCAGCAGAGATCGCGTCACACTTCGCTTCTGCCAAGATTGGAACGGGCCCGCCCATCCACTGTTTCCCTCGGTCTAGCTTCAGCCTAGTAGGAACTTCCGCCAGCGGCAAACCCGTAACGGCAAGCGTAGCCTCGGCCAGGCCGTAAGCTGGCACGAAGGCTTTAGCAGAGAATCCCGCTGGTGCGAGTCTGTTGGCGAATCGCGAAAGAAGCAGCCCGTCTATGCGCTCTGCTCCGATGATCACAACCCGCCATCCGCTCAAGTCTTCATCAATCACTTCCTGCTCTAGCCGTCTCAGCGCGAGCCGAAGTCCAAAGTTTGGTGTGGCAGTTATCGTGCAGCCCTGGTGCGCAAAGCACCTCACCCATGCGAGGGGATCCCTGATAAACTGGTCCGGGCGCATCAACAGAACATCGTGCTGGTACAACGTTGGACATAGCATCATGCCGATGAGGCCCATGTCATGATAAAGAGGCAGCCAGGACACAGATCTATCATCCGTGGGACACACATCAAGCCAGTCTCTGATCATCTCGATATTTGCGACAAGGTTCGCCGCTGTTACTTTCACCGCTCGAGGCTCTTGGGTGCTACCCGAGGTCAACTGTAGTATCGGCACTCTGTCGGAAGCTTGTCTTTGGCAAAGCGGGATATCGACTGGAGCTAGATTCTCTGGGAACGGGGCAGCAGTGCAAGGCAACGCCGAGCCCTCAGGTGAGCACTGCAGCGTCGACACAAAGAAGCTTGAGCCCATAATCAGGGAGGGCTCGGTGGCACGCGCAAGGCGGACAATGTATTTCACGTATTGATCCCTTGGGTCTAGCACTGTCGGGGGAGCCAGCGGGACAGCGGTGGCCCCCAGCAACTGAACAGCGAAGAAAGCAGTCACGAATGCTCTCGTCGACTCAGCGCCGAGGCAGACACGGTCCGCGCTGCGAACTCCCAGGTCGATCAGGTAAGCAGCCACGGTCAGGGCCTCTTGCGCGAGAGATGCGTAGGGTACGATATCCCAAGTTCCATCGTCACGCAGAAACCCGATTCCGCATGCGTCCGAAGGATCATATACCCAATCGACGATATCGTGGAACATCGTTCCAGCCTCTCTGTAGCGAAGACCCGTCTTGCATCCGTGGACCTGGCTGTCGCTCAACCCGCGGGCTAGATTAGCGTGCGCTCAGACGCCTTATTGCCACGCTTGTGTGAGGTGGAACCGTGATACCACAGGCAGCCGAACAGAGTCAAGGGATGTGGTGTTTCGGTAGCGTCTAGCCAATTCATGCTTTTGGGGAGAGCCCCGGCGGCGGGCTCTGGGTCTGGGCTCATTATGCTACCAGGACTTGTAGCCAATCTTGGCTGGCCCAGCGGCCGTCTTCCTTGGCCTATCTTAGTCTCTCACAACTTATGGTACAGGGGATGTAGAATGAGCAATGCCCCGAGTACCGATTAGAACCATCATCGAGACATGGAAGACCTGCGGCCAAAGCTACTCGGCAACTGGTCGCCAATTGGGTATCGACCGCCGCACAGTGCGGCGATGGGTGTTGCGCGGGCGCCAGCCTTGGGGGTACGTACGCTGGCAGGGAATCAGCCGGCAATCGACGGCCC
>Ga0315288_10006774_pt1 | contig 14529 bp, 10 predicted proteins | sample YL17G11_20_MG_FD_203454 | JGI IMG/M metagenome (GOLD analysis project Ga0315288, IMG submission 203454) | Sediment microbial communities from Yellowstone Lake, YNP, Wyoming, USA - YL17G11_20 | ecosystem: Environmental > Aquatic > Freshwater > Lake > Sediment | place: USA: Wyoming | collected... | reverse complement strand
GGTGGTGAAACTGCCAGTTTGGGATGTGTTGGACCGCGCCCTTGCCTGGGCCTAAGCGCCCCAGGGGCCATCCTGCTGCCGTGCTGTCGGTCGAGACCGCTCAGACGGAGACGATAACGTCTCGCCAGCCGGTCGCGAGCGAGCAGGAGCGGCGCCGAGGTCGAAGTAGATAGTATCTGTTCCCGCCCGCTTTTCGCCTTCGCGGCCGTAAACTGGCCACACTTAGCAGAGAGGAGACAGTGATCGCTGCCATGAAAGCCACAGCAGTTGTCGCAGAAAAGGTAGGAACGGTTAGAGTTCAGGAACTTGACCTCGATGAGGGCGACCTTCGGCCGGACTCTGTTCTCTTAAGGACAAGGCACTCACTGATAAGCCCTGGGACGGAACTGGCCTGTTTGGCTGGAAGCGAATCATCTTGGTTCAGCCTACCCCGGCCGCTTGGCTATTGCGCGGCGGGGGAGGTGCTCAAGGTAGGGGAAGCTGTTTCCGATGTGAAGGTGGGCGACGTGGTCCTGACCTTGAGCCCACACGCCTCCTACGCCCTCGCATACCGCGATCAGATTCGCGCCAAAGTGCCGGCTGGGGTAGACTCCAAACTGGCAGTCTTCGCGCATCTGGCCTTTGTCTCGATGACCGCCTTGAGAGTTTCGTGGGCTGAGCTTGGCGATTATGTGGCGGTGATCGGGCTGGGCCTTGTTGGCAACCTCGCGGCCCAGCTCTTCCAGGCTCAAGGCAGCCGGGTCATAGGGATTGATAAGCTTGCCAGTAGGCTGGAGATCGCGCGACAATGTGGTGTGGAATCACTGGTTGATGCCTCCGCCGAGGATTCAGTCTCGGCCGTGGGAATGCTGACTGATGGACGGGGCGCGGAGGTCGTAGTTGAGGCGACGGGCGCGCCGCTGGCGGCTTTTCAGGGCGCGCAGATGGCGGCGCCGAACGGCGAGCTGGTGCTGCTCGGTACTCCGCGTGGAAGTTTGGAAGTGGACTCCGTTCCCCTACTGCGGTCGGTCCACAACGCCACTCCAAACCTTACCATCAAAGGCGCGCATGTCTTCTCGGCGCCGCAGCTAGCCGATCCATTTGTCAAGCACTCCATGGAGCGCAACGCCCGCATCTGCCTGGAGCTGGCTGCCCAAGGGAAGCTGAGGTTTGAACCACTGCTCTCGCGAGTGGCCAAGCCGTCAGAGGCGCCGCAGATCTACCACGCGCTCAAAGAAAACCCAGGGGAGTTCATGGGCGTGGTGTTCGACTGGTCTGGGTAGCGTCCGCTCGTCGGAATGCCCGCGGGACCCGTCTGTGCGGTCGCGCCTGGAGGTCCATGCGCGACCGCCGCCGGCCGCGTCGCAGAGGCGCAACGATCACCCCTCGGCTTGGACCTGCCCGCGGACGGCCGCCTCTACGTTGTTTTCGATGCGGTTCTCCCGCGCCTGGATGTTGCCGGCGTGTTCGCCAGCGCAGAGGCCGATGCGCTGCGTTCTGTCATCGCCGCTGCGCGTGTCCCGTATCGCGTTCTGCTCGAAGAGCACATCGGTGGTATGCCCGCCGATGTGAACCCCGCACTCGCCGTTATCTTCTATGGTGTTTCCCCGGAAGACGTTGCGGCTGCCGGCGTTGGTGGGAGTCTCATCCCGGAAGCAGACGCCGTGCGACCTGTTGCGGCAGATACGGTTTCCGGTGAGGATATTGCCGGTGTCCTTATGCCCGATCGAGATGCCGAACTGACCGTTGTCGCTGAAGTCGTTGTCCTCGAACAGGCCCTCTTGGACGCGGAAGCATAGATAGAGGCCGTCCTCGTCGTTGTGGTGCGCCCGGCAGTTGCGCACAATCGTGTGCACTGACCCCGTCCCCGGGTGGATGCCGAGGGCGGCCGAATGAGTGACCTCACAGCGCTCGACCAGGATGTCCTGCGTGGTCTGGTAGCTGATTCCGTCGCCGGCAAAGCCCGTGATGACACAGTCCGCTATGCGGCACCGGCGGGCCTGGTAGAGATAGATCCCGCCGCCGACGCACCCGTTCACTGGCGCCCTCTCGCCTCCGGCGCCGTCCAGCGTGAGGCCTTCAACGGTCACGGAGTCAACGTCTACGGCCGCGATGAGCGAGAATGTGTTCCAGATCTTCGCACCTCGCTCAACGCAGCAATCGGCTGAGATGGGGCGATCAAGATAGGCCGTGTTGCCCTGGATCACCGTGATGGCAGCGATGCTGGCGGCATAGCCCCAGACGTGGTCATCCGCGATGATCACGCCCATGCCATAGGCGAAGCCGCTGGGGTCCTCGAGCGTGACCTTCTTCTGCCCATAGTCCGCGTCCACCAGCAGCGCGCTGCGGGCTGGGGGGCAGGGTCGTAGGACCGTGTCGGGGCCAGCTCCGACGAGACGCACATTGCGGTGGAGCCTGATGCTATTGGAGAGCGTGTATACGCCCGGCTTCAGTTCGACTGTGCCGCCGCCGTAGCTGCCGGCCGCGTCCACAGCCAGTTGGATCGCGATGTGAGTGTCGCCCACGAAGTCGCCATCGGCGACGCCGACTTTCACGTGCATGAGTTCCTCCTTGTTGGTTCCCGCGCAACGCCTCCGCGCCGACGCGAGGCCTATTCCCCCGGGCGGCGCACGCCGGACAGGGGAGCTTGTCTCAGGCCTGAGTGATCCGCCTCAGGATCCATTTGAACTTGGCGCGAATGGGTTCGTAGGCGGCGCGAGTCGAGCTCTCGTCTCCAGTGTAGCCGCACTTGACGCAGTAGTACTCGTCGCCTTCGCGGTAGAGCACGACGTCTATCTCGCGGGCGAGGCAGACCGGACAGCGTAGGCTTACGGAACTTTGCTCACTGATAGGCATGTCTGCATGCTTTCTCCCGCCCCGAGTTCCTTCTCCATCACCAGCGTGAAGAAGGGGCTAAAGAGGTGGCCTTCGAGGGCCCGGCCCGAGTCGGCGGGGCCGTCGAGGCTGGACAGCCGAAGCTCGGTGTTGATCTGTGGGATGACGGCCGCGACGCTCGTCGCGCCGTCTGCGCAGATCGTCCGCGAGCGGTAATCATATGTCAGTTCTTGTTCGTCCTCGCCGGATACGGCGAGGACAATGCCGCGCATATCCTCGGGGTATTCCGTGTAGCCATAGCAGGCCTTGACGTACTCACGAAGCCCGAGCGAGACGTGGGGCGACGAAACCTCGACGAGCCTTCGGCTGATGAAGATGCGGCCGCGCCGAGCAAACCGACAGCTCGTCTCAATTGAGGCCGTAAGTCCATCCTGAAAACTGAGTCTGGTCGGGGTAAGCCGCACCACACATCCATCTTCGTCGTGTTCGAGTTGAGCCACCCGTGTCCGGCACGAACACAGATCCAGGACCTCATCTCCATGCGCCACTTCAAGGGTCGTGCGCGCGCCGTCGAAGGCGTGGTTGGCGACGCCTGTGCGGTGCTGGGAGTGAATGAGGTAGGGATAGCTGCCGATCTGAAGAGAGGGGGAGTCCGATCCTGTGAACCCGGACAGCCGGGCTATGTAAGGGCGCAGGTCGCCGATCGATCCGCCCTGGGCCATGTCCAGGAGCACGCGCATGTCGGGGTCGAGATGCCAGAGGTACTGCTTCCTGGAGCCGTAGAGGATGTCGGAGGCGAGGTAGACTTCCGACTGGCCGATCGGCCTGTGTCTGCGATACCAGGTGGCGAACTCGCTCAGCGTCATGTCGGTGAGGCGGCCTTGAGAGCGCAACTCGGCGAAGTACTCGTACTGCTCCCGGTGGAGCCTCTGCGCCACCTCGGGCGGATCGTCAATGTTCATGTTATGGTTCAGCCACCCCGGACCCACGAACACGTTGTAGTAGGAGAAGCCGTCGTTGTGCTCCTCCTGGGCGAGGTACTGGTCCACGAGGTTGAAGGTGTAGGGACACTGCCCGTCCTTGTACCCGAGCCCTCGCATAGCGTTGCCTGGATGGCTGGCCCAGAAGTCGTTGCGGCCCTCGTAGGAGAGAACCATGTCGCGGCTCAAGTGTGGGACCGCAACGATGCCCAGCGCCTCCTCCTCGCTGACGGCGGGACGCAGAGCATTGTCCCTTGACGGGTACCACGGATTCCACGGCATGCCCTCGTTGAACAGGTACCAGGAGTTGTTGCAGCCGTGGAAGACACGGACTCCTTCCTCGAAACACCCGGCCACGGCGATCTCAATGGAGGGGCATAGCTCACGAAGGAGGGTGAGTGAGACCGAGTCCAGGTGGTAGCCGGCGACCGAGACCGGGTCACGGCCGAAGCACTTGCGGAACTCACTGAGCACGAGATCGAAGATGCGACGCTTCTCATCGGCGGCATAGAGCCATACCGCATCCATGTGCAGGCCGGTCTTCTCCCGAAAGGCGGGGCAGTCAATCTCCGTGAAGTAGATCCCCAGCTCGTCGCCGTGCTTGGCGGCGTACTCGTTCAGGTCAGCCACGATCCGCGGGTCTTGCATGCTTGGGTAAGTGGCCATGACCGAGACCTTCAGCCCCAGCGCGTGCGCCCAGTCCTGCTGCATCTGGAAGAACGGGTAGTGCGCGGGCGTCGGCCGGTGAAGGATGTTGAGGAACATGTCGTGTCTCTATTCTCCGTGGGCGCTGCCAGGCTGACTGGTAAGAGCAAGCCTCCCCAGTATTCTCAGCGCGCCCGCGAGGGCATTCTCACCGCATCGCACGCCGCGTGAACCGGGCTGGCCGCCACCGACCGACACCGCGAGTTCGCCGGGTTCGATGATCCGGTCTCCGGCCTCATCCACTACTGACATCTGAGCCGATGATAGGGTGAACACTATCTCTTCTCGCTGACCGGGCCGAAGGTGGGCTCTGTGAAAACCTTGAAGCGCACGAAGCGGTGTCTGGTGCGATGGGGCAAGGTGGCTGAGGTAGAGCTGGACAACCTCATCGGCGGCCCGCTCTCCGACGTTTTCGACCGAAACACTGATCTGGGCGCTCGTGCCCGCTTCCGGCTGCTCCGGGCTGATGCGAAGGTCACTGTACCGGAACCTCGCGTAGCTCAAGCCATATCCGAACGGATAGAGCGGCTCACCCGCGAAGTAGCGATAGGTGCGGCCGGCCATGCTGTAGTCCTCGAAGGGAGGCAGGTCCTCAAGCGATCTGTACCACGTGGTGGGGAGCCTTCCGCCGGGGCTGAAGTCACCGAAGAGCGCCTCGGCGACGGCGGTTCCGCCCTCCTCGCCCGGAAACCAGGCGGTCACGATGGCCGGGACATGCTCGTCGGCCCAGTTCACCGCCAGGCCGCCTCCCGCCATGAGGACGAGCACAACCGGAGTGCCCGTGTCGTGGACAGCCTTCAGCAAGTCCTCCTGCACGCCAGGCAGGTCGAGGTGTGGACGATCATCCCCGAGTTCCGAGTTCCAGGCGTGGTTCTCTTCGCTTTCCCAGGCGGCGGAACTGCCCATGACCATGACGGCGACGTCGGCCTGGCTGGCGATGCGGACGGCCTCGCCGAACCCGGCCCGCGAGGCGCCGCTGAGGTCGCAGCCGCGAGCGTGCAGCACGCGAGCCCGACGCGCTCGGTTCCTGATGCCCTCGAGCACGGTGACCTCGCGCGAGGGCGTGCCCGCGTAATTCCCGCGCAGGACATCCTGGTCGTCGGCGTTCGGCCCGATCACTGCAATGCAGGCGAGGTCATCGCGCAGGGGCAGCAGACCTGCTTCGTTCTTGAGCAAGACCATGGACTGCCTGGCCGTCTCCAGAGCGAGTTCGCGGTAGGCCTCGCAGTCAATCACTGAGGCCGGAGTGTTCGCGTACGGCACCAACTCGGGCGGATCAAACATGCCTAGCCTGAACCGCGCCAAGAAGAGGCGCTGCACCGCGGAGTCTATCTCGTCCTCTTTCACGAGGCCTTGCGTGGCTGCGTGCACAAGGGCTCCGAGGACGTCGCCGCAGTCGAGGTCACAGCCGGCCTTCAGCGCCAGGGCTGCTGCCTCCGCCGCGGTGGCCGTGACCCGGTGTCCAGTGTGCAGGTCGGTGGTTGCGCAGTTGTCGGCCACGACGAACCCGTCAAAGCCCCACTCGCCGCGCAAGATGCCTGATAGAAGGCGCTTGCTTGCGACTGCGGGCTCGCCGTTCACGCGGTTGTACGCCGCCATCACCGAGGCCGCTCTCCCCTCCCGAACGCACGCCTCGAAGACGGGCAGATAGGTGTCGCGCAGGTCGCGCTCGGAGACATGGGCATCGAAGCTGTGGCGCAGCTTCTCCGGGCCGCTGTGGACGGCGAAGTGTTTCGGCGTCGCCACGAGCTTCAGATACTTGGGGTCATCTCCCTGCAAGGCGCGCACGAACGCCACCGCGATCCGCGCGGCGAGATAGGGGTCCTCCCCATAGGTCTCCTGCCCTCTTCCCCAGCGGGGGTCCCGGAAGATGTTGACATTGGGGGACCAGTAGGTCAGCCCGGTGTGGGGCTCGATCTTCCCTGTTCGCAGGCACTCATGGTGCTTCGCACGGGCTTCGTCCGATATCGCCGTCCCGATTCTGTGGATCAGGTCCGGGTTCCAGGTGGCGGCCATCCCGATGGCCTGCGGGAAGACCGTGGCGTTCCACGACGACGCACACCCGTGAAGGCACTCGTTCCACCACTCGTAGGATGGTACGCCGAGCTCCGGGATCGCCGTCGCCCAGCAGAGCGAGCACGGCATCCAGCCGTTGCGGGTGCGGTACTCGCGGGCGACACACTCCTCGGGACGGGCGGAGTTGAACATCTGCGACACCTTCTGCTCGATGGTCATGCGCGAGATCAAGTCCTCCGCTCTCCGCTCGAACGGCGCGGCCGGGTCAAGGTAGAGCGGCCGACTACCGCATGCCCCGCCGCGCTCTTCGGTGCCTTGCTTCTCCGTCTTCATTGGTCTCACTCTTCTCCGCTGTGGCGCCGCCGGCGAGCCTACCTGAAGGAGCGTGCCGCCCACATGATGGCCGGCCAGAGGAAGTTGGCGGTCCTGTCACCGACGATTACCCCGATAGCCGCGGGGACTGTCCGTTGGTACAAGCGGAGACCCCCATAGCGTATGATGAGAGTCTTTGCCAGCCACCCGATCAAGAAGGGCATGTACCACCACTGCGAGCCCCACACGTTCGCCGCCAGATAGCCGATCGGGTGAAACGGCCACCACCAGAAGTTCAGGCGCATGAGCCCAAGGAAGACGGCCACACCCGCGCCACAGGCAAGCGCGACGAGGGCCGCCGGGTCGAGCTTGCTGGGGTTGGTGAGCAAGTCGAAGTTGGCGGCGCCGCCGGCACGCACGGCCATCTCCACCCATCCCTCGACGGGGGCATGCATGTGTAGCGAGCCATAGCGATAGCACGCGCTCAACAGCAGCGGCAGGCCTACAACCAGGGCCAGACAGAATCCCCCAATCAGCGCGAGCGTCAGTCGGCGCCTCGGGATGCGGGCGGAATCAGCAATCTTGAACGCGTCCATGCTGGCTCCCGCCAGCACCTCAGATGTATCCCCCCAACCACAGAAGTAGGCCCAGCGCGTGGCGTTCACGAGGATGATCTCGGCCGGGTAGTAGACTGAGCTGCCCAACGTCCTGAGCAGCATCTCGTCCACGAAGTAGGGGAAGGCGATGCAGCTCATGCCGTTCTCGGCCCGCAGACGCGCCCAGACGAGATAGTAGACCAGGATCAGCCCGATTAACAGGGCGCTCACGCCCAGCCTGGCCCCGGACCACCAGCCGAAGAGCATCAGGTAGGAACAGGAGCTCAGCAGGCCCCAGACGGCCCATCGCAGTGAAGCATCTTCTTTGGTCGCGGGGCGCACCGTCAGAACAGACCGAAAGGCGCGCGCCAGATGCTTGCGGGCGGCCCAGAGGCTGAGCCCGAATATTCCCAGAATGGCTCCACCCCCCTGGAGCGCCGGAGCCGGAAACGCGGCTCCAGGCCACTCCTCCGGTTTCTGGGGGGTGGCTCCGGCCGCGATCGCCATGACAGTGAGAGCGACCCGGACGATCCAGAAGAACCATACGGAGAACGAGAGTTCCTTGGGCAGCAGGTAGGCCAGGGCAACCGCCCACGGCCACAGTACGAGCCAGATATCCCCAAGGCCGGCCAAGGGACCAACCTTCTGCCAGGGAACCACGACCGCCAGCGTCGGGATGCTGGGAAGCGCGGGGAAAACCGTCGGCAGCAGGTCCTGAAGGCTGAACAGCGCGGAAACGGCGAACCCAACCCAGAAGGCCCAGGTCACAGCCACTCGCCCGATCCGCCTGGGATCAGCGGCATCCTCTCGAACCATCTCCAGCGGGACCATCGCCAGCGGAAAGGTGAGCCGCTCGTGGCTGATCCACTGCCGCTCGAACAGCAACATCAAACAGAGGCCGGCTACGAACAGGGCGAGGTAGAAGCTGCCCCAGGCGAGAAGCGGGGTGCCCCAGTCGGCCCACGGCGTAGCGACACCGCCCTGGAAATAGCCTTCGACGGCAGACCAGTTCGTCGGGCTGAACCACAGCGGTATCCGCTGTATGAAAACCTGGTCCCACCCAGGGTTCGCCGCCGCGAGGTAGCGCTGGCCCACCGAGCACGAAAGCAGCCACCAGAGCAGCCCATGCGACATCAGCGGCGCGCCGACCGACAGGATGGCGTAGATCACCAACAGCTCCCGGCGGGAGAAGGCGCGAAGGCCGAGCTTCGGCAGCGCGGGGTTCAGAATCGCCAGCAGCAGGGCGATGGCGAGCGGAGCAATGGGCGGAACGCCACCGGCGAAGCGGTACGACAGGTAGTAGATGAGCTCAATGTAGAGGCCGGCAACCATGACCAGCACGAGCAGGACCGCCGCTGTAATGAGGGCGCGCCCGCTGATGCGCGGCTCAGACTGGTCGAGGTTGTCCCTACCCGCTTGATGCATTCCTTGGCGACGCCATCGAAGGACTTGGAGCAACGCGCCCGGCGGCAATGGGAGGAAAGGGATGTCCTTTCCTCCATGCCGAGCTGTCGCTTGCTTCCGTGCGCCGGAGGCTGGGGAGGTGATTCAGTGAGCGGCGGGCCGCAGACCGATGGCCGCGTCCCGCTCGCCATCCGCGGGTCACCGCCTCATCCCGCAACGGCGTCAGCGGCGCGGCGACATGCGCGGATGACTGTGTCCAAGTCTCGGCTCTTCCACTCGTGTCGGATGTCGAGGAAGACGGTGCGCGCCAGGGTATCAAGCGTCCGCGGGCAAGTAGCGGCGGTGCACTTCATCTGCGCCCCCTTATTCTCGCGACGCCGGTAAGCGTCTAGCGCCGGATGGTAGGAACCGCGCCGTTCCATGACCGGCTCCCAGTTTGTGTAGACGTGGCGCCCGCTGTCTATCGGCAGCCATGCCGACACGCGCGCGGCAGCGAGAGCGTCGCTGAAGGACCGGGCGACCTTTGACTCGGCGAAGCTGAACCCAAGGACTAGGCCGCAGTCACCCTCGAGGTCGTTGTGTTTGATGAAGGAGATGCCGGGGTGGTCGGCCAGAGCGTGAATGAGCCGGATTTTGTGCGCCCGGTTGCGCGCCAAAAGCCCGTCCACGCGACGAAGCTGAACGCGCACGATCGCGGCCAGAATATCGGTCATGCGGAAGTTCCAGCCCGCGAAGAAGGGGACGCCGATCTCCTTGGAGTGGGGACGGAAGATGGCGCCGCCGTCGTGGTGGATGATAGCCCTTTCGAAGACCCGCCGATCGTTGGTGACGAGCGCCCCGCCTTCGCCACACGTCACGTTCTTGAAGTAGTTGAAGCTGTAGGTCCCAATGTCGCCGATGGAGCCAAGCCGCCTTCCCTTGTACCAGCCGCCGTCGGCCTGGCAGGCATCCTCGACCACGGCGACGCGGTGTTGCCTGGCAACGCGCATGATCGCCCTCATGTCGGCCGGGAGGCCTATCATGTCCACCGGCATGATGGCCTTGGTGCGCGGGCTGATCTTGGCCTCGACATCCTTCGGATCGAGCGTCAAAGACTCGTCAATCTCCGCGATCACCGGGATCGCCCCGACCGCCAGCGGAGCCAGGGCGGAGGCCATGAAGGTGTAGCCGGGGACGATAACCTCATCGCCCGGCCCGATGCCCAGACCCGCCATGGCGCAGATCAGCGCGGCCGTGCCACTCGTCACAACGAGCGCGTACTCAACCCCCATCTTCTTGGCCAGCTCGCGCTCGAGCTTGGCGCATTCACTCTCGCCTCCGCCGCTTCCATCTCCATAGCGGAAGAGTTTCCCGCTTCGGATAACCCTCGCCGCAGCTCTGACCTCGGCTTCACCTATCTTCAGCATGTTCTCTCCAGTCTACGAAGCCTGCTGTCAGCGTCCCAGCCCTCATCAGGCGCCGAGCAGGTGCTTCATTACCAGTAAGTCCAACTCCTCGTAGTCGCGCTCGGCGACGAACTGCGCCGCGCGCGCCTCATCGAGCGAACGCGCCAGCTCGACCAGCCTCAGGAAGATCTCTCGGCTGTTGCGCAGGTGCTTGGTCGAGACATCCCGTCGCTGGGTCCGCATGGCCTTTACGTCCAGTCCCACGAACTCGCCGTTTGCCCCGTAGCCATGCTTCTCCAGCACTCTCGCCTGGTTGAATGCACGCCGGAGATCAACTGAGCCAAAGGTCTTGTCTTCGTCGAACTTCAGCCCATTCTGGTCGTTCAGATGCACCGACCAGAGCTTGTGGTGATAGAGCGCATAGGCCATCTCGTCGGCCGGATCCAGCCCCGCAAGCACCGCGTGCGCCGATTCCACAAGGATGCCGACTCGCTCCGGAGCGATCGTCTTGTAAGCAAGGCCGACAAAGTGCCCGGTCGTCGGGCAATACGCCTGATCCATCGGCTCGTTGGGCTTCATCTCCCCGAGGATGCGGATCTCCGAGTCGTATTCCAGCAGTCCGTTCAGCCACTCCACCATGTGGCCCAGCGCCGCCACCGGATCCTTGGCCTCTCGAATGTACGTGCCCTCCCGCGCTGGCCAGAGCACAATGTTCCGGGCGCCGACGACGCGCGCGATGTCTACGGCGCGCTTCGATCGCTCCAGCGCGTAGGCGCGCATCGCCGGGTCGTTGGCAGTAAGCGCTCCGTCAACCGTGTTGGGATGCTCCCACTGCCGCGGCGCGACAAACTCGGCCACCAGCCCCTGATCGTCGAGCAGCTTCTTGACGCGTTTCGCTTGCTCCTCTTGCTCGGCCCACGGAGCGTCCGCGTCGCTCACCACGTCATCATCGTGGAACTGCACCCCGTCGAAGCCGAGACCCTTGTAGAAGCCCAGCTTCTCCGCAAACGAGAACTCCTCCCGGACCGGCGGGCCGAAGGAGTCCACCCCCGTGTGGATATTCCAGGGACCGAACGAAAACTTGTACTCTACCGCCATCTGCGTCACTCCTGTCCCTCTCTCGCAGCAGCTTGGCGCTCGCCGTGCCGGCACGCGCCATAGTGCGCGCACGGGGCATCTGGATTCACCGTCTGACCCGTTTCGCTGGAATGCCGGGCCGCGTCGAGTATCGCCACCACGTCCCGCGAATGCTCCGCCGAAATGGCCGGCGCCCTACTGCCCGTAAGCGCCCCGGCCAGATCGCGGTAGAAAAGGTGGCTCAGGTCGTCGGCCACGTCGAACTCCTGCGACACGTCGGCATCCCCACCATGGCAGGGGACAACCTCCGTCGTCAGCTCGTCATTCCCGCGCCGGAGCTCCATCTCCGTCCAGTGGCCGAATCCGCTGCCGCTGATCAGGGTCGCCTCGCTCCCCACGACGAACCAACGGGGAAGCGGGATCCTCGCGTTGTTGGAGCCCTCCAGCGTGACCAGCAACCCCGAGGCGAAGGCCAGCCTGATGTTGAAGTAGTCGTCCACCTCCTTCGACCAGAGGCAGGAGCGAAGCTCAGCCACCACCTTCGTGGGCCACTCCCCAACCAGATCCAGCACCTGGTCCACCAGGTGCGGCCCCCAGTCCGCCAAAAAGCCCCCACCATAGGCCGCCTGCGTCCGCCATTGCGGGTTGAACTCCGGCACGCCATAGCTGGGCCACTCCGGCCCGAAGGACATGACCCGGGAGTCAATGGTCAGAAGCTCACCAAACTCCCCCCGCTCGACCAGCGATTTGAGCATCCGATAGTCGGGGTCCCACCGCCGGTTGTGGAACACGGTCAGGGTGCGGCCGCTGGTGCGGGCGGCCGCCAACATCTCATCGGCCTCCGCCAGCGTGGTGGCCATTGGCTTCTCGACCACCACGTGCTTACCTGCTTCGAGCGCGGCGACGGCGAGTGAAGCATGAAGGCTGCCCGGCACCGCCACTACGACGAGAGCGACATCGCGGTCCTCGATCAGCGCTTCCGCCTCCGCGTAGGGCCGCGCCCCGAACTCCTCCGCCGCGCGCGCCAGCCGCGGCGCGCTCGCATCGCAGACCGCTCCCACCCTATAGCCGGGCAGTCCGTGAAGCGGCTCCGCGTGCAGTTCCCAGCCGCTCCGTCCCAGGCCGATCACGCCTACGGCAATCGTGTTGTCCATCTGTCTAGTACGCACTCCGACCGCGGCTTCCTTGTCCTTCAGTCGCCGCCCAACTGATCGCTGTCAACATCAGCCTGCCGACCGGCCCCCTGCCATGCAGTGAGGGCACTTAAGGTGAGTGGGCGGAGCTGCCTCCGGCGGCCGCTCCGCCCACTCCAACATCCTTGCCGCCTGTCCGGAATGGATTGGCAGCTACTCCACAGATCGCTACCAGATCGTCGGCACTCCGGGGTAGTCCTGGGAGAAGAGGTTGCCCGTCTCGGGGTTGATGCAGTTGGGACCCGGGCCCCACCAGTTCAGGCCCATCTGCTCAGCGCCAGTGTGTCCCGCTTCAATGTCCCCGTCCCGGACCATGTTGACCAGCTTCTCCGAGTTGAGCCAGGTGGCATGGCCGTCGAGGAAGCCAACGTTCACGCCGCCCAGATGTCTGGCATAGGGCTTGCGGAGATTCGGGTCCGCAAGGAACGCGCCATCATTGGGAGCGAGGTTGTAGAGCCCGCAGTCCGCGCCGGATGCGGCGCACGCTTCCCAGTCAGCCCAACCGCAGACCGGGTTGCCGCACTCGAGAGCGCAGATGTCCGGGTAGGCGAGGAGGCCGACGCTCATGTCGTCGGTCTTGGCGCCGCCATCGCCGCAGATCGGGAAGGCAACCGTATCCTGCACCTCGGCGAGCTTCCTGCCCATCGCTGACCCGTTGACCCTGATACTCTGGGCGAATCCCTTCAGCCCTGAAATGCCATACCTGTTCTGAGCCACTGAGTCGGTCACGTCGCCGCCCCATCCGGCCGGCCAGGCGCTATGACAGACTTGCGGGCTATCAAGATTGATCGTGCCCCACATTTCCCCGCCGGTCGCGACGAGGAAGTCGAAGTAGTCGGGGACCGGGATCATGAACATGGCGCCTTCGTTCATCTTGGCGCTCGGGCACCGCCAGACATCTCGGTTCTTGGTGTACTCGTCCAAGATCACCGGCCAGCGCAGGTAAGGGTTGCACTGATTGCGGCCGAACACACAGTGACCGGCCAATGTGCCATCCCAATCTGGCCCCGCCGACCCTCCGGGCTTAAGGTCGAAGTAGTCCAGCACCTCCTGCCGATTCTCCATCGGCGGCAGGGTATCGTTGTTGTCCGCCAGATACATCTGAATGGCCAGGGCGATGTTCTTGACGTTCGACAGACACACCGCCTTGCGAGCCGACTCGCGCGCCCGCGCAAACACCGGGAAGACCATCGCTGCCAGGATGCCGATGATCGCGATCACCACCAGCAGCTCAATCAACGTAAATCCCATTCGCCTTCGTGTCATCACTGAAGCCTCCTAATGCGTTTCCGGACTGCCGTGGCCGAGGGGCTCGAGGGCGCCCGCTGCATGAACCTTTTCTCACCTCCTCTCAAGGGCGCGCCTGCCGCCGGGCTCTGTGCCGGCCCTCTACCTGGACCGGGGTGCTCTGCCACACGGCTGAAGAACCGCTCCCGGCCGGGTTAGGCGCCCCGAACGCCACGGCTCTATCCCGGATTATGTACTCTCACTCTAGCAGATGGGACCTCCGGATTCTTGCCCTCGCGGGAAGCCAACTTGCCATCTTCGGAGATGTTTGGTTCGGCGCCTCCGCCGCAACGTGGGCCGGCCAGGCGGAGGCCAGGCCTCGGCTCCGCCTCACTTCCCGTATATCTCTGGCAGGTGACACGGCACACCGAGGCTTCGCAGCGCCTGCTGAACCGCGTCTGGCGGCAGATCACCGGGGACCGTCCGTCGCTCGACGGCCAGCGCCGCGGCCATGCCTGCCGCCTGTCCGGTGAGCGCGGCCGCCGGGATCACGCGCATCACGTCCCAGGCGTCGCCTTCGGCGGCGATGCAGCGCCCCGCCACGAGAAGACCTTCGATCCCCTCCGGCAGCAGCGCGCCGTAAGACGCCTCCCACACAAAGCCGGGCTTGCGCCAGTCTGCATACAGGCCGATAGAGTCCGCCACATGACGGCCGTGTTGCCCATCCGTCATGGTCGTACGGCCTACGATGTGCCGGGTCATGCGGAACTGCGCCATCGAGGGCAGCAACAGCGGGTAGATCTTTGACCGACCGTCATCC
>Ga0315288_10006772_pt1 | contig 14530 bp, 11 predicted proteins | sample YL17G11_20_MG_FD_203454 | JGI IMG/M metagenome (GOLD analysis project Ga0315288, IMG submission 203454) | Sediment microbial communities from Yellowstone Lake, YNP, Wyoming, USA - YL17G11_20 | ecosystem: Environmental > Aquatic > Freshwater > Lake > Sediment | place: USA: Wyoming | collected... | reverse complement strand
ATTTACATTTCAAACAAGAAATTATGGTCCAGGATATGTATCAACAACTACATGTCCTGTAGCTCCTCTTGGAACCCTTGATTGTGATATCAATCTAGGTCAAAGTCAAGTTAATTATTATAATGTTATATCAGGTATCGCTCCAAGCTCTGCTGTTGGTATTAACTATATCGGTACACCACCTATTGTAACTGATCATACAATATTTACAAAACTAATATATCCATTAAAATCAACATTTATATTAAGTAATCAAGGAATTCCATCGACATCAAATAATTCTTCAGCGGCAACAGCATTATTAATGAATTGGGCTGGTATTGTTTCTAAAACAATATGGCAATATCCTATATCGCAATTGAGTGGACTTATAGGTCCATTCGTAGGTGAATACAATTCTTTCTTGTATAATGCTACATCTGCTACTGATACATATGTTCGTCCATTAAATAATGATACTTGGGATGCTAATCTAAATTGGAATCCGATAAATAGTTATATCTTATCATCTCCATTATTAGCTGCACATCACACAGGATCAGATTATATAAATAGTGATTACTCTTATTGGAAATATCCATTTACATCATCAGTTATTCAATCTTGGATTACAGGAGCTGTTTCTAGTTTTGCAGTTACACTTGAAACAATAAATATAACTCAATTTACTGTAGTAACAGATGATACATATACAACATCTAAATCAGGTGCATCAATTTCACCATCTGAGTTACAACAATTACCTCCATATTTAGTTATAGCTGGAAGTGGAGTTATTCAAAGTGATTCAATCCCACCTTCATTATCAACAAGTAGAGCTATTAATACATTTTTGATATTAGATATATTAGGTAATGGAAGTGGTGTAATAAATGTAACACTTTCAGAATCTATATCAATTAATAATCCTTTAAGCATAACTGTATGGGGAACAGGATTATATGATGTTACTAATGTAACGGCAAATCAAATATCTGATACTCAACTTTCATATGCAATATCAGGAAATACATTAACTACTAATATTAATAATGGTTATTTAATTACTATGGAAGATGCAAAAGTATCAATGCAGGCAGTTGATGAGTCATCTATAAGTATAAATGATGCTGATATATCTATAACTAGAGATTTAATACCCACAAATTTAACGCCATATGATATTAATCGACCTACTACTACTTTAATGACATATAATTTTAATTTAGATGGAATTGGAGATGGTATTTGGGATTCAAAAGTTAAAGATACAACAGGAAATACAAGTAATATTATTGATTCAGCCATTCTTATGTATTCGAGTAGTGCTGTTGGATTAGGATATGCTCCTTTTGTTAAGAATGTTAGATTCAGTGATGGAGTTTGGGTCAGAGGGTTCAATGTTAATGACTTTATTTCACAAATGCAGGTAACTGTTAATGATTTTGCAAATGGTGGAGTAAATCAAACGGCAACTCCAATACCAATAACAATATTTGATGGTGCTAATGAATCATTTTTTATACCACTTCCGACTACAGTAGGAGTAGAATATGATGCTTCTATTAATAATTTAGGTATTGTTAATGTAATAGGAGCGCCTTTATTTCAATTAGGTACACGCCTTGTTTTTAACTCAATAGGACCTATACAAGAGTCGTTAAAAGTAGGTATGGTATATTATGTCATCAACGTTGTTAATGGCGGTAGTGGCTCTGTAAATGTGACATTATCAAAATCGTTGGGTGGAGTTGCAATTCCATTTGTTGTTGGTTCTGGAAATATATTTTTAAAAGCATATAACGCAACTTTTCCTATAAGATTATCGCGTGATGGTGTAGATACAATAAGTTATTCTAATTTAACTTGGTCTTGGATTGATAATTATGGTCCATTAATTAGTATTTCATCAATTCCTGCATACAACTCAATTGTTACAATTTATGTCAGTGATCCATTTGGTATTAATTTATCTGATATAACATTTTCTAGTGGCACTGTTTTAACAACACTAAATGTAAATGGTGATGGTACGGTTTGGATGTTTACAATTCAAATGACAATATCAGGAAGTTTTAGGGTTAATGCAACTGATATTACAGGTTGGTCTGTATTTAGTGATGCAATTGTTCCTAATCAGCCAGGACCGGCTCCAACCATATCTGTTGTCTCAACAACCATAAATGGACCAACATCATTCACAATGGTATTAAAAGTTCAAGATGATAATACACCCGCTGTTTTAGCACCTGATAATACATCTCCTGGATATTTTGTACAAGGCTCTGTTAATAATTTTGTATTTGGTGTTTCATCACCAGTAGGAACTATCATTCCATCTACGACAGATTTTACATTTGTACTTACATCTACAACACTATCTCCTGGTATTTTTAGAGTTTTTGCTACAGATAATGATGGTAATACTACATCAATAACTCCTCCTATTATTACAAATATATCGCCTCAATGCCAAAAAACAGGTAATATCATTTATGTAAATGGAATGAATCTTAATTGGTCTAATGGTACGCAAAGAAGTTTTGGAGTATTATTTAGTATTAATGAATCAACTGCAACACAGGCTTTATTAAGTGCAACAGTTATGAATTCAACAGAGGGATATAGAAATATTTCATTAATTGAACAAATTGGAAATCAGTCATTTACAACAAATACATTACAAATTTTAGTGGATAATACCGCACCAGTTATTAATGTTATAGGCAGTATTATTGTAGAAGTTAATATAGGTTCAGGTGTATATAATGATCTTGGAGCAACTGCATCAGATGCTATTACAGGTGATTTAACATCTAGCATTATAAGTACCGGAATAAATTTAGTAAATACAAATATTCAAGGTGATTATCCTATTGAATATTCAGTATCAGATTCATGTGGTAATATAGCAACAGCATCTAGATTAGTTAGAGTTATTTCTCCTTGTATTATTAGAATAACAGCAACGCCTTTAGTTGGTTCTCCTGGTGATAGTATTGTAATAACTGCGGTTGAAGGTTCATTTGATACAATTTTAAGTAACAATATTGTGACATTTAATGGCATAAAAGCTACTATTGTATCAGGTGATATTTATACACTTGTTGTTTCTGTTCCGCAAGGTAATTCAAGTGGAAATATTATTGTCAATAATATTACATCTCAATGTGGATTTAGTAATTCGGTTGTATTTAAATCAATTTATAGTGATGAAATATTTATGACAACGACTGAAGCAGTATCTAAATCTAAACGATATCTTGCATCTACTCAAGAGAGAACTTTATTTGATCCAGGTCCGCAAAAAAATCCAGTATATAATAAAGATTTATCCTATTCACATCCTACTTTAATTGTAGATGAAAATACTATGATTCAAAATGTATTTACATTGATATTAACTAATAAAGGTGAGCGTCTATTTAATTTTGAATATGGTTCGGATGTTCAAAAACAAATATTTAATTTGATGGGAAATGGTGAGGAAGATTTTTCCAAACAAATATTAAATATAATATCAAATGCAATTTTAGTATATGAACCTAGGGTAAGTCTTATATTAGATAGGTCATATGCAGAATGGGATGGATATAATGCGATAAATATTTTGCTTGCATTATCAGTTCCTAGTGGCGTTGTAAAATATATAAGTATAACATTAGATCAAATGAAAATTTCAGCAAATATTAGGAATTAAAAATGCAAGATACAAATGGAATCGAGATTTATATAGTTTCTGATTATGATAAATCGTTAAATGAATTATTAAAAATAAATGGAATGACTCGTAAAGATGGAACTGATTTAAAATCAGTTTCCATTACCGATGGTGAGTTAAAATTACCTAGGGCTACAAGTTCTATTAGTGCTAAAAAAGTAAAAGGAAAAACAAAAGAATTTTGGGCTTTAGTAGACTATCAATGGCGAAATGATGGTTCTTATATAAGTATTTTGAATGGATTAAATTCTTTTGGTAATTGTGAAATATCTATAAATGGTATTAAAATTCAAGGTCCATTTATAAAAAGTCATGATTTTATTGAAGACTCAAATGGCGTTAAATTTAACATTGGACAAAAACCAATATTATTTGATAAGAAAGAAATGGATTCTTTTATAAAAGTTTTATTTTCAGGAAAGGGTGCATCGACGATGCCATTAATTTCAAAATTTTCAAGAGCTGTACATTCAATACCAACTCGAAAATTTGAATTAACAGGATATGCCTCAGCAGTTAAATGGCTTCATTCAATGAAACAAGGTGAGTTAATACCAAAACTTGGAAAAGGCGCTTCTTTATCATCTGATATATGGATTGATATTCCTTATGGTAAAGTTACAGCAACACCAATGGTAGATAATAATCGTATAATATGGTCACTACCTGGTAAAATAGCATCAGTAAGAGGTGAGCCTATGCCATATATTTTAGTGACAGCAAAACCGATAAAAGGACTTGAATATCCATTTCTTCCAATCAAAACACCAAGTGGTACTTATTTTATAACGCCTACAATTTTTAATGACCCATCAAGCCTTTCAAACCTAAAAGGTGGTATTGATCTTTTACTCTGATATCTCTCACGTTTGATGTTTTTAATACTATGCTATATGACTCAAAAGGAGATTATATCATGGCAACAAAAAAAACAGAAGAACCAAAAAACGATAGTACATCAGAAAGCTTATCCGAAGCGTTAGTACAAAAAGAAAATACAAAATCTACAGCAAAAACTGCAACAAAATCTACAGCAAAAACGGCAACAAAATCTACAGCAAAACCAGCAACTAAGGCACCAAGGCGTATAGATTTTGCTGCATATGCAAGTATGGAGACTGGCAATACTTGGGCTGATTCTCTCAAAGATAATGTTATACCGAATTGGTATGATACTGGAAGCTATGCGTTAAATGTATTGATTAGTGGTGATATGACAAAAGGAATCCCAAGTAATCGCGCCATTATGTTAGCAGGTGAAACAAGTACTGGTAAATCATTTTTTGCCAGAGGCGCATTTGCTCGTGCTCTTGCTCTTGCCGGTCATTTCATTTTTGTTGTTGATTCAGAGAATGAATACACTGACGAGGCTATGCAAACATTTGGAATACCAAAAGGACAATATCGTATCCTCAAGGAAGATATTGTTGAAAATGTACGCTTCCAACTTGATGCAATTCTTCGTAAACATGAAGAGCGTCGTAAAAAATATCCAGATGAGCGAATTGCAATTATTATTGATTCTCAAGGTTATTTAGATACACTTGGTGCTCGTGTAAAAACTGAAACCGGTAAAACAACTAAAGACATGACTCTTCAGCGTGAAATCAAAGGAATGTATAAAACAATTCTTCTTCGTTCAGGTACATTAGAGTGTCCAATATGTATTATCAATCACGTATATCAAGAGATTACAAGTCATTTTCCTGCTACAAAAGTAACCGGTGGTCAAGGTGGATTATTGGCATCATCAGTTATTCTAACTTTACGTCGCCGACCTCTTACATCAGGTGCTGAAAAAGAACGAGTTGGTATTTTAGTTACTGGGAAAACATTTAAAAGTCGTATTACTTTAGATGGCCAAGAAGCTGGTATTTTTATTTCATATAGACATGGTATGAGTCGTTGGTATGGTGTACATAATTTTGCTGAAGAAGCCGGTTTAGTAGTAAAATGGAGTGATAGAAATTTTACAAAAAAAGGCATTATTTGTAAACGAGCAGATTGGATTGCACTTAAAGAAGATATGTATGTAATTAAAGATCCTAAAATTAGTCCTGAAGATTGGCTTGTTGTTCCTTTAAGTAAGCTTCATTCAGAAAAAACAATTGGTACGATTTTTAATGAAATTAATGAATATGTAGTCGAGGAATACAAACTAGGTAGACCTATTGATTTTGACTATGATCCAGTTGATGATTATAATATTGAAATCGGTGAAGAAGCAAATGAAGATGATGATGATAATGATGATTTAATTTCAGCATATGATAATTTAGATAGTGTGGATGACTCTGATGATTCAGATGAATCAGATGAATCAGATGACTCTCTAGGTGATGATTAATAAATAAATATTGAATGGAAATATAATTATTTCCATTCAATATCTATTGAGTAAAAAAAATGAACGATGATACAATAAATATTAGTATTTCTGATTTAGGTCGTGAAGAAATAGTACTTCGACGTATATTTGAAGATGCAATGATTCAAGTCAGAGCATACCCTCATCTAGAGCCGGAGTTATTTGATAAAAGAGAAAATTCATTATTAGTTAAGGCTATACACAAATACCAAAGTATATATAAAAAATTTCCTACAACACAAGAATTAGGCGCTATTCTTCCTGATGGTGCAGTTAAAAATCAATTAATAAGAATTGCTAATTCTGATGTATCAAAAGTAGGTAAAAAAGTTTCTCTTGATTTAGTTGATAGTTTTTTTCGTGAAAAGAAAACTATGAAGATTTTAACGGAAACAGCAGAAGCTGTACATAATAGAGCTTGGGATGGAATTTCAGACACCATCAAGAGCCTTCAGAATGCCGTTAATTTCACTATGCATATGAATACAGGTCTATCTCTTCATAAAGATGTTGCAGAGGCTTTAAAGCGCCTTAATGAGCGAATGGTGGCTATTCCATCAAGTATACCTGGTGTAAATGCAAATACTAGTTCTAGTTTAGGTTTAGCAGGTGGAGGATGGTATAGAAAATCATTATCTCTTTTTATGGGACAACCAAATGTAGGTAAGACTATTCTTCTTGCCAATGAGGCTGCATATGCTTATCAATGTGGTTACAATGTTCTCTATATCACATTAGAACTTGCAGAAGAGTTAATATGGGAACGTATATGTGTAAATGTTTCTGATATATCATTAAAAGACATAAGAAGTAAAAAATCAGAAGAAGTTGAATCATTATTAAGAGAGCGTAAAGAGCTTAATGCTAATGAGTGTGGTAATTTATGGGTTAGAAAAATGCCAAGTAGCGCCACGGTCATTGATTTTCAATCAATAATTGATGAAATTTGGCAGACGCATGGCATAAAAATTGACTTACTTGTAGTTGATTATCTTGGTATAATGAAACCGGCAAAGCGTTCATATAGTCTTAAAGACCAAACACTTTATACTGCCGGTAAAGAATGTGCTGAACAATTGCGTGACCTTGCAGATGCAAATGAATTAGCGGTTTTATCTGCAAGTCAAATGACTCGTGGCGGATATAATACAACTGATGTTGGTATGCAACATATTGCAGGATCTGCTGGTATTAATGATACAGCTGATTTTATGGTTACAATCGTAACAGATCCAACTCTAAAAGAAATGGGAATGTATTTACACTTTATTTTGAAAAATCGTTTTGGTCCAAATAATATGAGTTTTATGACAAGATTAGATATTGATAAAATGCGAGTAAGGGGTCCGTCTGATAGTGATTTAGATAGTTATAGTAGTTTGTCTTCTGCAAATAATATAAGTACAAAAATAGATATGAAAGAAAGTGCTAAAACAAGAAAAAAAGTTTCTGAAAAAGATGTAAAGCCACCTAATTTAACCGATGTATACGAATTTGGTGATAAATCAATTAATTTAGAAATTAAAGATTATGCGAGTCATATATGAGTTTCAAGAAAAATTATGCAAATGAAATGAATTTACTTCTTATGAAAAGAAGAAGTGCTGATGATTCAGCATTTACTCTTAATATACCAGAACACCGTTTAAAACGATATGCTGAAAAGTTCAATTGGGCTATCAAACAAGTATATAATGAGTATTCACATAAAGCTGGAGATGTAATGATGTTTCATATTATTCTCTCTTTACAAGAATTTTTTGATATGGATTGGGCTGTACAAAATTTACTTAATACCGAAAATATCAATCAGATAAAAGAAGAAATGTCATTTGAATATAATATGGTTAATAATACTAATATTGACAAAGGAATTATAGATGAGGAAGAATAGACCAGAAGATGTAGAAAAAACATTTATGGATAATGTTAGAAATACTATAAAAGAAGATGAAGAATCAAAGAAATCTGAATCGGCTAAAATAGCAATAATAACAGCAGGATCTATGTCCAATATGCCAATAGATTCTCCATATTTTAGGCAGTGGCTACAACAACATCAAAATAAAAATCCGTTAATTGGAAAGCATGTGCAATCAGCTCCAGAATACAATACACCAACTAGAAATTTTGGCGAAACTACATCTGATATTGATGCACTTGATGTTAGAAGTATAGCTGAAATTGCAACAGGAACTACAACTAAATATAATTCCAATGAAAGTGATGTATTTAATATAAAATCAATTGAATTATCAATTAATTCAGGTAAGGCAGATACAGAACAATATGAAGAAAAATTTCTTGATGTTGTTATAATAGAAAATGTTACTAGAAGTCTTCCATTAACTACTTCAATTGATGAAATTAAAATAGCTGCTCAACAAACAATGCGTGACCATTATGGAGATGATACATATGTATCAGATATTAAATATGAAGATATTATTGAAAATTCTCGTATAATGATGCTAACAAATGGTGTTGAAAATAAAACAAAATTTCTAGGTATAATATCAAGTCAAAATAATTAAATAAAAGATCAGATTTGGTAAAAAAATATATTACACGATCTGATTATATGTCTATACTCCTTGTGCAGGCTACAGGCCGTAGTAAAAAAGTTCTATAGGAATATGTAACAAGGAGTATATAATGAATCAATTTGATTTTCTCACAGTCGATACAGATGAAGCAGCAATTATTAATGCAGTTGAAACACATAAAAAGAAAAAAACACGCAAAGATGATGTTCGTTTTTGGAAACCAACCATAAATAACCCACAAAAAGAATATCAAGCCAAAGTGCGTATGCTTCCACGTGGAATGGATGGTCTTATTAATAAAATTCCAGTGTCTGTAGCACAGCATGTTCATTTTATAAAAGAACCTGAAAGCGGACTTTATCTTACAGTTAAATGTCGTAAAACTCTTGGTGATCACGAAAAATGTCCAATCTGTGAATATAACTGGAATATGTGGCATACAGGTGTTGAACATCTTAAAGAAATTGCATTAAAACGCAAAGCAAATGTAAGTTATATTAGTAATTTTTATATTCGTCAAGACCTTACAACACCAACATTTGATGGATCAGTTCGTTTATGGGAACATACAGCAAAGACTAATGAAATGTTAATGGCACCAACAAAAGTAACAGCCGGTGCTACACCTGGATTTAAGAAAAAATCTGATAAATTTACACCATATTCTCCAAAAAATGGTCGTGATTTAATTGTATTAATGCAAGAAAATCCAAAAAATCAATTTCCTACATACGAAGGTTCATTTTGGGATGAAGATGGTCTTACAGATCTTGCCGGTTCCAATGAAGAAATGATGGCTATTCTAGAGAATTGTTATGATTTAAGTGAATTTATTGAAGATGTACCTACTTCTGAAGATTTAGCGACTCGTTATAGTGAATTTTGTCAAGCACTTGAAGAAAAAACAAATGGTAAAATTCGTGCTGATATTGGAACAACTAAAGTTCATATGCCAGGCGAAACAACAACAAGTGTTTCTGCTGTTAAGGGTGATAGTAGCTCATATTTTAATCAATCAACACGGATTGAAGGATTTGATAAGCCAGCAGTAGGTAAACCAATAACACATATGGCACAAAAACCAGTTGAAATGCCACTTGAGTCATTGAGTGATGATGATGCAATTGAATTTGTTTCACCATCACCTAAATTACCTACCGTTAAAACAAATAAAACAACAGCAAGTATGGCATTGGAAATTGACGATGAAGATAATGGCGAAGACGAAGTTTTACCTTTCTAATTATCATAAACAAATTGGAGAGCTATTTTAGCTCTCTAATTTTTTTGTGAGGCAATTTATGAAAACTTTAAATACGAATACAAGCGAAGGTTTAGAATGGATAGAATCAACTTTATCAGCAATGACTAATGAGTATTCTATTAATATCAGCAAGAGAATGGGACATATAGATTTATCAGGAAATAATCCAATTCCTATAGAAAAATTATTTAAACCATTTATGATGTCATTTTCTTATCTTGAAAATTTAAAGTTTAACATAAATAATAAAAAAAATTTAAAAATTCCAATTCGTAAAATTACTATATGTTAAATGATTTTTTTGATTCTACAAAAATACCAGACCATATGTTTCATGATGCTGTGAGAGAAACATTATCTGATAGAAATTTAAGTGGCGGTTCAAATAACCGTCCTTATAATTTTAGATGTCCTTTATGTGGTGATAGTAGCACTAATCATAATAAAAAACGTGGATATGTACTCTATGACAAAGGTGGATGGGCTTATGTGTGTCATAATGCATGTGGTGAAATGTCCTTTCTTTCTTTTCTAAAACTTTATTCTCCTGAAACTCATCGTAAATTATGTTTCCATGGATTTAAAAAATCTAATAATGAGCATACTATCAATTTTAGACAAAAAATTGAAAAATCAGTTATTACAATAGAATCAGTATTTGCTAAAGGTGAGTTGATAAAAATTACCGATGATCATCCACAAGCTAAACAAGCATTTTCTTATGTTCAATCTAGGAGAATACCTGAATCTATTTGGAAATTATGGTTTGTTTGTATTAAAGACCCATCATTTAGAGTTAAATCACTTAATAGTGATGTGATGATAGGAAATGAGTATGGTGGTAGAATAATAATGCCATATTATCATTTAGGTGGAAAATGGATACAATTTGATGCCAGGGCATTAGACCCAGATGTAATACCTAGATATCGAAATCTACAAGGTGTTGAACGAGAGCCATATAATATTGATTGGTTAGATACAAGTAAACCTTTTTTTCTATTGGAAGGCTGTATTGACTCTACATTTATACCAAATAGCGTTGCATTTGGTGGCACCAAATATTTAATGACATATCTACACAAATATCCGGAAATATTAAAAAATATAAAAAATGGTACTGTTATTTGGGATAATGACGAAGCTGGAAGAGATGAATTACCAAAGACAATTAGAATGGGATTAAGTTGGTTTGATTGGTCTATTGTTAAAATTAAAAATGGATTTGAATTATTACCAGATGGAACTAAAAGAGAATTGAAAGATATCAATGATTTAGTATTATATGGAGATAATCTCGATTTTAGTGCAGATGGAAAACTGCGTTTGGACTCTATTTTACGATATATTAAGAAAGCAGATGGTGGTGTTATTATGTCTACTATGCTTTATGGTAATCGTGAGCGTATGCGTCGTGATAAAACCAAACAAATTTTTGAACAAATGAAACTAAAACGATTATCAAATAATGATGTTGATGTTTTTATATAAGAAGGGAAAAGCAAATGGATGATATTGAACAAAATGGACGAACTCCAGAAATTATTGATGATTTTGAATATGAAGGTGATGGAACTATTGGAACTATTCTAGGTGAAGCCATCCAAGAAAAAAAAGATCTAAAAGCTGAAAAATATAATAAGCAAAAAGCAGATGGTAATAAAAAAAGAGATGAGGAATATCATTTTAATCGTTCAATTGGTATACGCCCTCCCAAACAAAGTAAATATTCAGCCACGGGCGCATCATTATCTAGCCCAACAAGTGATAGATCCGTTTGGATTGTATTAAATAAAGATAGAACTGTTATTTATAAAGATAGTGCAGATGTATCACCTCGTTTTATGATGGGTATTCCTGCTTATGGTAAACAATGTATTAGGAATGCTTATGAACATCTTATTAATTTTCAAAATAAATTAAAAGAAACACGAGATTCAAATCCACCTAAATGGGTTATTATAAGTACAGATACAGCTATGTTGATGGATAGAAATTTAATTACTCGATTAGAAGAACTTCGACCAACGACCGCTGTAGCTGGTGCATATGGATTTCAACAAATACGCCAACATGGAAAATGGTATCAACTCACTCAAGCTGATATGCAGTTGTTAAGAGGATGCTATATTCAAGGAAATATGGATAATATTGAATGGGATTTCATACTTGGTGAAAAATTTAGAGATAGTTCACGATATCAAATTCTTATTGTACATGGTCCATTTATCGCTGTCAGAGGTGAATTATTTAAAGAACTTAACTTTGAGTATTTAGCTAAAAATAGTAAAGAAGGATATTGGCATTATATGGCTGATATCAGCATGGAGTGCCATAAACGTAATCTAATGTGTGCAACAATAAAAACTAATTGTATGCAGTTTGATAAATTATCAAATCACGAAAAAGATGAAGACTTTATTCATGATCAAGCTTTGTTTACGAGTAAATGGCAAGACTATCTTCCAGCAAGTATTCAAAGTCATAGATAAACAACAATAAAAGGGTATAAAATGGCATTTACAAATTTTGAAGATTTAGCATCTAAGATGAGACATATTGATCCTGATGCAACAGATGAGGTAGATATGTTTACCGTCGAGCGAAATGTTGCACTTTCTGAATTCAATAAAGGTACGGATTTATTTGATATGTATAGTAATTATAGGGTAGTTATTCCTAAAAAATAATGAACAAAAGCCTCTAGCAATTAGAGGTTTTTTTATTTAAAATCAAACACTATGATATTTATTTTCTAAAATAGCACTACACAGTGAGGTAAAAATTGTCAGATACAATCAATTTTTCAGATACATATATCAAGGTATTGACTTTATTAGGAAAAGCTAGTTTTAGAGCAGATAAAAAAAATTCTATTTTATTTTTTAAAGATGACGATTTAACTAGAATAACTATTATGGGTAAACAAAGTCTATTGCATATTATGGCACCTGAATGTCATATAAAAATTAATAGTGATGAGTTGGGAATAATAGATATCCAACAATTCACCAGATATTGTAAAGCGATAGCATATCCAAAAATAGATTCATTAATATCACATGCATTAGAAAGAAGTACACTTGGGCGTACTTATGAGACATTAACATTTACTAATAAAAATCTTACATTTAAATCAGCAGTTGCTAGTTTAACATTATTTGATAGTAAATATGATAGAAAAATACCTACACCAAGTGATGAAGATCCATTAAGACTAGCAGCTAAATTAATTCTTACACCTGAAAATTTAAAAACAATCGGAACTGCTCGTTCTCTTATGGGAAGTGATGCAGAAAGCTTTTGTCTTTCTGTTGATAATAATGTACTTAGTATTTACATAGCAGGTAGTTTACCTGGTCATCAGGTTAAAATTGAATTTGATAATCTATCATATGTTGTATTTGGTGATTTTGAAACAAAAGTTTCTAACTCTTCAAAACATAAATTATTTTCCTTACAATTTCTTGAAGCTATGCAATTATTTCCAATAGATTTTACTTGTGAAGTTAGAGTATATGAAGTAGGTCAAATGCAAACTATTGTGTTAAAATCATATGGTGAAATAACTGAAGGTGCAGGTGAGCCTATTAAAATTATAGTAGCTTGTCAAGAAGCTGAAGCCGCTGTAATATCAAATAATTTTGACATAATAATGTAAGTATATTTTTTTTCGTCATTTAATAAACTATGACAATACATAAACCGGCAGTTCACCATGCAAAAAAAAGATATACTAGCTCGCTTAAAGGCATTTGGCCGTCCTGAAACGGTATCACGCATAAATCTCCTTGAGAGCGTACAAAGTGGTACTACACCAAAATCGGACAACTCACTAATTGAGCAAATTTTAAAAACACACGCCAGCGAAAAACCTGCATGGCGCCCTGCAAAAACATCGACTAAAGAAATATGGCAAAGATGGCTTGTAGAAGCAACAGATTCTAAATCTACAGATAGAGCAAATGCTATGCGATTAAATCTTCAACCGATAGCAATTGATAGAACACATCTAAAATTTTCATTTAATCGTAATGGAAATGAAATCACAACAGAAATAATGTATCCAAATAAAAATAATAATATTACAGTCAAAGTTTCTACATCAGGAGCTGATGATAATATTAAAGAAGTTAATACTGAAGATGCAGAATATGTTAATGGTATTGGATTTTCTATTATAAAAATGGCAGATGAAAGCCTTGCTAATGCATCTATTTCTAATCAAGATGATAGAAGAGTTGCAATGGATTATGGTCATACAAATGCTGGAGTTAGCGGTTATTCACCGAATTGGGAAAATAATTCAGGTATGTGGGAATCTGATAATCGTAAATTTTCTAGTCTTATGACATTAGTTGAGCAAGAAGAAGAAGAATTAGCTAACGAACAGCCAGATATGATGGCGGGTGATGTTAATATGGATCCTGCAACTGCATCACCATTTGACGAAGAAGCATTTAGCACAGATGCGACTGGTCCAATAGAGATGGGTGGGTTTGGCGGAGGCGGTGGTGGTGGAGACTTTAGTGGTGGTGGCGGTGGCGGACCAGAGGGAGCTGTAGGTACTGAAATGGGTGGTGTATCCGGACCAGAAGATACTCAGACATTTAGTGATTTTGCGCCTAAATTACAAATAGCAAGTTTAGCAA
>Ga0315288_10006770_pt1 | contig 14532 bp, 14 predicted proteins | sample YL17G11_20_MG_FD_203454 | JGI IMG/M metagenome (GOLD analysis project Ga0315288, IMG submission 203454) | Sediment microbial communities from Yellowstone Lake, YNP, Wyoming, USA - YL17G11_20 | ecosystem: Environmental > Aquatic > Freshwater > Lake > Sediment | place: USA: Wyoming | collected... | reverse complement strand
GGCACTCCCCCACACCCCTCGAGGAGGTTGGGAGCCATGCGCGTCCACCCGTGTGTTGCGCTACTCGTCTTATCCATTTCCGCATTCGGGCTACTCGTCGGTTGTTCCGGCACGGGGGGTATCGGCAATACGGGCGGCCTCGGCGGGAACTACGGAGCTGCGGGCGACTTCGGAGCGACCCAGGGCGGAGTGCAGGACATGGGGTTCGCCCGGGAGTTGATCGCCCAAGGTCAGGTTCCCCCGGCGGAGGCGTTCGTCGTCGAGGGGATGTTCTCCGAGCATGATCTGCCGCTACAGGGCGAGACGCCTGACCGGCTCCTGGTCTTGCGGACCGCTGTGGGTTGGGCGCCCACGCTCGCGGGCGCCGATGCGGCGTGGCTCCAGGTCGGGATGTCCTCGACCATCGACCCGGAGACCTACCAACGGAGCGACGTGAGCCTCATCGCCACTGTGGACGTGTCGGGCTCGATGTTCTGGAACTACGGCGGGGACCAGGAGGAGCCCATGACGCCCATCGCGTTCGCGAAGGACCTGCTCAAGCGTATGGCGACCGAGCTGACCGCCGCCGACCAGTTCGCCCTCGTGACGTATGGCACGGACGTCAGCACGGTGATGAACTTCACCTCCGGTGACCAACACGATCTGATCACCAGCACCGTCGACGGGCTCTCAGAGAACGGCTCGACGAACATGGAGGCTGGGCTTGAGCGCGCTTTCTCCCTGGCCGGGCAGGGGCAGGGCGGGCGCGTGAAGCGCGTGATCCTATTCACGGACGTGCAGCCTAACGTCGGGGCCACCGGAGCTACCGACTTCGAACAGATGGCTACCGATGCTGCGGGGAACGGCGTCGGGCTCACGGTGATCGGCGTGGGTGTGGGGCTCGGCTCCGAGGTCTTCGAGGCGATGTCGCACCTCCGCGGGGGGAATGCCTTCACGCTCATGGACGAGGAAGACATCACGGACACTATGGCCCAAGACTGGCCGTGGATGCTCGAGCCGATCGCCTACGACCTGAACGTGGCACTGACGCCGGGTCCCGGCTTCTCCGTCACCGCGGGGTATGGCTTCCCCTCCTCCGACACGGGGGAGCCCGAGCTGAGCCTGACGGCCAGCAGCGTGTTCCTGAGCCAGAAGCGCGGGGCGCTCCTGGTCCAGCTCTCGGCCGACCAGGACACCCTTGCCTTCACCGACCTGACCGCGACGGGCACGCTCTCCTACGAGACGCCTGAGGGAGAGACGGTGAGCCAAGACGTCGTCGTCGACGCCTCTGGGTTCACCGTCGGCGAAGACGGGCGGTTCTTCGAGCAGCCGAGTGTGGAGGAGTGTGTGGCTCTCGCGCTGCTGGTCGACGGGATGAAGACGGCGTCGGAGCAGTATGGCGAGTCCCACGAGCAGGCCATCGCGACGATGGAGCAGGTCGTCGCGCGTTTTGAGGCCGACATCGCCACCATCGAGGACACCTCGCCGGACGACGTCACGATGGACACCGAGCTGCAGCTCGCCCGAAGGCTGTTGCAGCTCATGCGGGACGGGGCGGAGCAGGGAGACCTGTACGGTCAGACGGCCTGATCGTCGGAGGGCCAGACGACTTCCGCGGCGAAGCAGGCATGCGAGCCCATGAGCGCGGGCTCATGCCAATACCGGAGGACCCGCCGATGGCCTCATCTCTCTCTCGTCGCGATTTCCTGCAGACGGGCGGCATCGCCCTGACCGCGTCCCTCGCCGCCGGCGCGTGGGCGGCACCGCGGACCGAGAAGCTGCGTATCGGCGTCGTCGGGGGAGGCTTCGGCGCCGCATTCCACTGGCACCAGGACCCGGACTGCGTCGTCGCCGCCGTGAGCGATCTCAGGCCCGACCGCCGCGAGCACCTGAAGAACGTCTATGGCTGCGACAAAGCCTACGACTCGCTGGAGGAGCTGATCCTCGACGACTCCATCGACGCGGTCGCCGTCTTCACTGAAGCGACGAACCACGGTCGACACTGTGTCGCCGTCATGGACGCCGGCAAGCACTGCATCAGCGCCGTACCGGTGGCGACTTCCATCGATGACTGCCGGGCGATAGTCGACGCCAAAGTGCGCAATGGCGTCCGGTACATGATGGCCGAGACGAGCTACTACCGCCAGGAGACCATCGCGGCGCGCCGTATGTATGAGGACGGCGTGTTCGGCGAGATCCTCTACTGTGAAGCCGAGTACTACCATCCTGGGATCGGGGCGGAGAACGATGCGCTCTCGAAGTACAATGGCGAGCGCACCTGGCGGCACGGCTTGCCGCCGATGTGGTACCCCACGCACTCGACGGGGTTCCTTGTCGGCGTGACGGGCGAGCGGCTCGTCTCGGTGTCGTGCCTCGGCGAGACGGACGACGACCCGGGGTTCCAGGACAATGCCTACGACAACCCTTTCTCCAACGAGTCCGCCCTGTTTCGGACCGATCGAGAGCACATGTTCCGCTGTAATGTGATGTGGAACATGTGGTCACACGGCGAGCGGGCTCAGTGGTTCGGGGAGAGGACCGCGCTGTTCATGGCAGGCTGGGCCGGGCAGCCATTCCTCGCGAAGATCGACGGCCAAGCCGACTTCGTGCCGCCCTCCGACTTCTGGCAGATGGTGCCCGAGGCGATGCGCTATGACAGCGGCCACGGGGGCTCGCACCCGTTCCTGACCCATGAGTTCGTGCGCGCTCTGATGGAGGATCGTGAGCCGTCGGTGAACGTCTACGAAGCGGTAGCGATGACCGCCCCCGGGCTCATAGCGCATCGGTCGGCCCTGCACAGCGGCGAGCGGCTGGATGTTCCCTCGTTCGACCCGGAGTAGGCGGGTCCGTGCCTCACGGGCCGAGGACTGGCCGGCGGCCTGCGGCGTCGGCGGCGCTGCGCGGTGGGGCAGCGGCCCCGCCGGCGACAGCTTCGGCCTCAGGCTCCGGCGTCTCGGCGAACGCCCTGACCCCCGGCGGAGACAGGTACAACAGGAGCGCCCCCGCAAGGTTCTCCATGGCCTCGGCGGCGCTTCGCCCCTGGCGCGTCACCCCCACCTCCCGGCACCGGGCGACATGCCACTCGCCCTCCTGCCACACACGCGCTGTGAACCGGCCGACCATGCGGCGTCCTCCCCAACGGAAGCCCTCGGTGCCAGCGGCCGAGGCGGCGACTGCGCCTAGTCTGCCTGCCAAGTAAGCTGCGGCGGCTGGATGGTCTGCCCAAGGGCCCACTTCGCATGGCCGTCCGCCCAGCAGATGTTCAGGCCGTCCGCATGTCGCGTGTACGCGTCGAGCGCCCAGGCATCCCAACTGGTCGGCCCCGCGCTCAGGGCGTTCTGGTCGGTCAGCTCAACCCCCTCGTCGGGCTCCGCGCCGTCGAACAAGAGGACGGTGCTCGCAGGCTGCTTGAACATGGTGAGGGCCAGCGGGCGCTGCGGGCCGTACTCGGCGCCGCGGTTGAAGCAGTAGCTCCACCAGCGGTCGGTCCCGGGCACGCCCTGCCCGACAGGGACCCACCCAGCTTCGCTCCGGCAGTGCATGATGTCCTGGTTGTTCATGTAGGGCTGGAGCCGCATGATGAACGTGTAGTACCGCCAGTCGCCCGCCGGATAGGGCGGCTCATTGTCGTTGTGGGGCGGAAGTCGGTTGTCGTGGTCTGATGCGTACAGCAAGACTGCGGTACCCAACTGCTTTAGGTTGCTCAGACATGATGCCGCTTCGGCCTTCTCCCTCGCTTTGGCGAAGACGGGGAATAAGATCGCCGCGAGGATGGCGATGATGGCGATCACCACCAACAGCTCGACGAGTGTGAACCCACGGTTCATGGGAACCACCTCCGGGAATGAGCGAGTGTTCTCTATGGTCCTTTACCCGCGTGACCGGGCGCCCAAACGCGCGACGCGGCGCTGGGTGGCACGGTCTCGCCATTGGCCGGGCGCGGCAGGACTTGGGCCCCGATGGCCCGAACCGGTCCAGCACAGTCAGGCCTGGCCTGCGCGCCCTTGTGCGCGGGCGGTGGGCCGGTGAGGGGAGTGCGACGGTGCGGATAGTAGCGATACAGACGAGCCCCAACACGGATGGACTCACTGCCGCCACAGCCACGGCCGTACTGGCGGGCGCGGCGAACGAGGGGGCGGAGACCGAACTCGTGCATGTCCGGCACATGACCCTCGAGGCCTGCCGCGCGTGTGGCAATGGATGGGGCACTTGCCGCGAGAAGCATCACTGCGTGATCGATGATGACCTCGAAGTCGTGCGCCAGAAGATCGGGACAGCCGACGGCCTCGTGATCAGCACTCCCGTGTACTTCGGGCAGATCAGCGAGATCGCGAAGCTCTTCCTGGATCGACTGCGCCGCTGCGAGTGGGCCTTCGAGCAGTCTCAGGTGCGCGGAACGCCGCTCATCGCCATCGCCGCGGCCGGCGGGTCCGGCGGGGGCGTCCTATCGGCACTGGCCGAGATCGAGCGCTATGCCTCTCACCTCGGCCTCCCGTGCGCGGACTTCATCACCATCACCCGCCGAAGCCAGCCTCACAAGCTGCCCATGATGGAAGAGGCCGGACGGACGCTGGTGCGCGTGGTTCGTGGAGAGGAACCCGCGTAGCCGGTGGGGCTGCCGGTCGTCGTACCTTCGAAGAGGAGGGGAGCCCCATGCCGGACGGTCGGGCGGACAGCATAGTGCATCAGGAGCGCCAACCCATCGTGTGGTGGGCATGGGCGATTGTCGGCTTCATCGCTCTCGAGAGCGCTGTGACTCTCGTTCTCTCAGTCCCCGCAATGCGCGACGGCCGGGCGCAGGCGTGGACTCTATGGGTGTTCGTGGCCGAGTTCGCGCTGCTCGGTCTGATCTCGCTGCTGCTCACCGGTAACCGCGTGATCGTGCGCCCTGACGGCGTCGAGCTGTGGTTCGCCAAGTGGCCGAGACCCGTGCGGATCCCGGCCGCGACGATCCGCGCCTGTCGCCCGGTGTCCTATCGGCCGTTGCGCAAGTTCGGGGGCTGGGGCATCCGCGGGTCGTTCTCCGGTATCCGTGCCTACACGGCGCGTGGGCACCTCGGGCTGCTGCTGTACCTGGACAACGATCGCCGGACGCTGATCGGCTCCGACGACCCGGAACGCCTTGCCAGCGGGCTCGCCTCTGTCGGAGTGGAACGCCTTCCATTCTCCGACAACATCGAGACGCCAGTGGCCTGAGGTCCTTCGCCGACGTCCTGGCTGCCCTGTCGCAGCGCCCGTCGCGCCTCCGCTGAACGGCCCGTTAGCCTCGCGTGTTGACTCACTGACCCATCGGTGAGTCGACGCCGCTCCTCGCGGCCCGTACAATCGAGGAGAGGTACGTGGCGCCGGGACGGGAGGCGAATGGAGACATTGAGCATGGCTTCCAACAGGTCGCTGCGCGTAGCGCTGTGCTTTGCGCTGTCGCTGTGGTTGCTGTGCACACTCGGCCTCGCACGCGAGAAGCCGCCCCAGCTTGACGAACCGGCGCGTCTGGCAGCCGTCAGAGACGCCGAACGGCACATCGAGCCGCCGCCCCCACTCAAGCAGGACGGGCCGCTGCTGTTCACCTTCTACGTCCTCGGTGACTCCCGTGCCGGGGGCGAGAAGAAGATCCTCTTCATCGACGTCAGCAACAACGAGTCCGACTCCGGCGTGATGAAGGAGATGGCCGAGCGGATCGCGGCGGACATCGCGGCAGATCGCACCGCGCACCCCGATCTGCCGAGCTTCGTGTTCCATACCGGAGACATCGTCCGGAGGGGAGACGACCACGGTGAGTGGGAGCACTTCCGACAGAGCATCGCCCCACTGGTGACGCGCGCCGATCTCGGCGTCAGCCTTCTGCCGGTGCTGGGAAACCACGAGTACAGCGTCGAGGGGAAGCTGACCTGGCGGGAGGCGCTGGCCGAGTACTCGGCCACGTTCTCGGGCGAGATCGACGGTCAGCCCGTAGTGAAGGATCCGGCGCTACGCCAGCTCTTCGCATCGCCGGAAACGGGGAGATGGTACCACTTCCGGTGTGCCAACACGGAGTTCATCGTGCTCGACTCGTGCTCCGGGAACTACGGCGACATGGGCGAGAGCACCCCGGGGTGGCCGCCCCAGCTCGTGGAGCTGCGAAGGTGGCTCGCGGAGATCGACCCGAACGAGGTCCGCAACGTGTTCCTCCTCCAGCACCATCCCCTCTTCTCGAACGGCGCTGCCCATCCCGACACCGGCCGAGGCGCCGTGCGCGTGGCGGCATCGGGGAAGAGCTACCGAACATGCGAGATGGACGAGCACATCCTCCGGCGCCGGATCATGCAGGCCGTCTTCGACGAGTTCTCTGAGGCGCAGGGGCATGACGGGGCCCACCTGCGCGCGGTGTTCGCGGGGCACAACCACACCTACGAGCGGATCGTGCTGCCGCCGGCAGTGATGCCAGGCTGGGACCAGGTGCTCGATCTCGGGGGCACGTTCCTCGCCGATGGAGGCGAAGGCGAGCGGTACTCAGACTACGTCCGAGACGAGTTGAGGTTGAGCACGACTTTCTCCGAGCCCGTCGACAAGGGCATCGCGTTCGCCGATCGCCAGGTCCGGTTCATCACCTCCGGCGGAGCCGGCGCGCCGCATCGCAAGAAGGGCGGCCTCTTCAGCGACGACGATCTCGTCCACCGGGCCCTCAAGCTGGAGGAGAAGGGCAAGCTCTACGCCGCCAAACGATTCGACCGATGGTACCCGGACTACTACCGCTACCGGTTCGCGACGGAACCAGACGCCGACTACCCGCGAGAGGTGCAAGCCGACCGTGGGCTCGACGGGCGGTTCATCCCCATCGGAATGACCGGGTGGGTCAAGCGGCTCCAAGCCGTGCTGCCGGAGGACGTCGCTCCCGAGTCGCCGATGGCGATCCTGCCGATAGGCCAGTGGGTGCAGCTCTACACGAAGAAGATCCCCAATGACACTGAACAGTACCACTACATCAAGGTGAGCGTGTACGAGAACCGGGTCCGGATGAGCATGTTCCTGCGCTACGGGAAGCAGTGGGTTATCGCGGACCATGACGAGATCTCCACGCGTCGCGCGCCCCGGCCATGACCATTATCGGGGCCTGGGGAGCAGGTGATGCCGCATGATGCGTGTAGCCTATCTCAAGGCGCCTCTATTGGCAGAGGTGCGCGACCAGGAGGTGCCGGTCCCGTCCGGCAGTGAGGTGCTGGTGCGAGTGGCCCGCGTGGGCATCTGCGGCAGCGATGTCCAATCGGCTCGTCGCGCCGGCGACTGGGAGCGTTGGGGCCACGAGTTCTCCGGCGTGGTCGAGAGTGTCGGCCCGCAGGTGAGCCGTTTCCAGCCTGGCGACCAGGTGGTGTGGGTGCCGGTCATCCCCTGCCACCGGTGCCGACGCTGCCTGGCGGGCGAGCCGCTGATGTGCCTCAACATGCGGGCGCGGCCCTGCATGGGCGCGGCGGAGTACGTCTGCGACCCCGAGGACTTCTGGCTGGCCTACGAGGGCCTGTCCGCCGAGCAGGCCGCGATGGCGGAGCCGCTGACGGTCGCCATTGACCTCGTGGAGGAGGCTGGAGTCGGGCTTGGGGACACCGTGCTCGTGGTTGGTGGGGGCGCCATCGGACTGATGGCCGCGCGCATCTGCCGACTCCGGGGCGCCGGCCGTGTCCTCGTGGCGGAGCCGGCGGAGTCGACGGCGAAGATTGGCCTGGCCCGCGCCTGGGGCCTTGACACCGTCCCTCCCGGCGACGGGGACATGCCGGCTGCTGTCCGCGAGGTGAGCCCGGAGGGCGCCGACGCCGTGCTCCTAACCGCTCCGCCGGCGACGCTGCCGGCGGCCATCGCCTGCTGCGCCTTCGGCGCCACTGTGGCGCTCATCGGAACGGCCTACGGCGGTGCGGACCGGGTAGCGTTGGATGTCAACGACTTCCACTTCCGCAACATTCGCATTCAGGGCGCCAACAACTGCCCGGTGATGCGCTTCACCACCGCGTTCGATCTGATGCGCCGCGGCGCTATGGACGTCGAGGGCCTGCTGACGCACACGTTCCCGCTCGAGGAATGCGGGCGCGCGCTCGACACCACCGCCAGCCAGGCGCCTGCGGTGATCAAAGCGATGCTAACGCTGTAGCCGGCGTCCCTCGCGGGACGGCCGCATAGGGAGACGCGGACATGTTCATCGCATCATCAACTGCTGTGTTCGGTGGGCTCGAAGCAGCACTCAAGACCTTGCTCCCAGCAGGCATCACTGCTTTCGAGGCCTACGAGCTTCACGTGCCAGGCCATCCGGAGCTGAAGCATGTGGGTGTCGCGAACAGGTCGGACGAGGAGCTGTCGGCGCTGCGGGAGAGGTTGGCGGTAAGCGGAGCCCGCCTCTGCGCCCTCGCGGGGCACACCGACCTTCTCGCCGCCGATACCGACGAGAGAGCTCGAGGAACGGCCCATCTCGAGCGGTGCCTGGAGGCAGCGAGGCTCCTGGCCTGTCCCATAGTCGTTACCGCCTCCGGGCATCTGAGAGGGGACCCGGGTGGTGCGTTGTCGACATTGGTGGGCGCTCTCCGCCACCTGGGAGACAAGGCCACGGACGCCGGCGCGAAGGTCGCTGTCGAGGGCCACTATGGGGAGTTCATCCAGTCGACTGAAGACCTGATCCGGCTGATGGAGGCTGTGGACCACCCGGCAGTGGGGGTCAACTACGACCCGTTCCATTTCGTGTTCCTGCACGAGAACATGGCCCAATGGGCCCCCAGGGCTGCCCCGTGGGTCGTCCACACGCACATCCACGACGTCGCGCGAGGTTGGTCCCCTGAGCGACCGTGGTACGATCAGGAGGATGTCCCCGGTCGCGGAGTCATCGACTACGCGGCGATGCTGTCGGCGCTGTGCTCGGTGGGCTACGGCGGGGCTCTGTCGATCGAGCTACACAAGGTGTTCCATGGCCTGACCGAGGACCACGTGTTGGCGCGTGACTTCCTTCAGAAGCAGATCGCGCAGCTCGGCATAGCCGAAGGCTGAGGCGGACAGGACCCGGCGAGGAGATGGACGCGGCCTGGGGCTGGATGCCCAACCGCGTGGCCTCACCAGGTAGTTCGGGCATCCTGCCGGCACTCCGGGCGTACTGAGGCCCGACCCGCGGCCGCGCAGGACAACGAGGAGGTGAGCCCGCCATGACCCGGCACTACCCGCATCTCGACGAGACCAGCTTCGGGCGGATCGTCGTGGATGGAGTTGCCCGCGACCGCGACATCGTGATCCGCGCCGATCGGTCGCTGAGGAAGCGCAAGAAGGGGCTCTCACGCGAGGAGACCGGCTCGGCGCACACGATCGGCCGGGCGGAGATCGAGTGGGTGGCCAAGGGCGACCCGGTGGCGCTCTTCATCGGCACGGGGCAGAACGGCGTCTGCGAGCTGTCACCATCGGCCGTCGACCTGCTCGAGGCGCGCGGTATTGGGGTCCATGTCGCGCGGACCCCGCAGATCCTCGCCGCCTACAACGGCCACCCTGGGCCGAAGGCCGCGCTCGTCCACATCACGTGCTGAGCCCGGCCCTCGCCGGCAGGTCTCGGGCGCCGAGGGCACGAAGCCCTGATCATCGCGTGGGTTCGCAGGCGGCGGACTAGGCGCGGTCGGCACCCACCCGAGGCCGCCGAGCTTGCGCAGGGAGAGGAGTCCAGTCGTGGCGCTGCCCGGCCCGATCCGCGTGGACCTGTCCGACGAAGAGCGGGAGCTCGTGTTCAACGCTGTGAAGTCATCCTCTTCGCTGAGCCCGCGAGAGAAGCGTGTGCTATCCGAGCCGGGCGCGCTGACACTGGAACTCGACCTCCTCGGGTGGTTCGCCTTCATGGGAGCCCTTGAGGAGGGCGCGAAGAAGGCGAGGTCGCTCCGGGACGGGCGTACCCTCCTGTTATTGCGCGAACGCTTCGATGAGGCTCTGCATGTCGTGCTGCCCATGGACGAGGACGCCGAGTTCCAGGTCGTCCATCTCGGTGAGATGGACTTCCCGCTATCCGATGGGCGGGTCGACGAGTGGGTCGTCCGCACCAATGATCTCATCGCCCAGCACTGGCTCGATGAGGTGGGTCCCATGCGCCTGAACCCGGATCTGGCCCTCGACGACCTGCGCGACGTGCCTTTCCTGGCGAACTGCCGCCGGCTGCTCTCCACGCTTCGCGATAGGGGCCCGGTGAAAACCACTCCCGCGGGCAATCTGCCTCGGGACGTCGTTCGGCAAGTGCTCGACGAGTGGCACGATGAGTTGGGTGAGCTGCGGTATCTGCGAGACTACCGCAAGGTCATCAACGAGGAGGATGTGAGGAGCCTGCGAGTCGCCAGGACCGTGTGTTCGATCGCCAAGCTCATGCGGAAGTACCGCGGGGCTTTCCAGGTCACCAGAGCGGGTCGGGAACTGCTCAGAGATGAGGTCGCGGGCGACCTCTACCGCCTCCTGTTCGTGACGTTCTTCCGCCGGTTCAACATCGGGTGGCTGGACCGTCTGCCGGAGGACCTGGACATGGTGCAGGGCTGCGCGGCGGTTTCGCTGGCGATCCTGGGCGTCTCCGACGCGGAGTGGCGGAGTACCGCGGACTGGGCCGAGAAGCTGCTGCCCCCGGCGGCGGTGAACACCCTCGTCGAGCTCGGCGAGGCGCGCCTGGTGCCGCTCACGGCCGAACTGCGCCTCCTCAGGCCGCTGTCGCGCTTCGGGCTGCTGGAGAAACGCGGCGTGCCGACGGATGCGCCTTACACCCGCGAGCGCGAGTACCGGAAGTCGCCCCTATTTGACCGTTTCATCGGTTTCGATCCGGACATCCTCAGGTTGGCCCGGCCGGCCTGCGAGGAGTCTCGGCGCCCGCAGCCGGAGGTCAGACAGACCGAGTTCTTCGACGGGCCTCCGCGTTCACGCTACTCGTGAGGCCCTGCTGCCTCCGGCCCCTCCATGGGTTCGGCTAACAGAGCCCCTTCCTGTTCGCGGCGGCGATGATGCGGTTCATCAGCTCGTCGGAGACCTCCGGGCGCTTCTCGCGGAACTCGGCCGTGGCCTCTACTCCGGCCAGGTAAGGCTCCTCGCCGGCCGCGTCGTTCGCTTCCGTGCGGCGCGACAACATCGCAAGGAACTCATCCCGGTAGGCGTTCAGTCGCTCCTCTTCCTCCTCGGCCTGGTCCCGCTTCTCGCGCAACCGCCGAACGAGACTGCGGATGTCCATGTCATGCCTCCTTCCCGACCGAGGGCAGCAGTCCTATAGAGCCCTGTTCGTCAGCAACCCGATCCCGCGCCCCTGGTCTCCCACCGCGCAGTAGAACATGTAGTAGGTATCGTTCCCCGGGTTGCGGACGAGCGAGACCTTGTGCGCGTAGGTGCGGTCCAGTCCGGCCGGGTGTCCGCCGGACTTGTAGAGGGGCTCCGGATCCTGAGTCCAGTGCAGCAGATCGCGCGAGAACGCGGCCATGATGTGCGCTCCCCCATGGCCAACGCCGAAGTAGAACATGACCCAATGGTCCCCATCGCGGAACACCTTGCCGTCGGAGCAGAACTGCTCGTCCCACCCGCCCGGCGTATTCCGGACAACCGGGTTCTCCCGGTAACGCGTCCAGTTCAACAGGTTCGTCGAGGTGGCGAGGCCCATTTGCTCGACGCCACCGTTTGCTGCGTTGTAGAAGTCGAAGTACATCCCGGCGTGCTCGACGAGCCACGGCTGATAGATGCAGTCCTTCTCCCACTCGCCGCAGTCGGGCTCGTGCACCGAGAGGATGTAGCCATCCTTCGCGGGCGCCCAGTGCAGGCCGTCATCGCTGCACGCCACACCCTCGTAGCCGGGGCGGATCTCGTACCCGCCCTGCTTGGGGTAGGCGCCATAGAGCGTCCAGAACCTCCCCTGATGTCGCTTGAGCATTCGCGGGGCGGCGACGTCGTAGGACTCATACAGGAACGCACCGATGGCACGCCCACCATAGTCGAACGCGCCCTCCGGACCGAACCCCATGGCGAGCCCGGAATACTCCCAGTGGACCAGGTCGTCGCTCTCCGCAACGAACGACTGGTACCCGCGGCCGTCGAACCCGATGAAGCTCATGTACCAACCTGGGTCACCGGGGATCTGGTAGATCGTCGGGCAGTCCACCATGTGCACGTCGGGGAAGCCCTCGATCCCCGGCTCCGCGGGGATGATCAGCTCCGGGTAGTAGTGCCAGTTGCGGTACGGGGCCGACCAGGCGGCCAGCGTTGCGGTATCGATGGCCGCGGGCTCGTGCCCCGGCCCATCGGCCGACAGCATCGAGACCACACCCATGAGGAGCGGCGCTGGGACCATGGTGGACCTCCCTCATGCCTCGCTGCCGTGGCGCAGCACGAGCGTCGCATAGGGCGCCAGCTCGACACGTCCCGCCAGCGAAGCCCCAGTGAGCAGGTCCGTCATGGGCTGCGCCAACTCGATATAGCCCGGCTTGTTCCCGATCTCGAGGACGATCATGCCCTCGCCACCCAAGCCGCTTCGGGGGACGACGAGAACGCTCTCCGAGGCGGCGGCGACGGGCCGAACGCCCGCGGCCATCAGCAGCTCGATGAGATCGTCCGGCCTCGGCAATGTGCCGAGGAGGATGATCTCACCCGAGCCGACCTTCCGCCGCACAAGCGCGGCGCAGCCGGCGTTCGGCCCGCCCGTGTATGTCGCCAGGGGCTCGGAGCCCCTCGGTTCCAGGGCATCGTACCAGAGCGACCCCACGGACTCGTGCCCGTCCGCCCAGCGAAGGGGGTAGTCCTCCGGGAAGCCGGGCACGGAATGTCTGCAGTAGACTCCGGCCCAGTCCTCTAGACTGCCGAAGGGCGCGTGCGTGAACTTGCCGGCGTCGAGGTTGCGGATGTCAGACATCGGGCCGATCACCAGCGTCCCGCCGGCCTCCACCCACTCCGGCAGACGCTCCCTGAGACCGCAGTCATCGATCGAGGCCAGGAACGGGCAGACGACCACCTTGTAGTCAGCCAGCTCCGTCTGCGGCAGGATGATGTCCGGTCGGAGCTGTGCGTGGAGGAGCGGCCGGTAGACGCGGTTCTGAAGTTCCACGTCGTAGGCGAAGCTCGGCAGGATCGGCAGCCACTGGTACATCCGCGCGACCCGCTGTGACCACATCAGTGCGAGGCCCGATCGGGTCGGCCGCGTCTCCCGGAGGAACTCACCGGCCGCCGCGAGCCCCGCGCCGATCTCCTGGACCTCGGGGAAGACATGCAACGGACGGCCGCAGCTCGAGACCACCGCACCGTGCATCTGCTCCTGGCCGGACCAGTGCTGTCGCCAGAGCCAGTAGAGGTTCGCCTCGCCGCCGAGCGCGACGGGGAGCCAGCTATTCGCGCGACACCAGCCCGGAGGCTTCACGCCGCCGTTGATGGCCACACTGCCGTTCCAGTTCGTCTGCGTCTCCGTGTTCCAGAAGGGCGCGGACTTCAGCGGGCGGATGAAGTCGAACCAGAAGGCCGCGCGCCACAGACTGTCTATCTCGTTGTAGTGGTTGAACTGTACAAGGTCGAGTGATGCGTGCATGTCGGCGTAGTCCACGCCCGAGAAGGGCATCATGTCGGTGCCGATGGGGTGCCGGGTGAGGGCATGGAGGATGTCCGCCTGGTGCTTCACGTACTCGACGTAGGAGTCGCTGGCGAAGTGCGACCATTCGGTAAGCAGTGACGGGTGATGCCAGATGTCCCGCCGAGGCGGCGGGAGCTGGTCGAATGAACGGTACTCCTGGCTCCACAGCGTGAGGCACCAGGCCTTGTTGAGCGCCTCGATGGTCCCGAACCTCTCCCTCATCCGCCGCTGGAAGAGCCGAATGCACTGCGGGCAGCAACAGGACCGAGGCGGCCACGAGTTGATGGCGTAGACCTCATTGTCGATCTGCCAGCCGATGATGTGGTCATCCTGGCCAAACTCCTCGGCCATGCGCGTCACGATCCGGGCGCAGTAGTCGCGGTAGACGAGGTTGTTCGGGCAGACATGGCGGCGCGCGCCATGCCCGACTGGGCGGCCCTCATCGGTGACGAAGAGCACCTCCGGGTAATGCTCGACAAGCCATACCGGCGGCGTGGCCGTGGGCGTGCCGAGGATGGTGGCGATACTCGCGTCGGCAAGCCTCCCCACGACGGTGTGCAGCCAGTCGAAGTCGTACTGCCCCTCCTCCGGCTCCATGCGGCTCCAGGCGAACTCGCCGACACGCATGACGTTCATGTTCGCCTGCCGCATCAACTGAACATCCCGGTCGACCTGCTCAAGGGGCCAGTCCTCGGGGTAGTAGGCGGCTCCAGAGTACGGCGGACGGGGCGTATCCATGGGGGTCTCCTTCATCGGACGGCCCGGATGGCCGGCGGGTCACCGTTGTGGTTCCATTGGGGGCTCCGGGACTCCTCCGTACGGCGAGGCTTGCATCAGCGAACGATGGCGCGCCGAACGTGGCCCGTCCCCGGCTCGGCGTGAGCCGTGGCCGCCTGACGACGGCTGCATTCAGGATGGTGTGTATATCACGCGGCCTGGCGGGGGTGTTCTCGGTCCCAGTAGTCGTCCCATTGGCCGTTGAGGTGGATGAGGCGGAG
>Ga0315288_10006769_pt1 | contig 14533 bp, 13 predicted proteins | sample YL17G11_20_MG_FD_203454 | JGI IMG/M metagenome (GOLD analysis project Ga0315288, IMG submission 203454) | Sediment microbial communities from Yellowstone Lake, YNP, Wyoming, USA - YL17G11_20 | ecosystem: Environmental > Aquatic > Freshwater > Lake > Sediment | place: USA: Wyoming | collected... | reverse complement strand
GATTTAATGTGCATATAGTCAATGAGTTCAGGACGAGCAGATGGCTATACCAAACCGGTGAAGAGCTGTGTACTTTCAGGACTGTTAAAAGGAGGCCTAGAATAAGAAAGGACCAGCGATACTACGATACTAAAAACAACCCGGTAAAGGTGGCGAGCGATGAGCTGAAATCGAGGACGGTTCACAGACTTTTGGGATCTAAAATCCTGACAAAAGATGGGAAGCGTACGACGATTATAAATCGCGACTTGAATGGAAGTTTGAACATCCGATTAGTCGGAATATACACGCTGTTAGGTATGGAATTACCTGACTACTTCAAGCGGGAGAAGAGGGAAAAGCGTGATGTAGTTTTAGACATCAAACTTCCAGTCTTACGAAAGACGAATTCAAGTACAACATATTCACGGAAAACACACGTGACTTAGACTAATGGGATGGGAAGATTTCACATTTTCCTGGAAGCTTATGTGCTTAGTTCCTTGACTAAAATTTATTTTGGGCAAGATAATTAAAGTGCATAAGGGGGATTCAAACACCCTCAATACACAAATAAATAACGCGCTAAAATCAGAGGGCTGCGTACAGCTTTTTGGGTCTCAGCACGAAGGCGTCATACTACCGTACAGCATAATGGCTCGGATATCGGGCATCACAAAGAAGTACGACTTCAGATCGAACGTCATTAGTGGGCACGCTGTTGAAGAGTATCTGTTCGCCACGATGTACATCAATTTCTGCAAAAAAGAAGTCGCGATTATTTGTAAATCGTTTTGGCAAGAACCCGAAATGACACCGTCCGTCGAACAGGCTCTGGCTGAAACGCTGCCCGCTATCAAAAGAGTCAAACGGGATTACAACAACGTCATACGGAAAGCTATACGCGAAAAAGCGGCAGACTATCAGATGTAATTCATTTAGTATCGGATGCATCACACACTTTGTCTTTCAATAGCCGTATCGTGCTGGCGTACTTAGAATACGTTTTGAACTCCATCAAATTACGGTACATCTCATCGAAATCAGGCCCGTACCTATTGAACTCGTCTATGTTCAGCATGTAGTTGATGTAGTCAGACATCGGATTCAAATCGCCGCTATATATACGTATCGTCTCAAAAAACGCATAGCATAGAGTGCTAAAGATGTACGTGTTTGAGTATTTTGAATATATCGCGCGGTCTGAAAACAGGATCCGGATCTTTCGCTCTAAATCGGCTCCCATCTCGTCGTACAGGGTCTGCAAAACGTGCAAACTAATCAGATCTTCGAATGTGCTGTCTATATTTTCATTAGACATGCAGCTCACGATCGGCTTCAAATTGATCTCGTTCGTCTTATCGTATATCGTTAGTACGTTCCGGATACGTTTGTCTGGCAGACTTAACAAGATACGCAGATCCATCTGCATCCTAGCATCGGGGCGTAGGATTAAAGTATGTCGCTTTTGTACGTACTCTACGATCTGCGGCGGGTAGTACTCTACAACAGACGGATCGACAAAATCGAATCTACATCGGCGGGTCAAGATTTCGAACATCTGTAGGTGATCCATATAATAGACGTACCTCAGCATAGCAAAGTCTGCAGCCACACACTGTAGAGCCTCTACGATCATAGGGCTCATCTCTAAACGTCTAGCATATACCCGCCACACCGGATGAGAACTAAAACTTTGTATATCGTCGTGCTCTAGCATGTACGCCGATATCCGTAACCATTCGTACATCAGTCTCGATCTGAGATCCAACGATATGGCGCCCATTATATCGGTCTGTTCGATTTCCATCAGCTGCACGAATAGATCTACCATGACATACGATGCGTACAACCCGTCTAGATCTAGCTTGCCTTGCATATCTTTGTCTTTGTCCGACTTGTCTAGCTGCATAATGTACCGTGCTGTGTTTTTCCACAATATCAGCGTGTTTGGCGTACAGACATACGGCCTGTCTAGAGACCTGTACAGAAGAGGGATCACACAAAAGTTCGAAAAACGGCACGCCGTAAGAATGGAATCGACAAGGCTCTGCCCGCTGTCTAGAGTGTGCATCGGATCGATCGCTGCTATGCCGTGTAGGCTCAACAGCTTCCGTAAATCGGATGTCTTATGCCCGCCGTAACCGTTCTCGTAGGTGTAGTACTCTACGTACAGAGATCTGTACGGCTCTGTAACAGAACCCGTAACAGAACCCGTAACAGAACCCGTATCTTCGTACAGCGCAAAGTACGAATCGTCTAGCATCTCTATGAGCTGCGTGTACCGGTTATCGACAGCCCATCGTATCTTGGAAAACATGCTGTACAGCGGGCTTCTGTATATATATTCGTAGAACACGATCTGCTCATAGATGCGGCTGAGCCCTAGGTCTATGATGATGGGCGGTGTCGCTGTCGTAGTAAGAGATCTGAATACGCCGTAAAACTCGATTTTTGTAATCGTGTAGAGCTCGCTCATCCTGTCTGCGAATGTAGATTGTTTTACGCTCAATATATCGGATACTCTGAGACTAGACTCTACGTCCGCCGATCCGTAACCGATTAGCCTGCTAAATACAACCCAGTCGTCGTAGCTCGATGTTCTGTCGCATCCGATGCTAGACATCAGATCGCTCCACGTAAAATACAGCTCATCCTGCAGCTCGTTGAATACCGTTATGTGCTCTATCTTCGAACCGCGCACCATAAGCTGCAAAAGATGCAGATCTGTGATATGCAGCTTTTTTACGGCAGCCTTATCTACAGCTGTATCACACTGCCCGTCGTAGCTGATTGTGATTGATCTAATACGCTGCATGTGATTTGAGTAGTATTAGAGCAGTATGAGTATAAACTGTATCGATAGCTTACGATTTTCATTTTTTCCGCACCTAATGTAGAGCATAATATAACAGCCATGTCGGATATTGCTATTGCGCCCATACTGCTCGTACTTGCGATCGTCTTAATTATATACCTGATCGCGCAAAATAGTACTCGTACAAAAGATAGCGCTGTAGAACCGTACAGGCCGGATATAGATCACGATTACGATAATTATCAAACTTACCAAACATACAGAGATCTGTATCCTATCGGCCCAAACATTAGATCAGACTGGGCTTACTTATCTAGCCGGGGGCTGCTGCCTTGGTGGAACTCTACGCGATACACCAGAAACTCGTCGTACGATATTAGAGGTGACATCCCACCGATCCTGTACGATGTAGGCCCTTGGAACGTATCGCCGATTATGGATCGGTTCTATCAGCGATACTAGTATGGCTCTGCGGGAACCATGGGAAAAATATTGATTTTTTTAAATACGGATGCACAAAATATCCGTATTGCACTACAACCATACAAATGAAATCACAGCTATACGAGCTCGTACAGAAAAGTTCGAACGGTGCGTATCCGGTCAAAATCGAAACACCAACATTTACGTACAGCGACGACTTTGATCGGTCATCGAACACGCATAACATAGTTTGCGTATCTAATATCGTGATCGATTCGAAAAGCCTGATATTCAGATCCGCGGTCTTTACAAATCAAAAAGCCGCGAACCATGATGTGTGTCGGATCGTGTATGAGCATATCGAAAAGCTGTACGCTAGTAAAAGCAAAAGCAAATCGAATAATCCAAATACGGCTACAACTACTACCCCTATTAGCGTGATACCTAACATCCAAAAAAATGGTGCGGATATTATGCAGCACGCTAATCCGGATATTAGTATGGTTCGTTCAGAGCGTTCAGAGCATACAGAGCATACAGAGCATACAGACAGATTAGTACGGCCCGCTGTACACGCACATCCTAGACCGGCATACCACAAATACCCGAAGCCGGCAAAACGAGCCGTACAAGATATGCAGATGCAGATAGACGATGTGATAATTAATAAGAAGCTTCTGGTACTGATCGATTATGAAAACGTATCCAACGCTCAACAGCTAGAGAGGCTGTACAATTTTCTGTCGAAAGTCACGGTATACATCGATGATGATAATGACGATGTAGATGATGATAAGTACGAAATAATGGAGGCCGATGAAATGGATGCAGATGCTGAGCCGATAGAAACGCTTGAGCCTACTGTAAAACCACAACCGATGCCATCGATCGAGATTATAAAATTCGCGGGCCACGCATCCACGATGAAAGACACAGCGGATATTGTTGTCAGATCGACACGGAACGACGCTGTAGATCACTACATCGGATTCTACTTAGGCATGCGGATCGGTACAAATCCAAATCTGACTAAGACGCACAGCATACACATCCTGTCTAGAGACAAATTCGCGTCGTGCTTACAAGACTTCTGCTTCGCCGTAATACATAACGTCGATGTAGATCATCTAATCGAAACAGTCACCGGCCTAGCTATCAATCTGTGATGATTTATTTTATTTGATCGATCGTTTGATTTTCTTGGATCTCTTGGATCTCTTGGATCTCTTGGATCTCTTGGATCTCTTGGAACGCTTTGATCGTTTGGCCTTTTTGGATTTCTTAGAATTCTTAGACCGCTTCGACCGCTTTGATTGTTTAGTCTTCTTGGATCTCTTTGACCGTTTGGTCTTCTTGGTCTTCTTGGTCTTCTTGGATCGTTTGGATTTTTTGGTTCTAGCCTTAGGTCGCGCCATCTGAGAGTACGTGTTCAAAATCGTAGCAGCCTCTACCATTTCGTGAGACTTACCGTGTTTCAGCGCGTCTTCAGCCCAATCCATCGCCTGACTGAGCGAGCTGAAGCCGAAATCCCGATAGCTCATACCGCGATGCATCTGCATACGGTGTTTCGATAGACTGATACTCTTTGATCTAGACTTATGGCTGCGGGCCTTTGGTTTGGGCTTTGATAAAGTTTTAACAATCTTCCGGGCCTTTGGCATCTATATTTAGACGCGAAAAAATTTGAAACACGATGGGATGGCGCGATACATCAACACTATACAATTATACATCACCATCTGACGAAACGATCGAATATCTACAAATACGATGGGTGATACGTTCGAAGAATGTGCATCCTTCGAAGACAGCATATCATTCGAAGACAGCATATCATTCGAAGACTATATACCGCGCAAAGACAGGGTGCGGCGGGGCAAGAGAGAGAAGGAGGGCCGTGTTATGGCGAACGGTGTATATCACGCGTACGACAAAGACTCGATAGAGATATTCAGATTGTACAAAAATATTACGCGCAGCATCAAGTACGGCTACGATCTGACGATCGGCATGAGCTGGGTAGGCATACGTAAGTTGCAAAGTCTATTCCGATCGTACGAGCCTTTTACATCAGACACCATTACAGACATGAGCCGCGGATCGATAAGCTTTTCCGGTGGAGGGTACAACTGCGCATACCATCTGGGCGTGCTGAAGTACGTATTCGAATGTAATACTTCTGATGCATGCGAATTCGAACACACAACGTACTTAGGGGCTAGCGGTGGTTCCGCTATAGCTGTTATAGCTCTAGCGTACTACGATGATCCGGATCGGATATCTGTGTTGAACCGCATTACGTCAGACTTGATAGAGATGGGGAGCCGTATTATTTCGCTGTCCGAACAGGTTGAAGCGTATTCTCGGCTGATGCTGGGATACATCGATCAGAACAGATTCGAAAAAAAAATCAAACACAGCCCGCGTCTTCGGATCAGCTTGACGGATCTGTCAAATTACGTCCCGTCGAACCATATCGAGTCTGAATTTACGAGTTTGACGCATCTGATCGAAGTAATACGCGCTAGTTCTAGCGTCCCGGTTCTTCTAGACGACAGGGTTCGACGGATCGGCAGTAAGACTTTTGTAGACGGCGGTATGACATCTAATATGCCGATCTTAAACGACAAAACAATACGCGTCAGCTGCCTGAACTATCCAGGTCTACAAGCTGAGGTGCATCCGGCGGATTATATGGATATCGTGCAGTGCTTCTTGTACCCGGGCGCCGAAGCCATACACTCTATGATAATGGAGGGCTATTCTAACTTTTCGGATTTCATGAAACCGTACACGATAGTCAAACACAACGAAGCTGTGGCAAACGAAATCAGACAGATCGAACAAGATTTCTTGAATGGAGACTGAGCATGAGCATGTTACCCGATTCCAAAAAAATTATAGCGGCCGTATTTAGATGTCCGACACACAACAAGATGGGTATGGGTATGGGTATGAGCATGAGCATGAGCATGTATATGATAAGACAAGGCGGATAAATACGATCCCGTTCTTTATGAAATTCTATTCTGTGCTCAAGCATCTGCCTCAAGCATCAGCCGGCGTACGGCCAAAGTATTCCGCTCAGACGTCTAAACTGCTGTCTGAGCATAGTACAAAACTAAGCCGCATATCGGTATCGGATCGGCCGCAGATCAGTATGTCGGATCTGAATAGCGTGTCTAGCGAACTGAACAAGTATATTCTGAATTCCAAAGCTCTGTGCGCCAGATACTCTAATCATTTTAGAACGGCAAATCGTACTCTAAGTATCGGCGGCTTATTCTACGACACGTCGAAGCTTGACGACGGAACGTACAGCTGTTCCGCCCCGTCTAGTTCGAACTACGTCGAATGGTGGAACATGGTCGTAGCGGCCAAAATCAAAATGATCACCATGCTGACAGACTTTGTAGAGAATACGGTTGAAAAATCGTTTCAGTACTTCCCATTAGAGCCGTACAAGCTATTCGGTGATTCGCATATAGACCGGTCGTCCTTCATCATCATCGATCACGTAATTAATCCGGATACCGCGTCGTTCAGAGCCGTTATTTGCAAGTCTCTGATCAAAAATTATTACGGGATCGACGGGTTAGAGCTCAGAGAGCTGCAAATCGTTCGGATCGAAATTATGAACAGATCGTACAAGATGATTAGTTTACAGCACACAATAATGCATCTACACTACACGAAATGGGCGGATCGGCAAGACATAGATCCGACGATCATGCTCGAACTAGTATCGGCGTACGGAGCAGTGTATACAGATTTAGATTTACAGCATCAGCATACAGAGCGTAGTAATCCTGTCCAAAATCTCATACACTGCTCTGCTGGCGTAGGGCGAACCGGCACGTTTTACGTTACGATTAGGATGATTCGGCACATTGTAATCAGTTCGGTCAAACACAAATGCTCACCGTTAGACATCTACGTCAATATACCGGAGTACGTACTGGTCTGCAGGCGGTGTAGATTAGAATCCGTTCAAACACCTAGCCAGCTGCTGCTCATATACAAGACGCTTAGCGCATTTAGCGATATGCTGAAAATGGCGTGAGTAGTTTGATAAAATTGAAATCTTTACAGCGTAATGTCATCACAGTGATGAGATTACACTACAACTACATACAAATTACACACACATGCATATGCTCAAAGTGGTATACGATTCGCATATTAAACTCATCCGGGGCTTCGGAATCACAAAGACAGATCGCAAACTAGTAAAACGGTTCCGCTTCGTTTTGAGAAACGTAATCCGCCTCATGAATGTTCTAGAACCATCTTCTATCGTCTGCTACAGATTTGTCAGAGACGGTGCGCTGATCGGATACCCGGATACAGATACGCATACAGATACGCATACAGATACGCATACAGATACGCATACAGATACGCATACAGATACGCGTACAGACATAACTACGGCCGAACAATCAAAACTGGATCAGCTGATATTATGCGTCGATGGTGTGCATTATTTTGCCCCGTGGATCTATGAATACAGACAAAAATCTTCAAGGATACTCGTGTACAAAAAAATAGACACAGATCCGAATAAATGTCATACGTACAAATATCTCGTGCATCGATCGTACGCTGGTAGTTCTGATCATACACAACAATTGCAGCATCCGGGCGGCCATTTAGAGTACGTTGAATATTTATCAAACAATACGAATACTACGTACGCTACAGCCATGCCGTACGTGTCTAGCCTTCTACATCAAACGAATAATATGCTGACACAACTAACAGACCTAACAGAACTAACAGAACTAGCAGAACTAACATGGGCTATATACGGCGGAATGCGTGAGGTGATGGAAGAATCGGGTTTAGATCTCAAGCCGTACTACTGTTCGATCGAACTGCTGAAGATCGGTACGAAGACTTTTTATTTCGGCGTAGAGGTCGGGTCCGACGTTTGTGAGCTAGGCCCGTTACAAGACTACAGGTCTGAGGTCATAACTTACAAACGTATCGAATCCAAAGCGGAATCTGAACAGACGGAATTGGATAAGTTTTGGCTCGGCGCGTGTAACGATAATACGGATCACGCGTGGCTAGTAGCGGCCGACATGCTGCGATTCTGGGATCCGACATACGCATCTCACGTATCTGATCTGATATCGATCTTGCAAAAATAGAAAATTTAATTATGCCGTATCCTACGCCATATCTCTAGCGTACGGCCCTGGCTTCATCGTCGGGAACAGTATGACTTCTCGGATCGATGTGTTATTCGTTAAAAACATAGTCAGACGATCGATCCCCATGCCGAAGCCGCCGGTCGGTGGCAGTCCGATCTCCAGAGACTCTACAAACTCCGCATCGCACGGCATAGCTTCAGCGTCACCGGCCGTCTTAGCCTGAGCCTGCAGATCGAAATTCGATTTTTGGATTCGCGGATCATTGAGCTCTGTATACGCGTTCGCCAGCTCTGTACAATTGACGAACAGTTCGAACCGCTCTGTCCGCTGGGAACCAAATCTGTCGGGCTTGGCTAACGGGCTCATTATAGACGGGTGGCCTGTGATGAACGTCGGGTTGATACAGCGCGATTCGATATACGTACCGACCAGCTTGTCTAGAAGCCTAGCGGTTGTCCTAGGCTCGGCGCACTCGACATTCAGCTCGATGCACTTGGCGTCCAAATAGGATCGTGCGTCATCCGTCGTCAGATCTGCCGGTACATCGATCTGCGCGAATTCATGTAGCGCATCTAGCATGTCGTACGACTTGTACGGCGGTGTAAAGTCTATCTGCTTATTATCATACTCGACGATCAGAGATCCGCATACCGTTTGTACGACGTGGGTGATCAGACTCTGACACTGCGCCATCAGATCGTGGTAATCGGTATTGATGATGTAGTACTCTAGAGACGTGAATTCAGAGTTATGTGTCAGATCGTTCGATTCGTTCCGGAACTGCTTCCCGATCTCGTACACGCCGGGAAAACCGCCGACGATCAGACGCTTCAGATAGAGCTCCGTCGCGATACGCAGAACCAGCTCGCATTTGTAATCGGCCGATTCTGTAGTAAATGGCTTCGCTGACGCCCCGCCGGCGCTCGGTGTTAGGATCGGCGTTTCAACACGGATCAGGTTTAGAGTGTTCTGCAAAAAAGACTCGACGGCCAGTATGATGTTCGATCGCTTTTGAAATGTACGCATGACGTGCGGGTTGATAATGAGATCCAGCTCCCTCATCCTGTACCGCAGCTCCGGATTCGTCAGGCCAGAGATTTCGCGCGTAACCGTACCTGTCTCGGTTGTTTCATCTGTCACGGTCTTGGTCGATGGTGGTAGCAGCTTGACACACGGTACGAGCATGCGCATCTTATGGATGTACAGACTCAGCTCACCGGCCTTGGTCTTAGCTGCGTGACCGGCGAAGCCCCAGATGTCTCCGATACGCATCGTACTAAGCAGCAAAGCAAAAGGCTCTAAGTCTGACGCGTCGTACGTCGATCGATTGATCTTCATCTGCAGAGTGTTCGGGCCTAGCCTGATATCGACGAACGACAGATTGGGGCCGGCCCGCCTGTTCCGACTAATACGGCCGATCGTATAGTATGTGTCTGATGGATGTTCTTCATCAGCGCATAAATCGGAATGCTTTTGTACAAAAGTTTCATAGTCCAGCTTGGAATACTTTGGATCGGCATCGAACTTGTAGCAGTACGCCGGCAGCCCTGCTTCTGTCAGCTTTGCCAAGTCTTGCTGCCTAAGTTCCGCGTACGCCTCTTCTGTCATGCTCGACGTATCGATGTTGGTTGTTGTAGGCTGAGCTGTAAGCTGTACAGCTTTAGCAGCCTTCGCAGCTTGCTTTTCAGCCTTGGCATTTTGCTTGGCCATCTTCTTCTGCGCCGACTTGCTGAGCGGCTTATCATTCGCGTCGCTATTGTGATCTACGATCGGATCGGTTTGCTGGTTCTGTAAAACGGGATCCATTTGTCTTCTGCCTGTAGCGTGGAAAGGTCTTAATGTATTCGTAGCCGAATACATTAAATCACAAGTATAAAAATTTTCAATTTTTATCCTGGTCGACGCCGGCTAATAGGGAAAAAATTTAGAGCGCGGTCAAAGAGGCCAGACTTAGACGGATCGCCATCACGCCGTACAACTTTTCGTCGGCCTCCGAATAGAATCCGCGATACACTTTAACACCGTCGTCGATACTTTTAGTGCCGGGTAGTACGTTCTGCAGACCTTCTGTCTCTAGCATTGTACGGAAATTAGGATAGGATGCCAAACCAGTCACGACGGTTGAACAGCTTTTGACCGGCACCGTATTACGGTTCGCCAAAATGTCTGCCACGGTGTCTATCGTATCGTCGTACCAGGTGATGCGGTCTGAAACTCGTAGAGTAGATACCCAAAATCTGTTCAGCTTGCCCTCTACCGTCTTACTTTCGAGCATGGTATTGCTGAAATGCGGCTCTCTGAGACCCTTCCGATAGAAAGTGCCAGCCATCTGATAGAGTTGTGTGATGTAGTACAACGATTACTGTGCTACATAATTATTTTATCGATTCAATTTTTTTCAGCCGTCATATAGCAGTACAACACGTATATTATGAGGAACAGCGTTATGATTCCGATAAAATACTCGGCGCTATAATCGCTGTACATATCGAAACTCTCAACACCCACTATACGATCTAACGACACGATAGACACGGATCGAACAGACGCTATGTTCGGCATCATATTAATGTACATCGGCGTAGTCTGAGCATTCCGGAAAGTAATGCGGCCAAACCCCCCGTCGTCAAAATTATCCCCACCGTAAAACGTGACCTCCGTACGGGGTTGGATTACCATAGAACCGTTTGGCGGCCTCGATGTGAACGGTCTGTTCTTGTCGTAACTACCGTACGATATAGACAGACGGTTCCCGTTAAAATTGGATCCGCTGAAGAATACTAACCCGCCTTGTATGATCGGTACGGCAGCGGGTGCAGTTGGTTGAATAGGTTGAATAGGTTGAATAGGTTGAATAGATTGAATAGGTTGAGCAGCTTGTTCAGCTGTCGGTCTCTGTTCAGCTACGGGCTTATGCTCGGCCATCGATGTTGTTGGTTGTTCAACTAACGGTCTTACGATCATGGGTACGGGCATCGGCTTCTCTTCCGACACGAATGATTTGAATACCGGCTTTTCTTCTTGTACGACTAACGGTTTTACAATCGCAGGTATGGGTATGGGCTTCGATTCGGGCTTAGATTCGGGTATCAGTATTGGTTTTGGTTTGGGCTCAGTTCCTCCTAACCTTGATCTCTGTGTCATGTCGGATGTAGATGGTTTTGTTATGGTTGCAGTTGTAGCTGTAAGTGTGGCTGTAGGTGTTGCGCCAGATATCGTGCCAGATGTAGTACCGGTTCTTGAGCTTGTTATGATTTTGTCATAAGATCCGGGCAGTTTATTTTGGTCACCTCCCCTAGATCTTGAACCATATCGATTATAACCGGTCCCACTCGTGCCGGATGTGTTATATCTGTTTTGACTGTACATGAAATTAAAACAGTACTATATTAAAATGGGCGAAATTATTTATTTTGCCGTCGGATCGGCCAAGAGATAAATCACAAGTATCAGCAGAAATATGTAGAACAACACAACCATTTCCGGATAGCTCAGTACAGACGCGATATTATGGTTGTACGTCTCACTATCGATATTGGTGTTACGCATATTGTCGTACGCCTCGAATTTCGATCTGTTATTGTTGTACTTACTGAAATCGCGGCTACTCCCCATAGACATGCCAGATGCTATGAGCTCGCCTCTGTCCGTTTTGGTGAAGGCGGATTTGTCATCGGTTACTACGCTGCCACCAGACAGATCTTTCAGATCGACAATAGACACGGATCTAATTTGACCGCTGATGTTAGACGGCAGAGATTCGATACGCATAATATCAGAGCCCGTATTCGTAATAGACATCCCGCCTTTCCCGCCGAAATCGTACTCGTTCCCGCCGAACAGCTTGATCGTCGTATACGGTGGTATGGTTAGTGAGAACACGTTATACGGCGATACGGCATTTATAAACACATCCGACGGGTAGTTCCCGGCGTCTATTTCAAACACCTCGCCTTTCATATTAGATGATGAATACATATGCACATTAATATACGGGCCTTGGTTTGCCTTATTCGCATTCGCCGAATCGGTTTGGCTAGACGATTTTACCGAATTTGTCGATTCATCTGAATTCGCTGAATTAGCCGAAACAAATGAATCTGCGACCGGTCGTCCCGCTTTGGCATCGGCATTTGATCGCGAAAAAACAGTAGACGATCTGTTATAGCTGTTTGGATTCGAATCGAACGCGCCGGCGATCTGGTAGCTGTATCCTGTATCGTAAGAATCCGGTTCGTATGATACGATGCTTGGTACGTCATCCGGTTCCGTATTATAATTATTATATTTTGATCCGCGTACACCCATGCTCGATCTTAATTAAACAACGCGGTTTAATTAAAGCTCAGAAAATATCAATCGGATGCATCGATAAAATTTACTATCGATCTCATCGATAAATTTGGTTAGGTTAGTGCTTAATCCCGCTAGTCACCATGTTATAGATGTTGCGCTTATTTTGCTGCAGAGCCCTAGGCTGTTCGTACGCCGCAGCGATCGTATTATACTGTGTCCGAACATAATCGGCGTACGCCTTGATGTAGTGGTCTAGCGGGCAGATCACTGTTCCGCTGCTGTTTAGCGTGTAGACGCATTTCTGTTTCGCAGCTAACAGATCCTGAATGCCCGGCATATCGTTAAACACGCCCGGGGGTATGGTTGTAGAAGTTGTGCTAGTCGTACTGGTCGTACTGGTCGGGGCGACGGTTGTGCTGGTCGTACTAGTCGTGCTAGTTGTAGTAGATGTAGTGCTGGTCGTACTTGTCGTGCTAGTTGTGCTGGGCGCTACGGTCGTCGTCGTGCTAGACGGTGTGACAGTCGTACCGGGCAAGGTAGTCGGCAGCGTGAAATCGATATTCGGGTCGTAGATATCTTGGTCGCCGCATAGCTCTTCCGTCAAAAAGAACGCGCCGGAATCCCACATCAGGTTCGATATAGTAGCCTGGCTGTTGTAGATGTCGCAGAAGAATATCTTGTTGATTGTGATGAGCGGTGAGTCTGTGCCCAAGACGTTCGGTATAGACATCGGGGCGATCGTCCGGCCATGAACGTAGTAGCCGAAGATAGACGTGTGCAGCAGAGACAAGAAGTCTACATCATTCACCCTATCCTCTTCGAACATCGGGTTGAAGTCCCGGCTCAAATTACGGTCGTGTATGTCGCCCGATGGGAATATGACATTCAGTACAGTCAGATACGCGTCGGATTTCATCAGGTTCTCGATCAGCTGCATAATAGCTTTCATGCCGTATATATCGTCGATCGCGATGTTAGTCACCTTAGACGGCTCGTACATCGGGTTGAATGTGATCGTCGGATCCGTATTGGCAGATGGGAAAGGCAGATTGTTGTTCTGCACGATTAGCCTAGCTACGTCGCAAAAGCTCAGGATCTGACCGAACAGAAAGCACGGGATATTCGTGTTGTTCGTCGTGACGTTCGGGATCATGGCTTCCGATTCGTCGATTGTGATTTCGATGTCGTCCGGCGCCGGTACAGGCACGGGGTCTGCGTTCCATCCAAAATGATCTAACATGATCTGGTTGAAGTCGTCGATCTTGATGAACGTAATCAGTTCGAATATACAGCTCAGTAGCTCTTTCAGTTCGCGCGATGCGTTGAAGATGTCTGTATTCGTGATATCGTTATTCGGCACAGGCACTCCGTTCATATTGATACGTGTCCGCTGTTTGCCGTACTTGGCTCCGGTGATCGGCGATTTAAAAGCGTCGTGTAGGTTCAGCGTGTACAGAATAGACATGAATTTAATATCGATCTTCAACAGGGTCAGCATCATCGTCATCATAGAGAAGTTCGGCTGAGACCTCGTGACATTGTACTGGTCTATCACAGAGTCGTCGAACTTCGTAACTTTTGAGTTTTGGATAATCGACTGGAATACCGTGATGTTGAAGTCTATCGTGTCGTCTGTGTCTGTACTCTTGTCTATCAGAGTGTCCAAACAGTTCATAAAAGTGTTCAGATCGTTCGGATTGTACGGCGGGCCGGGGAACACGACACCGTTGTTCGGCGCAGAATTTACGCTGATGTTTGTAATCGGCGCACAGCACTTCTTTTTACATTTGTTGTCGCATTTGTCCTTATCTTCACACTTCTTCGATGGGCAGCAGTTATTCAGATACGGGTTCACACC
>Ga0315288_10006767_pt1 | contig 14535 bp, 12 predicted proteins | sample YL17G11_20_MG_FD_203454 | JGI IMG/M metagenome (GOLD analysis project Ga0315288, IMG submission 203454) | Sediment microbial communities from Yellowstone Lake, YNP, Wyoming, USA - YL17G11_20 | ecosystem: Environmental > Aquatic > Freshwater > Lake > Sediment | place: USA: Wyoming | collected... | reverse complement strand
CCGTAGACTTCAGCAAGTGATCAATACTTTCTTTTTTTAGCGTCTTACCGTTTGAGTCTTTTTCCTCGTACTCGATAAGCCCGCGAAAAGTCTTGTGGCTACAGTGCTCTGACCAAAGAGTAGCGATGGTCTCCAACTCACAATCAGTAGGATTTCGTCCAAGCTTCACGAAATAACCCCTTATCAAGCGCATCTCATCTAAAGTCAACGATAAACAACCAGCTTGAGATATTTCCCGCAAACAGTCATCATCTGCAGCTAACATCTCCACGGTTATCACTCTCAATTTGTATTCTTTGCCGGCGAACTCATCCAGGCTGGCCAGATCTTTAGCCTTTTGGTACTCAAGTGTATGTTCGATCAGCGGATTGTAAAGTATTCTCGGAGCAAGATCAACGATAGTTTTCTTGTCCAGACCAAGAAACTTATAGAACCTGGCCGTACGACAGCTGTTTACTTTAAGCGCCAGATCTTTGATAGCTTTTTCCAGCGACAAAGCCACCGGATCGCATACTCCGGGATTATAAGTTATCAGCACTTCATCGCTAGCCGGCCTGGCCGCGAAAACCTGCTTTTGCAAGGTAAACTCTTCAGTAACCGGATCGACCAACAACCGCTGAGCAATACCCCTGGCCTGCTCCAGGTGAAGATCAGCGTCGATCAAATATACCCGTTTAAAATAAGCCCGGCACTTTTTAGTGACCCCAAAATCGCGCAGCTGACAAAGCAGGTCTTTATGCGGATTTTCTTTTTTTGAAAAAATGTCGATACGAAAAATCATCCCATTCTCCAATCAGGAGCCTCGTAAAACTTTTGGCACTTTTCAGATTGATCCCGCCCCACCAACTTTGCCTGCGCTATTTCAGGACCCGCGCGTAGATCTTATCCACGTTGGTAAGGTAGGCGTAGGGGTTAAAAATATTTTCGACCTCTTTAGCGCTCAAATATTTTTTGATCCGCTCATCGCGGGAGATCTCATCTTTAAACGAACCGGCATTATTGATAACATTTAACGAAATAGCCTGCACGATATCATAAGCGTCCATGCGGCCCACGCCTTTGTTCATCAGCGCGGTCAGAATCTTCTGCGAATAGACCAGCCCGCGGTTAAGTTCCATGTTACGCAGCATATTTTTCGGTTCTACCGTAAGATTCTTTACCGCCTCGACCATCTTACGCAAGATATACACCAATGCCGCGGTAGAATCCGGCAGGATGACCCGCTCCGCTGAGGAATGGGAAATATCCCGCTCATGCCAGAGGTTGATATTCTCAAAACCCGCCTGGGCGTTAGCCCTCAAGATACGGCTTAACCCGCAAATCCGCTCGCAGATCACCGGATTTTGCTTATGCGGCATGGCGCTGGAACCTTTTTGGCCTTTATAAAACGGCTCTTTCGCTTCTTCGACTTCCGTACGGTGCAAATGGCGGACCTCAGTAGCAAACCGCTCAAGACTTGCGCCGATCAAGGCCAGCAAAGAAAGATAATAAGCAATACGTTCGCGGGAAACGACCTGAGTGGACACCGGCGCAAACCCGATACCCAATTTTTTACAGATGTACTCTTCGATCTTGGGCTCATTGTAAGCGAACGTACCCACAGCCCCGGAGATCTTACCGCAAGCGGTGTAGCTTAAACTTTCTCCCAACAGACGCCGCTCCTCGCTTAAATCCGAATAAAAATACAAAAATTTCAAACCGAAACTGTAAGGCTCGGCATGCACCCCGTGAGTCCGGGCCATGCATAAAGTATCCTTGTATCTTAAGGCTTTCTTTTTGACTTCTTTAAGCAAGACATCCAACTCAGCCAGGATTATCTTGGTCACATCCTTGATCTGCCAAGCCAAAGTAGTATCCAGAAGATCAGACGAAGTCATGCCCAAATGCAAATACTGGGCAGCAGCGCCTAACTGCGGCGAGATATGTTTGATAAACGCCACGATATCGTGCTGGGTCTGGGCTTCGATCTTTAAGATCTCTTTGGGGTTGATCTTGACCTTGGTAAAAGCCTTAGCCGCTGAGGCGGGAATCTTTTTATAATGGAATAGAGCTTCGCAAAGAAGCTGTTCAATACGCAGGAAACGGACGAACTTTTCCTCATCGCTCCAGACCGCGGAAACATCTGCCGGATTATAGCGCTCGACCATGAAAAACTCTCCTTTTGAAGGGAAATTTATCCTACCAGAAAGGCCGGAAACGGTCAATTAAAAACTGGGGAAAAAGATTAACTGCGGCGTATCCTTAAGGCATGAGATCGTCTATTTCCCTCTTCCTGAAGCTTTTTTCAAGTTTTCCATGAATTCCGGATCGACCTTACCGCCAGAATCCTGCTCTTTATTCACATCAGCCCAAGCGGCATCATATTTTTTTAATTGATAATACGCTAAAGCTCTGTAGTAATAGACTTTAGGTAATTTGCAATCAACATCGATAGCTTTGCTATAATCAACTATAGCCTGAGCAATGTCGCCTTTTTTATAATAGGCAAGGCCTCTGGCAGCATAAGAGCCGGCCGATTTAGGATCAAGTTCAATCACCTTATCATAATCAGCTATATTTTGCGTAAAGTCGCATTGAGCAGTATAGGCTTTACCTCGATACGCATAGGCTTGCGCAAATTGAGGATCGATCTCTATAGCCTTGTCAAAATCCGGGATGGCTTTACTGAAATTATGCTGTTTATAATAACTTCTCCCGCGGTAAAAATAAAAATCAGCTTTAGTAGGCTCAAGCCCAATAGCTCTAGTAAAATCATCGATAGCTGAAATAAAATCACCTTGGGCGTCATAAGCAAGCCCTCGAGCCCCATAAGGGCCGGATGCCTCCGGATCAATTTCAACCAATTTATTGTAGTCGGCTATGGCTTGATCAAAATTACCGAGGCTATAAGCCCTGGTGGCATCGTTAAAATATTCCTCAGCGGTCTTCTCGGCACAAACCGGATAAGAACTCAAGCACGACACGCCGATCAGCATAGCCGCCGCTAACCTTAGACAGCGCACACATACCATCTTTGCTATCTCCCCATTTTACTATAAATCAAATTTATCTTCGAATTGTTCGAAAGTCATAAAAGTAATAGCACAAGACCCCTGACAAACAACTTCGGATATGTTCTCATTGACGACAAATGCTTTTTCTATCTTCGTGTAACGCTGAAGAAATTTACGCAAGCCGCGCGGCAATTCCCCGTCTTTCAAACCACTTTTTACTTCAATCGGTATGGGCTTCCGGTCTTTAAGCAAAATAAAATCTACCTCATCACCTTCTTTGGTGCGCCAAAATTTTATTTCCTTGTTCGGCGTAATATTCCCAAAAAGTTTTAAGAATACGTAACTCTCCAGCAAAACCCCTTTATCTTGCCGCTGGCTAATGGCTGAAAAATCTTTAAGCAGAGCATTCCTCATACCAAGATCATACAAATATGTCTTACAGGATTTTTTTAATTCATTGCCCAAGTTGGTAGAGAAACTATAAACACGAAAATTGACATAAGTGCCCTCCAAAATATCCAGATATCGGTTTACCGCCTTAGAACTTAAGTTTATCTCGTTAGATAATGAATGGACAGAAACAAGAGAACCTTGATCCTGAGCCAACAAATACATCAGATGATTAAAGGCTTTTATATTCTCCTCTTTTACCAGCGACTTAACATCTTTAAGAACATAGCTGCTTAGCAATTCGCTCAAGATAATCTGTTTACGCTCCAATGAATCAGTCGCGGTAAGGCCTGGCATACCTCCATAACGCAAATACATCTCAAGCGGATAATTTTTGGAGTGCGCTTTTAATTCGCCGCAAGCAAGAGGGTGGATTTTAAAAGTAAAGCGCCTGCCGGCAAGACTTTCTTTCAAATGCTTGTGGATTTCCAACGAAGACGACCCGCTGCAAAAAATCTTGGTTTTCGCGCCGGAATCATAAATCGCCTTAAAGATCTTTGAAGCATTTTCCAAATACTGGAATTCATCGATAAAAACTACCTGTCCGGACCTTTTGATCATATCAACCACGGCACGGTCTGAAGCATTAAAGCCGGCCAAAACCTGCGGCTGTTCAAGGTCGATGAAAGCGGTTCTAAAACCTTTTCTCTCCGCACAAACCTGCAATTGTTTCAGTATTGTAGTCTTACCGACTTGCCGAGGACCAAGCAAAATATCGATTTCCGGTTGGGTTATCTCTTCCTGTAACTTATTGATAATATTACGCTTGACCATATCTATGACCAATTTAACCCTTAGGGTAAAAAAAGTCAAGGGATATCACCCGGATCAGATCAGGACCAAATTCACCAGAAAGGCTGGAAAACGGAAATCAAAACAAAACACCGCCAATACGGTTTACTCGGTATCGACAAGCGCAAATCGACCGTTTTTCTGCAATTGAACAATAACGCGCCGGACATCTCCTTTGATAATCAACTTTTCCGGAGAAACCCATTCAACAGCGTCAACCATGCTGGAAACTTTAAGGTCAATGGGGATTTCCTGTACAATTTCGTAAACAGCATCCAAAGAGTTCCTGCCAGGAGCCATTACTGTCTTAAAAGAAAGCGTAACAAATTTATTCTGATAATCGTGCCGATACAAACTTGCGATCAACTTTCGATCAGGCGATATGACGTCTAAAGCGCTCACGCCGGACCACGCCCCCGACCCATCTTTTAAAAACCGAACCGGCCCGATATCGGATGTCTCTAAAATCAACGAGTCCTTCGACAATCGCAGCGAATACCCCTGCGAAGCTAATGCTTTTATTTCTTCGGCGTAAAGTTTCGTTCCTGACGAAGACAATATCGTGACTTCGATAAAACCGTTAGGGGATCTCTTCGCTTCCGCGGTAAATATACCATTCGATATCTTTACTAACCCGGCCGAACAACCCCAAAAAAACAACACACTTAAAATCAACAGATTCCTTGATTTTTCAAAAGGAACAGACATTTTTTATATCCTTTTATAAAAGTTCACCCAGCCAGGGAAAAGAAACCCACGTCAGCCAGACAAACGAAACAAAGTGGAAGATAAAACTTGATCTTAGCGAAGGTTTGCGCCGATTCGCCAAGTATAAGATTATCATCGGCGCGTAAAAAACCAGATTGTAAACGCACATCATCAAAACGTGGAACCGGCCTTGATATTCTAAACCTAGCCGCCAATTTCCGGCAAGATACGCGCACGACAATAACATGAGGACAGAAAAACAAATACTTGAACGGCGGGGAATTTTCCCCGTGCCGGAATAAAGCCCGATGCTCCAGAAAATAAAAAGTAACGGCATAATCGAACAGACCAAAACTCGCGGCAAAAACTTTAGAAATTGCGGCAGGATATCAGCTAACCCATAAATAAAAATTGCCGGAATCGCCATCATAAGCGAAAATGGAGAAAATATTGAGGGAATACCGCCGGAAATAGTACCGACCGAAATAAAACCCAGGCTGATCGCCCCTGCCAATACAAACACAAAAGTTTTCGCTCTCATCGGGATTTCTTAAGTTTTGCGCGGTAAGCTTTGCCAGACCGCGACAGAACAGCTAAAGCTTGCGAATGCTCCATAAACGCATACAACCGCTGGACCGGGGTCATTTTTTTGCAGGCTTCGACCAGATCTTGCCTAGCGGATTTAGCTATCTTTGATTTTTTCATAACTGGCTCAAGTATATCACCGCAAGCAATAAAAATCAAACCACCGCCCATCCCCGGTCAAAACCCTACCGCAATACCATAAAATTCAAAACAGCCCCCACGAGAAGACTGATGACAATCATCAACAGAGTAGATCTAACCAGATCCTTAAACCCCAATTCTTTCCACAATACGATAAAAGTCGCCACGCAAGGAAAAAATATGGCCAGCAAAGTCGTGCTGATAAACAACTGTTTAGCCGAAAGACCAAGGGGCATCAACATCCCCACTGCCACGTCTTTACGCAAAAACCCGATGGCTAAGGCCACGACAGCCTCTTTAGGCAGGCCGAATACCCCGTTGATTATCGGAGCAAACACTGCGGTCAAGGCGTCAAACAGTTTAAAATAAAGCAGGATATTTATCGCGCAAATACCAGCCAACACTACCGGCACCGCCTCGATCAAAAAACCTTTAACCCGAAAATAAAGTTTCTGTGCCAGCATCTCCAGGGACGGAAACCGGTAAGGCGGTATTTCTAATAAAAACTCCGGACTGTATCCAGGCATTATCCGGTTTAACACTAACCCCAGAATAAATGTCAACGAAAACAACACCCCGTACACTCCGGCCACGTAAAACCCGCCGAAACCGCCCAACAAACCAAAGATCATAGCCTGCAGCGGCACGCAAGGAACGCCGATAGAAATCAAAGTCGAAGCGATAAATCTTTCGCGCCTGGACTCCAGTACCCTGGTCGATAAAATGCCCGGGACATTACAACCGAACCCTAACAACACGGGAATTATGGCGTAGCCGTGCAAACCGATCCGGTGCAAAATATTGTCCAATAAAATCGCCAGCCGCGGCAGATACCCAATATCCTCAAGCAGGCTCAAAATAAAATAAAACGCAACCACATAAGGCAAAACCATGCCAAACTCGATGTAAGGCGCAGTAGTTAAAACGCCCAAGGATTGTTTGAAATCTATTTTTCCGTTGATCAGGTCGCCGATCAACAGATGAAACCAGAAACCTTTTTCCTGCCAATAACCCGTCATCTTTTCCAATATCGGCTGGTAAAAATTACAAAACACCGGATCAGTAATATTGGTAATAATACTTTCGCCGATAAACCGGACAAATTTAAATGCCGAATAGATTATCCCGGCGGCCATGACCAAGCCAGTGACCGGACGCACTGAAGCGTCCTCCAGGACCTCGCGCAAATTATGGTGGCGGTGCTCCAGTTTCTGGACCTGTTCGATTATTGTGCCGATTAAGGCCCAACGCCCTTGATTATCAAGCTTTTCCCGGACTGCCGGCCGAGCCTGATTTATCCGGCCGATCAACAACTTTATCCCTGTTCCGGTCACCGCGCAAGTCGAGATCACCGGCACATTCAACAACTCCTCTAGTTTGGCAGTATCTAAATGGACTCCGCGATGGACTGCGTCATCGCACATGTTCAAACAAACTACTACCGGAAATCCCTGCTCCAATAACTGCAGAGTCAACAATAAATTTCTTTCCAGATTCGTAGAATCGACAATATTTATAACCGCGATCTCATTCTTGGGATGTTCGTTAAGCAATGAAAGCGCGACCTCATCCGCTTGAGAAGAAGCTTCCAGGGAATAAATCCCCGGCAAGTCCACTACTTCGACCTTCTCCTGCCCCAACAGCAATTCGCCGCGGCCGATCTCCACGGTCGTGCCGGGATAATTGGAAGAAATTACCTGAACTCCGGTAAGCCGGGAAAACACTACGCTCTTTCCCACATTCGGATTGCCGATCAAATATATTTTCTTCATTCCTCGACCTCGACCATGACTTTTAAAGCGATGCTGTGGCCTAAGGCTAAAATACTTCGGCCCACCTTAATCACTACCGGGCCTTTTAACCCGATATGACTTAGCTTGGTGACTTCCTTGCCTTTAAACAGGCCCATGCCCATAAACTTATCCTGTAGATTACCGCCGCCGAGGATCTCCACCACCTCGGCCTTATGATTTTCCTTCAACTGGACCAATGATACTTTTTTCATAAGCTTTACGACTTTACCAACGCTGATCCGCGAGCCATCCTTGTCTTTACCAAAATAAGGGCGGTTGTTAATCCGGCCGCCGCGCCCAATAACAAAGCCTGATTTGACCAGGTAAATTTACTGACATAAAAAATCAAAATGGTACCTAAGACCGCCGCCCCAAAAAGATATATCGAAATATTTTTCGCGCCAAAGCCCTTGTTTGCTTTGAAAATTTTATTACCCGATAATTCCAGCGCCAGCGAAAAAAATATCGCCGGGATAACAGTAGCTTTTAACACCAAAAACAACAACAAACAAACAGTCCTGGCACCAATACCAAAAACTTGCCCATTTAAAAGGCGGAACAATATGATAAGCCCAACGCCTGTCGTCGCGGGGAGCACTATCCCCAAAACAACCCGCATCAAACAAAACCTAATTGGCGCTTTTCCTGCTTCCATTTATCTGCTAATTAATTGTCAGCGCACTGGCAAAAATATTACTTCTCAAGAAACCCACATTGATTTTACCCTTGGCAATCGACAAAAACAACAAAAAATCAAAAGAATATTGCGCGGCGATATCTTTCGATGTTACAATGAATCAAGAAAGGAAACCGGACATGAACAGAACCAAAATCAATATTTTCCCGGCGATAGTAATCGCAACGATAACCCTGTCCGCTGTTTCCTGCGCGAAAAAGGAAAACACTCAGGCCGCTCAAAAGACTCAGCGACAAGTCATTCGAGTAGAACCTAAACCCTCAAGCATCGCTTTAATCATCAAAGATTTTCAGGACCAAAAAATAGATTACCCGACCTGCCTGCTCTATCAAGTCTACGCCTTTTTTAAAACTCCCGACATGCCAGCCCAGTATAAATCAAACCAGATGAGTAATGCCGGCGACCGGCTGTTTAGTGAACTCTCGGTTAACTGGGATAAACTTCCCCAACCAGTCCGGGAAAAAATAAAACCATTTCTCCTTGATCCTTTTGACCCGCAGAGTTATTTTTACAAGCATTGGCAGGGAAAACCTCAAGCTAAATTCAACCTGGTTGAAGAAGCTAATGCTGCCTTGTCCGGGCCTCCGGCCATACCCAATGTGGTGATGCAGTCGTTTAGCGTAGCCGGGAACAAAGTCAAAATCTGGTACCAACCCCAGGAAAAAGCTTTGGCCGAAACCGTAAAAACCGCGTTTGAAACTGACAAAGTCTACGATAAATTTAAAGGACTATTAGGAACCGAGCCGCTGGACGATAACAATATCTGGGGCATCGATAAGGCCATTGATATTTATTTCGCCGAGTTTGACGACGTTGGCTACTGCTGGGGACAATTCACCGCGCCGGATTCCCGTAAATCCCGGCCGGTGATATTTTTGAACCCTAAAGCCTCTTCCGGCGATAAACTTAAATCTATCCTCGCGCACGAGTTATTCCACGCCTTTCAATTCAATATCGACTGCCGCGAAGATAACTGGTGGAAAGAAGCTACCGCGGCCTGGAGCGAACATTTTATTTATCCCTCCACTGACCGCGAACAGGAATTTCTCGATCGCTTTTTTCCTATCCCCAACATCTTCAAATCTTTGAACACCTCCAACGACTACCACGAGTACGGCGCTTACGTATTCCCGCTATTTTTATCGCAAGCCTATAACGACCAGATGATCGCCAAAATATGGAAAGCCTGCGCGCCAGCTAACGTCACATCGCTGACCGCGATAAACTCCCAAATACCGGAAGGCCTGCCCTGCGCGTTCAAAGAATTTTCTCTCTGGGCGTTTAACCAGCCGCCCACAAAAAAATTTAAAGACGCTGGCCGCGACTTGCCGGCCGAACCGTTCATCAATTACTGTTTTATCCCCATTAACCTCACGCAAACCAGATTATTAAATGAAAATACCGAACCGCTGGGCATGGCCATGTCCCAATACTCAGTCGAGCCCAGCCAGGATAAAAACATCCGCACAGTTACCTTTAAAATGGATAAGTTTTTTGAAAAATATCCTTTTGTCGGCGTATGGGCGATAGTCAAAATCAAAAATAAAGACCCTTACCTGGAAGATTGGACCGGCCTGGCCGAGATGAGTTTTTGCCGCGACATCCCTGAAGAAGATTTTCAGGAAATATTTTTGATCATGCCTAACACCAGCACTACCGAGACCCGGTTAAAAACCGACGATATCGAAGTCTTGACCGAGAAAACCGGATGCCAGGCCAAATTGACTTTGAGCTGGATCCACGGCGGCGGCATGAAAATGGATAATCACTTCGGCAGTGATGTACAAGGGTTCTGGAACCTCGACGGTTCATTTAAAGAACAAGGCCGGTTAAACGTAAGCCTGACCCAGCTACCCCACGACGACGAAGAATATCCCGACAACGTACAGGTCTACTCGCCGACCGGATCATTCACCGGCTCATCAAAATCAAGCGGATCAGGCTCAAGCGGCATCGTAGGCATGTTTAAACAAAGCGGCTCATCAACACTATCCGGCACCGCCAGCGACACCTGGAAAAACAATCCGAAAAGCCAACGCGGTTACGCTAACCTGCGTTTTCATCTGATCTATCCTGAAGAAACCGCTGAACCCAGCGAAGCTGATTTAAACGCCTTACCGGCGAACATGCGCCAGCAATACCAGCAATTAATGGGCGCGGCTGAACAACTCAAGCGCGTACCCGGAGCGGATATTCAAACTGAGCCTAAAAAAAACCAGCGAAAAGTAGAATTATTCGTATCGTTTACTGACATGCCGGCGCGAGAAACCGCCAGCGTTAACGGCCAAGGCCAACAGACCAAACCCACGACATTCAGCCTAAGCCATGTAGAAGTGCGCAAAATATTCCCGGCAAACGCTACTGACGTGCCGATAGATGAGACCATCCAAATCCCCGGCAGCATCGCCAAAACCAGAATCACGGGTAATTTGAGGTTTAGGAAGTAATACAATTAGACGTCTCAACTAACAAAAACGCTCAATGTTTATCAAGACCACGCTTTAAAGAGAGAAAAATTAATCGGCTAAGCACCGACTTTTTTTCAAAACAAGAGTCGATCGCCAACCCCCCATTTTTACAACCAGTTGCGCGGCAATGTGTTGCAAAAATATAATTTGGCAAAAAAGCTCTTTTGCTAAATTGAAAAATAATCCTTCCTCCCCCTTGTTTTTTTTGCAGTAGTGTGGTATTAACAAGATGGAAGCGAAAATGATCAACTGAAAAATTGGGGCTCTGAAAACGGCAAACCAAGAGTGATCTTGGGACGCAAAGCTACCTATCCCGGCGAAAGTCAGGACAGAGGGGTTGCCAGAGGTCGAAGTCACCTAGAAGAAAGACCTAAGGTTTATTTGCCTTAGGCTTTTTTTTTGGATAACGCGGCTTTCCAGGTTAAGCGTCCTGCTTTGCTTGGAAAGCCGTTTTTTTTTGGAAAAATGAGGTAAAACCCATGAAAAAAGCCATACTTTACAAAATAGTGACGTTCGTAAGCCGGGAAGAGCTGGATTTTCTGGATAAGGTAATAAAAGACATCTATTTCTCTACCGGCAAAAAGGTTCCGCGGGCCGAGATTCTCAGAGAGATCATCCAATTGGCAAAGGACATCAACAAATGCGGCGCGGATGTAATTAACAAGTTAACTCAAGCGGCCAAGGAACCCCAGGAAAGCCGCGTAAAAGGAGGCCAGTCATGTTAAGAAAAATCATGTTAACCGCGCTTTTGGCCCTGATACCTGTAACCGGATTCTGCGGCACAACCGTAACATTAAAAGTATGCGTAATGATACCGGAACGCATCGAGATCGATAAAGACAGAGGCGACGGGCACTGCGAACAGAGAAACGACAGCAAATGCGTGGACATCGAACGCCAAACCAGAAATAACGAATTGGTAATGGTAAAAACAGTATTACCCAAATAGAACGCACCACCTCTTTTCTTTAAAAGAGGGTAAGCCGTCCCGACCAACAACAACTACTTCGGGACATCCGTCAGCCACGGAGAGGGTTACAGCCTCGGCAATCAGCCGAGGCTGTAATTTTTTATCTCCTCCATCGCCTCTTTACAACCATTACTAACAGTTACCAAAATTACCCTGAAAGCATTACCGATGTTTTCAACTGACGACTCAGAGCCTATTTTCCGGAATATTTGCGGTCAGATTAAATGCTCGCCACATCATCGCCGCGTATAATGACACTAAAATAGCATCATTATACGTCATAGACCAAAAGTTTTGGTAACCGCTCCGAACCCGGAAAATGGAAGTGTTATTTGGCGACGATTTTGGAAAGCGGAATATTATAGTTGTAAGTCAGGCCTTCGATAATGGCCATCTCTTTCTTGGCTGAAACTTTGGGCAGATATTCCCTGGGCAGACTGTTAACGTCTAAAACCATCTCGTGCTTACCTTCTTTAAGCTCGCCGAAATAGTAAACTCCTTCGCTGTTAGTCACGGTGGTTCTGGCCTTATCTAAAGTTATCTTCACTCTCGCCAAAGGAGCATCTTTGCGGCTAAGCTTGCCGTCGCCGTCGGCGTCAAAGAACACCACGCCATGGATACCGGACTGACTGGATACGCCAAAACTAACCTCCTTGACTCCTCCGTCAGTCTCGACCTTCAATGACACCGGAGTAGTAGAGATATAACCGCGGGGAAAATCGTTAACATCAACGCCGACTATACAATTCTTGGCGCGTATCGACGCGCGGTACTTGCCGCGATAATCGGTAGTCGTTTCTTTGGGTCCTACGGTGACCTTAACTCCAGCCACGCCTTCTTCGTCATCGTCTTTAGCGCCGTTACCGTTGGCATCCTTAAACACATAGCCTTCCACTCTAGTAGCCGCGCCAAAAGAAAATACGCTGTCCCAACCAATACGCGCGCCGGCCCTGAATGACGCGTCAACACCCTTGCCCTGGTTATCCGCAGGCCAAACAACACGCGAACGGCCATTAACATAAAAACTCACGTCTTTACCCGGCTTATAATTTATTGTGGCGCCAAGAGATAAACTGTCTTCGTTAGAAATAAAAGAATGCAATGAGTTGCCGCCAGATTCATCGCGGTAATAGGCCCGCAGGTTAGACGACAACTGCCGATTCCACTGCTGGTACAGGTCCAATCCGGTCTCCCAAACTTTAGTCTGCACTTTTATTCCGCTGTCAAGCTCGTCCACCCAAGTATGCTGGTAATTGACGTAACAACCCAAATCCGGTGTTATCTGGATACGCACTCCTCCGAAACCGCCGTCAGTGCGATAATTAGCATCCGGCGTAAGCGGATTGATACTACGCTGGTAAGCATATCCCATGTGAGTATCCACTCCTCGGCCGTTCAATATCGCCGGCTCAAGCCGTTTAGTGTAAGTGGTCGTACCGTTTAAACTGCGATAAGGGAAACTCGTGCCGGCAGTATTGGCGTAATACAGACTGGCAGTCAAACTGGTCATGTCATCAAAAGAATAATTAAACGTGCTGTCTGCCTTGTAATTAAGCTCGTTAGGGTCGTCGGTATTATAGAGATAGCGATCGCGGTAAATATCCAGGTTAGAACTCCAGCTTAATACCGATTCTGGCTGCCAGGCCCAACCGACTTTACCGCCGATCTCTCCGCGGCCGGAAGGACGGCCGGTTATCGACACGAACTGCGCATCGATATTACGATAAGCTAATCTTAATTTGGAATCCCCCAGCTTATATCCGGAATAAAATTTACTGGCGACCCTATCCTGGTCGTAAGCTACTTCGGAATCAAACGTAACATCCGTGCCGCCGCGGATATACTGCGCTGAGAAAACTTTATCTTTCAAGTAAGAAGACCGGTCATGGCCCCAGCCTTCCACGTAATTGAAATAAATATTATTCGCTTCGGTAGGCAGAAAACCGAAGCGATGCCCCCGGATAAAAGACTTCTTCTTGTCAGTGACTCCCGGCGATAACGAACCGAAAAACGAATCCTGTTCGCGCCCGCTGATATAAGAATATTTTACGCGCTTATCAAATGCCGGCGACTCAAAATAAAATCCCCGCAGTTTCATGCCGGAAAAAGTAAGGTCGGAAAACGGGCGGGAAATATCAAATCCTTCAGCCGCGAAATCACGAAAATCCATGAACCGTCCCTTGGTCAACCCGACGCTGTAACCGGTAATATCCTGTTGTTGATTAACAGCCGTCCAGCTCAACTTGCCGCTAAAATCTCCGTAAGGTATCGGGCCTTTAACACTCAAACGCTGGTCAAACCGCAAGCTGTCTTTTCGGAGAGAATCCAGGTTACGGCCGCTATAAGCGTTATTATAATCGGAGTTGTAAGTAAAACGCAAACCTTTGTTCTTCTCCCAGGATTTCTTGGGCCGATCGCGAGTGCCAGGCGGCACAGCTTTTATTTCGAATGTCCAGCGGCCGGTCTGGTCCCAAACATGCACATAGCTTGAGCCGAAATCTTTAGCGAATATCTTGATACTAGAAGTATCAAGCCTCTCGACGCCGATGACTTCCGGCATAGTCACCAAAAACCGCGTTATGACTTTAGACACAACTTTTAAAACGTCAGCGGAAGTTATCTCCACAAACAAAGGAAATTTCGCCATATCCTGCTGTTCCAGCGATATAGTCTTTTCCTGTTTGACCACCAACTTTTGGCGCTGGGCATCTTCTGCCAACTGCGAAACCGGAAGTTGGACGCGGGGCAGCTGCTTCGGGACCGGCTCAAACGCCGGCTGTTTTTTAAGCGGCGGCATCTGCGGCTGATCAGACGACCGGCTGTCGGATTTACGTATGCCTTTGACTATTGTCACATTCGGACGGCCCAAAACACCAGCGACAACCGGTTCAGCCTGTTCAATCGCGCCAGCCTCCGGGATGTAACTGTACTTTCCCGA
>Ga0315288_10006766_pt1 | contig 14537 bp, 8 predicted proteins | sample YL17G11_20_MG_FD_203454 | JGI IMG/M metagenome (GOLD analysis project Ga0315288, IMG submission 203454) | Sediment microbial communities from Yellowstone Lake, YNP, Wyoming, USA - YL17G11_20 | ecosystem: Environmental > Aquatic > Freshwater > Lake > Sediment | place: USA: Wyoming | collected... | reverse complement strand
CTCGATCATATTGGCCTGGGTGTCCCCCCAGATACCGTGCTGGGGACCGAAGATCCGCTCGAGGCGGATGCCGCACGAGAGGATGACATCGATCGTCGATTGAAGGGAGCGGGCGACGGAAGCGGGATTCACGAGAAGCCCGGCGCGCTTGCCCGCGAGGCGCCCGCACGATTCGGCGAGAATGATATCACAGCCGGTTTTGACCACATCAGTGATCGCCGTCTCCGGGGCAGGCGTACCGCCGGCCCCGGAGCGGCGCATCGATTACAGACTCCAGTCGTAGACTCTCAGCGTATCGGAGCCGCCTCCATCGTCCGCGTTGACGATCTGAACGGGCCCGACTCCGGGCGCCAACCACAGTATTTGATGCACGTGTCCCTCGTCAACGGGATTTCCATGCACGTACATCGTATAGTCGCCGTAGAGATGGTGGACGGCGCATCCCTTGAAAGTGCCCCGCAGGGCATCGCTCACGAGGTCGATCGTCGAAGCCTCGACCTCCATGTGCCCGGACAGGGTCATCGTCGTCGAGTCGTCAATGGTGCTCGTCGTCGAGAAGCTCCAGCTCTGGCCGAGGTAGTTTTCGACGGGGAGCTTGATGTAGGGAAACGGACTGTCCCATATCATCGAAAACGCGTACGATCCATCGTGGTATTCGTCGCGGCCCAGATGCTGGATCTGGGTCGACGTCTTCTTCAGATGCACGATCTCCTGCGTGCTGCCATCGCCGCGTCCGAGCAGCTCGTCGAACGTCCCGGTGCCCTGGTTATAGCCGGTGATCGAGCGCGTGACGTCGTCATCCCCCGGCCGGGCGTAATGCCACGTATCGCCGTCCTTCACGGGATACGATGTCGCGGTTCCCGCGGTCGTGAATTGGTACGGCGTCGGGTTCGGATCGATCGGGTTGCCCGCGGCGTCCGTGACTCCTCCGAAGCTCACCCAGTAGGTGCAGCCGGGGAGCAGACCGTTCGTCACGGGGACGGTAAGGCTCGAGCCGTCGGCGTTGGTGGTCGGTTCCTCCCGCACGGTCTGGTTTATCCTCGCATCGACGCGCTCGGCGTCCATGTTGAACGATTCCATATCCATCGGCTCGCTGAAATTGAAGACAATCGATGGCAGCGATGTCGCGACACCCGTCGCTCCGTTCGAAGGAGCGGCGCTCGCGAGGTAAGGCCTCGTATCGTCTTCCCGGGTCTGGAAGCTGAACGTACAGTCTTCCCCGAGCGGGTTGTCGCTGAGGTCGCACGCCTCCGCACTGACCGTGATTGTGACGAGGCTGTTCTGGGGGAATGCGGAGTGGTGGAGCGTCAGGGTGAGCCCATTCCATTCCGACCAACCGTCGGCGGGCTCGGGAATGCACTGGACCGCGTCCTGGGCGCTCCCGGTGTTCATCGGTTCGTTGAAGGTGATCTCGATGACCTGTGTTCCGAGCACTCCCGTCGAGCCGTCCGCGGGGTCGGTGCTGACGACCGCGGGAGGCGTCACGTCAGCCTCGCTCGTCGTCGTGAACGGGATCTCGCAATTGCTCCCCAGGGGATTTCCCTGAGCATCCTCGCAGGTCCCGGCGATCGTGATTGAATAGCTCGCGCCCCCGTTGAGGAGCGCCGAGGGTGTGACGACGAGGGTATCGCCGTTCCAGGACGTATTGTAGTACACGGGGCCGGGGGATATCGAAATGCCGGTGGGGAACATGTCGGTGTTCATCGGCTCGCTGAATGTGACCCAGAAAGGACCGCTCCTCGGGATCGCTGTGGCGCCGTTCGCCGGGAATTGAGCGATGATCGTCGGCGGCGTCGTATCCTGCTCGAGCGGGGCGTCGCCGCCGGTCGAGCTCGAGCATGCCGCAATGAAGAGGGGCGCCGCAATAACGAGCGTAATGCAAAGCGCCCGGATCTTTGCGCACTTCATCCTGGACCTCCTTGAAGTCTGCAACTTCAATCCATCTTTGAACTAGCTGCTGCCGGTATGATTACGTTTGCGCCTACGTGCGAAATAGACGCAAATACTTCGGAGTGGTTGTTGCAAGTTCCGGGCCTTCAGGTTACTATTTTCTTCGGGGTACCCCGGGCTGGGGCGCGATGCGAGGGATCCGGAGCGCCTTTATGTCAAGGGAGCGGAGATGATGATGCGAATGGATACGATGCGTCGCATGGGGCTTTGCCTTTTGCTCGCCGCGTTCCTCGCGGCGTCTTTCGGATGCGCGAAGAAAAACCGGGTGGAGCGGGGAGGCACCCTCGTCGTCGGCGAGATCAACGATTACGAGGGACTGAATCCCATGTCGACGACGGATGCCCACGCCCGCGACGTCTACCAGCTCCTCTTCCTGCTGCTGCTCGATGAGCACCCCGATTTCCGTACGTTCGGGCCGCGCCTCGCCGAGTCGTGGGAATTCTCCCCCGATCGCCTCGATCTCACCTTCCGCCTGCGTGGAGACGTCTCGTGGAGCGACGGCGTGATCGTGACGGCGAACGACGTCGCGGCGACCTTCGCCGCCCAGAGAGATACCACCACCCACTGGGCGAGCCGCCACCTCAAGAAGCATATCGACAGCGTGACCGTGCTCGACGAGCGCACGGTCGTCTATCATTTCAGCGAGGCATACCCGTACCAGCTCATGGACGCGAACGACGGTCCGATCATGCCGAAGCACGTGCTCGACCGGATACCGCACGGGGAATTCGGTAAGATCCCGATCGAAGAGCTCCCGACCGACGGCCCCTTCAAGCTCGGTTCATGGGTGAAGGGACAGGCGCTCACGCTCGTTCGCAATGACCGCTATTACGAGAAGAAAAAGCCCTACCTCGAAAAGGTCATTTTCAAAATCATTCCCGACCGGGTGACCCTCCTCATGCAGCTCAAGAACGGCGAAATCGACTGCATGGAAATGGTTCCACCGGGGGAGATGGACGACATCGGGAAGAATCATCCCGAGCTCGCGATCTTCGATTTCCCGACGCGGGCTTACAACTACATCGGGTGGAACGCGTCGCGTCCGCTCTTCACGAGCCCCCGCGTTCGCCGCGCCCTCACGATGGCGATCGACCGGAACCTCATCAATGAGAACATCTACTATGGGTACGCCCGCGAGTGTACGAGCCCCTTGCCGCCGATCATCTGGGCCTACAACCCGAACATCACGCCGATTCCGTACGATACCGCAGGGGCCAGGCGGCTCCTCGCCGAGGAGGGCTTCCGCGACGTGAACGGCGACGGCTGGCTCGAGCGGGGCGGGAAACGATTCGAGTTCGAGCTCATAACGAACTACGGCAACCAGCTGCGAAACGACATCCAGGTGATGGTTCAGGAGATGCTCCGCAAGGTCGGCGTCAAGGTGGAGCCGATCACGCTCGAATGGACCGTCTTTCTCGAGCGTGTCAAGTCGGGAAACTACGACGCGCAGGTCAATGCGTGGAGAGTCGGGACGAAGGCGGACCTCTCGCCGATATGGGCGTGCGAGGCGCGCGGCCCGGAGGGCTATAACCGGGTCAATTACTGCAACCCGCTCGTCGACAGTCTCAATGCGGCCGCGGCGGGCATGCTCGATTTCGAGAAGGCGCGGCCGCTCTTTTACCGCGTGCAGGAGCTCATTTACGAGGATCAACCCTATACGTTTCTCAACGTCGTCGAGGCGCGCAACGTCGTCCACGCGCGGTTCAGGGACGTGAAGCCCGACGCGATCAGCATGTATCATTATCTCCAGGATTGGTGGGTTTCGGACGGGAAGAAGTGAGAGGAGGTTTGTGCGATCCGCGCGAAGCGGGTCGCCTCTCCTATGGTTCACCAGATCGGACTGGCAGCGTTCGTGAGCGGGGTCACCGCCCAGGTGCTCAAGCCCTTCGTCGACCTCCTGCGGAAGCGGGGGTTCAATCCGCTTCGCGTCCTCGACACGGGAGGGATGCCGAGCTCACACACGTCGGTCGTCACGACGCTGACGACGGGAGTCGCCGTCTACCAGGGTGTCTCGTCGCCGCTCTTTGGCATTTCGCTCATTATAAGCCTCTATTTCATATTCGAGGCGACGGGTCTCAGGCAGGAAGTGGGTAACCAGGCGCGGGTTTTGAACGAGGTCGTCGAAAGGCTCAAGGTCAAGGGCTCGCACCATGTCGAACCCGAGGTTCTCCGCGAGCTGATAGGCCATACGTGGATCGAGGTTTTCGCGGGGCTCGGGCTTGGCCTCATCGTCGCGTTCCTCATGTACTGAACGGGGGCGCCCGTGCGCGGCGCCGAATGATAGCTAAATAATTCTTGACACTGTGGTACGGCTCAATCGAAAATCGACCTGATGAATGTGCGCATTGTGCAGATGGAGATTTTATTGGGGGAGCCAGATCATCGGGGATGATTTGGCTTTTTTTGTTCCCTCGTTCCGGCGCGGATACGGGGGAGCGGAGGCCCGGGCGTAGAGGAGGCAGACGGTAATGCGGATCATCTCGGTTATAAACCAGAAGGGCGGGTGCGGGAAAACAACCGTCGCGATAAACCTCGCCGCCTCGTTCCGCGAGCTCGGCCGTAAAGTGCTCCTCATCGACCTCGATCCACAGGCGCATGCATCGCTCGGTCTCGGCGTTCCTCCGGAAGAGGTCGAAGCGACGGCCTACGACCTTCTCAAGGAGCCGCGCGTGAGGATTTCCGACGCGCTTCGCAAGGTAGATGAGAATCTATTCATCATCTCTTCCTCGCCGGTCCTGAGTGCGATCGAGCAGGAGCTCTCGGGGAAACCGGGCCGGGAGGGCCGCCTCCTCTCGAAGCTCACGCGCGCGCCGGGTGATTTTGACTATGTTGTTATCGACTCCCCGCCGAGCATCGGGCTTCTTACGTTCAACGCGCTTATGGCGTCGGGCGAAGTGATCATCCCGATCGATCCGAGCTACTTCTCCATACAGGGACTCGAGAAGCTTTGCGAGACGCTCGAACTTCTCGAGCGCGAAACGAAACATGCGATCGCGGTGCACGTCCTCATGAGCAACGTCGAGCGGCGGACCGCCTTCAGCCGCGAAATCATCGGCGAGGTCGAGCGGAGCCACGGCGGCGTCCTCCTGAAGACGATCATCTGCCATTCGGTGCGTTACAAGGAAGCGGCGTTCAGGGGGATGTCGATCTTCGGCATGAAGCACGTCGAGCAGCTCCAGGAGGAGTTTCTCGCGCTCGCGCGGGAGATCGAGGCGAGCGCCCCGACGGTCGCGGTCGAGAACATAGACGACTGGATGGTGCGGCTTCATGGGCCGCGTCGCGTCACGGAAGGAATTCTCTTTGTGCTCAACGCGCCGAACGCGCGGAGCGTCTACCTCACCGGCGAATTCACGAACTGGTCGCGCGAGGGGATCAGGATGGAGAAGGACGAAAAGACCGGTTTCTGGACAAGCATCCTTCACCTCGAGCCTGGCGAGTACGAGTATCGCTTTATCCTGGACGGCGTCTGGATCAAGGATCCGAACAATACAGACTCCGTTCTCAATGAATTCGGCCAGGAGAACTCTCTCCTCATCGTGTAGAGCATGACCGAGAGACGATCACCCCGAACGCTACGCGACGTCTCGCACCTGTTTCTCTCGAGCGGCGCCTCGGCGCATTGCGAGCCCAGGCGGGGCTCGGCGAGCATCTGGCTCGCCGTCGCCGGCGCTTCGATGAACCGGGCGCATCTCGCCGCCGGCACGGCGACGGCCTTCGCCCGGGAGGGAATGTGCGTATCGATTCTCGAGCTAAGCGGCAGTCTCCCCAACGTTGGTTACTACTTCGGGATGGAGCCCGCCGGGTATCTCGCTCCGGCGATTGACCGGACGGCCCTCGTGAGCGGGACCTGGAACGAAGCGGTCCGCTACTGCTTCTCGGAGGACCTTGCCTCATTCGAACGGTACCGGGGGGAAGCTCTGCCTCCCGGAGCACCGCATGCGCTTCTCGCCGCGTTCCCCTGCCCGCGTGAGCGGGACGCGGCGCGCTTCCTCGAGGCGCTTTCGGGCACAATGTCGGTCCTCGACGACGACGGGCTCCGGGCCGGTCGAGCGCCCGATGCGATCGTCGCTGCAGGGTGCGGAGAGAACGCCGGGCGCGCCCGGGCTTTCTTGGCCGGGGTGCGGGATGCCTTTCCGAACGCCGCCGTCGTTCTCGTCACCGATGATCCCGGCTCGGGCCGCGGAAGCGAAGCGGATGAGCACCTCACCGTTCCCGGCGATCTCCGCTCCTCTTGGGTGCGGCGGATGCCCCCGGCGGAGGCGTTCTTCGGTGAGCTCGCCGCCGGCCTGTTGCTCGTTGTGAGCCAACGCAGAAGGAAGGCGATGCATCATGCGGCAAACGCGTAGGAGCCGCTCGGATGCGGCAGGGCTTTTCGCGCTCGGCTCGCGCATCGGCCCTCGCGACGTGCGGCGGCTCTTCGTCAGATTCTGCCACGAGGTCGAGCGCTTCTCGGACGGACTCGAGATCGAGGTCGCCCCGTTCGAACTCTCGCTGCGCGAGGCCTCGAGCGGATTCTTCGTCGCCGTCTCCCCGCTCAGGGAGCTTTTCCTCGTTTCGATCGGCGAGAGCCGTTCGTGCGACGTTCGCGTTTCGTCGGCCGAGAGCTTCGTATCCGCTCTCGACCTTACCCTGGCCCGGTACCTCGCGGCGGCATCAAAGGCGTCTCCCCCGGCATGACCGCCCCCGGCACGGGGGCGCCGTCGATGGCCCGGCGCCGTTTCCCGGTACAAGAAGAGCTTTCGATGCTTTATTCCCTTTCGCGAAGGAGGGGATTCTCTTATTTTTCATATGCAGAAGGCGCATGGAGGTGGGAAGATGATGAGAATCGCCAGAGTTGGGATGCTCATTGTGACTCTCGTTTTCGCATCATGTATATTCCAGAACAGTCCGCTCGGGCCCAATCGACCGCCGACGATACAATCCTACGCGCCGCAGCTGACATTCTTTTCGATGACCGCGCCTGATTCGTGCTTGTTCTCGATCAGCGCCGCGGATCCCGATGGGGACCAGCTCGCATACTCGTTCGTTATGGGGGATTCCATGCTCAGCGGGGCGGATACACTCGAGTTCCACGCCGTGCGGGCGGGCGAGTACAGCATCCGGGGTGAGGTGCGGGACGGGACGACGAAGACGTACCGCGACTGGCACGTGACCGTGTTCGAGAGGAACAATCGGGCACCGGCGATCACGGAGTTCTACCCCGATCAATCGCGCGTTTCGTGCGCGGTCGGCGACACGCTCGCGTTCCATTTCGATGCCTCGGATGATAACCAGGCAACCCTCCAGTATTCGTACCTGCTCGACGGGGCGCTTTTCCATTCGGGCTCTCCCGACCTCCTCACCCGCTTCATGGAAGCGGGGAATTTCGTTCTCGAGGGCGTCGTATGGGACGGTCAGTACGGCGACACGGTGAGCTGGGACCTCGGTGTGACCGGGTTCCCCGATACGATCGCGCCTTCGGCGATCATCGACCTCGCGGGCGGTCCCGGCGAATTTGACGGCTCGATGTTGCTCGAATGGACGGCTCCCGGCGACGATGGCAGCGAGGGAAGGGCCGCTTCGTACGCCGTGAAGACGTCGGTCTTCCCGATCGTGACCGAGGAGGATTGGAAGGATGCCGAGACCAAGCCCGGGGAGCCGATACCCGGTCCCGCGGGGACGAGGGAGCGGATGACGATCCGGAACCTCGGATCGGCGAACTACGTGTACGTGAGCATACGGGCGGTCGACGATTTCTTCAACGTCTCTCCGATCGGCAACTGCAGCAGGGCTCTCGTAAGGGGAATCGATATAGGCGGTCGCGCCCTCAACGCCGAAACCGGCGAACCCGTTGCGGGAATCGTCGTTTTCACGGGTTCGAATGCGGATACGACCGATGCGGAGGGAACGTATTTCCTTCGAAACGTCCCTTCCTATGCGACCGCGGTGAACGCGCGGGATGAGAATGTCCATGCCCAGCTCGGCAATTACTTCGATTGTGTGTATCCCATCACGCAAATCACGCAGCTCATCGAAATGGATTTCTACATGATACCGGCGTCTCAGCTCGTCAACACCGTAGAGCCCGATGTCTATACGGGGCGCTTCCTCATGTTCTTCAAGGAGATCACAGAGACGGACGGCTATTTGGGGAGGTCGACCGTGTACAAGGGCTGGAAGCACGTGCCCATCTCCGTGTATAACCCTCCGATGACCTATTGGAGTATTAACCTCCATCAGAGTGTTGACCTCCAGGCGGCTTGCACACGAGCCTTGGCGGATTGGGAGCAGTTGACGGGGATCGATCTATTCGACGAAGTTCCCTCTCCGGAGGGGGCGGATGTGACGGTCCGGTACGATACGGTGGCGGTGCTGGGACATTACGTCAAAACGCTCGCGGTCAACCCGGATGGGACGCCGGCCAAGAAAGAGATATGGATCTATACGAAGAATACGGAAGTTCCTCTCTGGAGATTCGCCGATATGGTTTTCGCGCACGAGCTCGGGCATGTTCTGGGGCTCGATCACAGCAGGAATAGGGGGCATCTCATGGTCGGTCTGACGACGCCGCCGGGGCCGCACCCAACGACCGATGAGGTAAGGGTCGTGCAGGTGCTCTATCATATACCTAATTTTTTTGATTACGGGAGAATAATCGAAGAATAAGACTTGCCGGCGCAGTAAGACACGCATTATGCCAATATGGCACATAAAGGCTTGAAAAGACTTTATGCTCCTTTTTTTCCGCTACCCTCCTGTCGTGTAATTTAAATTGAGTCAGCATATTAGCAATTGTACTCTCGTTTGGGGCGCCTTTGGCACAGCCCGTGCGAATATCATCGATAAGAGTTTCGTAGAGGGGTGATAGTGTGATCAGCTTTGAGAAATTCACTGTGAAAGCTCAGGAGGCCATAGCCTCCGCGCAGGAGCTGGCGCTGAGTAGGAATCATACGGAAACGACGCCGCTGCACCTGCTGTCGGCCCTCTTGCAGCAGGAGGAAGGAGTGATAATACCCCTCATAAAGAAGATGGGGGTCGCCCTCTCCAATCTGGAGGATGGCCTCCAGCGCTCTTTTTCGAGGCTTCCGCGGCTCGAGAAGGGCCTCGGGGATTCGATGCCATCCGTCGAACTCCAGGAGATCATCAAGCGTGCGCTGAGCGAGGCGGACGAGCTTCACGACGATTATGTGAGCACCGAGCACCTGTTTCTCGCACTCGTCGGGGATCAGAGCGGGGCCGGCGCGCTTCTCGGGGAGAATGCGATAACGCGGGAGACGATCCTCAAGGCGCTCACGGGGGTGCGGGGCTCGCAGCGGGTCACCGACCAGAACCCCGAGAGCAAGTACCGGGCGCTCGAGCGGTTTACCCGGGATTTCGTCGATCTCGCGCGTCGCGGCAAGCTCGATCCGGTGATCGGCCGGGACGAGGAGATCAGGCGCGTGAGCCAGGTACTCTCGCGGCGCACGAAGAACAACCCCGTCCTCATCGGTGAGCCGGGGGTCGGAAAGACTGCCATCGTCGAGGGGCTCGCGCAGCGCATCGCCGCGGGGGATGTGCCCGAGAGCCTCAAGGGAAAACGGCTCCTCGGCCTCGACATGGGCTCGATCATCGCCGGAGCGAAATTCAGAGGCGAGTTCGAGGAGCGCTTCAAGGCGGTGATAAAGGAGATCACTGACGCCGGGGGGCGGATCATTCTCTTCATCGACGAGCTCCATACCCTCGTCGGAGCGGGTGCCGCCGAGGGCGCGATCGATGCGTCGAACATGATCAAGCCCGCGCTCGCCCGCGGCGAGCTCCGGTGCATCGGAGCGACGACGCTTGATGAATACCGCAAGCACATCGAAAAGGACGCGGCTCTCGAGCGGCGCTTCCAGACCGTTTTCGTGCGCGAGCCGGGTGTCGACGAAACGGTCGCGATTTTGCGCGGGCTGAAAGAGAAATACGAAGTCCACCACGGCGTGCGCATCGTCGACGGCGCCCTCATCGCCGCGGCGAAGCTTTCGCATCGCTACATCACGGGGCGCTTCTTGCCCGACAAGGCGATCGATCTCGTCGACGAGGCCGCCTCGCGCCTCAGGCTCGAGATGGATTCGATGCCGCTCGAGCTCGCCGAGATACAGGACAAGATCACGCAGCTCGAGATAGAGAAGCGGGCGCTCGAGAAGGAAAAGGACGACCGCGAGGTGAAGGAGCGCCTCACCGGCGTCAAGGAGCGGCTCTCGGACCTCAACGAAAAGGCCTCGGGGCTCCGGGTGCGCTGGGAGAATGAAAAGGGTGCCGTGCACGCGATCCGCGATATCCAGGAAAAGCTCGAGCGGGCACGCACCGATGAGCAGATCGCGCAGCGTGAGGGGAATCTCGAGCGGGTCGCCGAGATCCGTTATGGCGTAGCCGTCGATCTCGGCAAGTCGCTCGCGGAGGCGCGGAACCGGCTCAAGGAGATGCAGGAATCGGGGCGTAGTCTCCTCAAGGAGGAGGTCACCGAGAGCGACATCGCTGATATTGTGAGCACGTGGACCGGCATTCCGGTGAGCCGCATGCTCGAGGAGGAGCGGGAGAAGATACTTCACCTCGAAGAGCGCATTGCGAAGCGGGTCGTCGGCCAGAAGGAGGCGATCGAGGCGGTTTCGAACGCGGTGCGGCGTTCGCGCGCCGGGCTTCACAACCCGCAGCAGCCGCTCGGATCGTTCATATTCCTCGGGCCCACCGGCGTCGGCAAAACCGAGCTCGCCAAGGCGCTCGCCGGGGTTCTCTTCGACGATGAGAGCAGCATGATCCGCATCGACATGAGCGAGTTCATGGAAAAGCACTCGGTATCGAGGCTCATCGGGGCGCCCCCCGGATACGTCGGGTACGAGGAGGGGGGCTACCTCACCGGAGCCGTGAGGCGCAATCCCTACTCGGTCATCCTGTTCGACGAAATCGAGAAGGCGCACCCGGATATTTTCAACATCCTGCTCCAGCTTCTCGACGACGGGCGCCTCACCGATTCGCAGGGGCACACGGTCGATTTCAAGAACACGATCGTTATCATGACCTCGAATCTCGGGAGCCAGTTCCTTAAGGAGCGCGACGTCATGAGCGAGGATGAGATCTCGCGGCGGATGATTGAGACGTTGCGCTCCTTCTTCCGGCCCGAGTTCCTGAACCGGATCGACGAAACGATCGTTTTCCATTTTCTGAGCCGCGAGGATATCCTGAAGATCGTCGATCTCCAGGTGGAGGCGGTCAACGAACTCCTCGCGGAGAAGGACCTCACGCTCAAGCTCACTGCCGCGGCGCGGAAGGCGTTCATGGAGCACGGTTACAGCGCCGAGTTTGGCGCACGCCCTCTGAAGCGCCTTATGCAGAGATGGCTCCTTGACCCGCTCGCACGGCTCGTCATCGAGGGCGCGGTCGCCGAAGGGGAGGCCGTCCATGCCGACTGGAAAGCAGGCGCGATCGTTCTCAAGAAAGAATAGCTCCCGGCTCCGCGGCCGAAACGCGATCGATCCGCTCCGTCACGGCAGCTCCGGAAATCAAGGAAATGGGTGTAAGCTCCCAGATAAACGCCAGTCTTGACATGGAGTTAGATTTGGTATAATATTAATGTACATCTTATTCCTCACTCCTTGCTCTCGCTGAGACCAAGGGGTACTTGGATCCAAAGGAGCTGCACCATTCAGTTGAGAATCAGCTATCTTGAGACAAATACCCGGCTAATTCATTGCAGGGAATACACCATTTCCCAGGGGGTATTGAAATGGGACGGATTGTATCCGCACTCATTGCTCTCGCTTTATCCATTGCGTTGACCGCGAGCGCCCTGACCGCTTCGACCCTGTCGTGGAGATTCACGGTGGAGCCGTCACAGGTGAAGTATCAGGAAGCCGCTCCCGGTCGGCTTCAAATACGAATCGACGGGTATCGTGCGCTCGAATATTTCGATTATCCCTCGCTTCCGTACCAGGTCGTGAGCGTTCTTGTGCCGCAGGGAGAGGATGTTTGCTCGTGGCGTCTCGAGGTGCTCGACGAGACCGTGATCACTCCCGCAAAGCCGGTCGGGCTGTTTAAGGGAAGCTCGCGTGATGATGAAACAATCGCCGGCGTGGCCATCGAAAAGGCCGAGGCCGAGACGGAGAACGGGATCTTTCCGAAATGGCAGGCGCGGTATCTCGGCTCAAATCTCTACCGCGGATATCGCATCGCCACTTTCGCACTTTATCCGATGCGGTACAACGTCAAGTCCGGCGCGATCACGCTCGGGAAGGATGTCCGTCTCATCGTTGACACGGCCCCCGCGCCTCCTGCGGGGGATGCCGCGGAGCGGATGCGTTCCATTACCGGTTTCCGGGAGGCATCGCGTCAGAACGTGGCCCAGATGGTGATCAACCCGGAAGCGGCGTCCACGTACTCGTTCGACGAGATCAAGGTCGAAAGGAGCACGAAGGCGTTTCTGCCGAGCTACGAGCCGAGCATGGAGGGGTCGGAGGTTGCGTACCTTATCGTAACGAACGAGGCGATGGCGCCTGCCTTCCAGCGGCTCGCGGACTGGAAGACGAAGAAAGGGATTCCCTCGGTGGTCCGCACGATCGAGTGGATTTCGCAGCACGGCCGATCGGGCGCCGATTTCGGCGAGACGGTGCGCAGCTTCATCCGCGACGCGTACGCGAAGTGGGGGGTCGAGTGGGTCGTCCTCGGCGGCGATACGGACGTGATCCCGGCCCGTTTCGGCTACATGACTTTCTACACGGGGGATTTCATTCCGACGGACATGTACTACTCATGCCTCGATGGGAACTGGAACGCGGATGGGGACTCCCTCTGGGGAGAAGCGTTCCACACTCCGACCGATCCCGGTGATAACTGCGACCTGTACGCGGAAGTGTACGTCGGGAGGATGCCGGCCTCCACGCTCTCAGAAGCGAACATCCTCGTGAACAAGACGCTCAATTACTCGACGCCGACCGACACCGGGTCGAAGGGGAAGTTTCTCATGCTCGCCGAGGTCGTATTTCCGTCCGACTATCATCCCGGCGATCCGATCATGTTGGACGGCGCTGAAATCACCGAGAGTGTCTACAGCTCCTATCTCCAGGGCAATCCCGACGTGTCAGTCGCGCGCCTCTATGAAAACTATCCCGCCTATGCAGGGGCGACTGCTCTCCTGAAGTCCGCGGTGATCGACTCGATGAACGCGGGAACGAACCACATTATCGATGTCGGGCACGGCTACAAGTACAACATGTCGGTCGGCGACGGGAGCATCCTCAATTACGACGCGAGCGGCCTCACGAACGCTCAGAAGCTTTTCTCGATGTATCTGATGAACTGCACGAACGTCGCCTTCGACACCGACTGCCTCGCCGAGAGTTTTCTCCTCAATGCGGACGGGGGCGCGTTCGCGGTCACCGGATCGAGCCGCTCGGCCTTCCCGAGCGCTTCGCGGCCGTACCTTGACGACTACTATTATCTCCTCTTCATTGAGAACGTCGTTCAGCTCGGCAAGCTCCATACGCTCTCCCGCAGGCGGTTCACGCCGAGCGCGAACGGCGAGACAGCCGACCGGTGGACCCACTTCATCTACAATTACCTCGGGGATCCCGAGGTCTGCATATTCCAGGGGACGGCGAAAACCTACGCGGTCACGAAGCCCGCGATGGCCGGGTTCGGTCAAAACAGCATCCAGATCCACGTGACGAGCGGCGGCGCCCCCGCCGATTCCGCGTTCGTCTGCCTTTACAAGAAGGGGGACGACTACGCCTTCGAGTCGACCAATGCCTCCGGTGACGTCACCTTCACCGATTTCTCCTGCAAGAGCTCCGGGGCGATCTACGTCACGGTGACGGGGCTCAACCACTGCGTGTACGCCGATTCGATCATGGTTGCATCGCAGACGCCCGCCTACGTCAGGGTGAACAAGACGCGGATCGAGGATTACATCGTGGGCAACAACGACGGCGTGCTCGACGCGGGCGAAACGGTGGACCTCCAGGTGGAGCTCAAGAACAGCGGGCAGACGACCGCGCCGAAGCCCTACGCGATCATCCGCTCGACGGACGCCGAGGTCACGGTGCTCGACAGCACGTCGATCTATCCGGGCCTCGCGCCCGGAGCTAAGGCGTATGGCAACGACGTCATGCAGTTCAGGGTCATGCCCGCGACGGCGGACCAGCACACGATCGAATTCACGATCGACGTGCACGACTCGACGGGCGGCTTCTGGTCGGAGAAATTCGCCTTTGAGGTCCATGCACCCGAGCTCGAACTGTACGTTAATACGGCGAAAGACACCCTTCCGTACGGCGACAACGACGGCGTCATAGAAAACGGCGAGAGCTTCTTGCTCAGGATCGGGATCAAGAACTTCGGCACCGGCGCCGCGTACGGACTCGGGGGAAAGATCCGCTCGCTCGATCCCGATATCGCCGTTTCGGACAGCATCTGCACGTACGGCAGTCTTCCGCTCCTCGGCTCAGCCCTCGGAGACGGATTCGTGCTCTCGGAGACGAACATCGGAGAGACGAACTACTACCGCTTCGAAGTAACGGACGCCTACGGGAGAACCTTCACCAAGCGAATGGAGCTCCGCAGACCGATGGCGCCCAAAACGATCGTTCTCAATTCGA
>Ga0315288_10006765_pt1 | contig 14538 bp, 10 predicted proteins | sample YL17G11_20_MG_FD_203454 | JGI IMG/M metagenome (GOLD analysis project Ga0315288, IMG submission 203454) | Sediment microbial communities from Yellowstone Lake, YNP, Wyoming, USA - YL17G11_20 | ecosystem: Environmental > Aquatic > Freshwater > Lake > Sediment | place: USA: Wyoming | collected... | reverse complement strand
CCGCCGGTTCCGCCGGTGCCGCCGGTTCCGCCGGTTCCGCCGTTGCCGGACACGGTGCCACCGTCGCCGCCCACGCCGCCTGGGCCGCCGACGCCTCCGGTGCCGCCGGGCGTGCCGACGCCGCCGTTGGGGGTGGCATAGCCAGACCCGCCGGCACCGGCTGTTCCCGCGTTTCCAGCGGATCCGGTGCCGCCGGTGCCGCCGGTGCCGCCGGTGCCGGCAGCGCCGGCGTTGCCGCCGTTGCCGCCGCCGCTACCGTTCCCGCCACCGGTCCCGCCGTTGCCACCATTGCCCGCCGTCGTGCCGCCTTCACCGCCGTTGCCACCGGTTCCCGAGGTCACGCCGCCGTTGCCGCCGTTACCTCCGTTCCCGATCGAACCGCCGGTGCCGCCGTCACCGCCTCCGCCGGTCGCACCGCCCTTGCCGCCGTTGCCGCCGGTACCGGATGTCGAACCGCCACTGCCGCCGGTTCCACCGCGGCCGGCGCCGTCACCGTCACCGCCGTTTCCGCCATTGCCGATCGGTCCGCCGGGGCCCCCGTTACCGCCATTGCCGCCCGCGCGGCCGCTACCGCCATTGCCGCCGTTGCCCGACGCTCCGGTGGGCAAGGTGCCGTTTGCGCCGTTCTGGCCGCCGGTGCCGCCCTCGCCACCGCTGCCACCGAGTCCGCCGACGCCCGGCGTACCGATTGCGCCGCCCTCGCCGCCGTTGCCCCCGGGGGCGCTTGGGGTGCCTCTGCTGTTGCCGCCATTTCCGCCGGCACCAGCCACCCCGGCAGCGCCACCTTGGCCTCCATTGCCGCCTTGGCCGGCACCGAGTAACCCGCCCGATCCTGACGCACCGCCGTTACCACCGTCGCCGCCGGTACCGCTGACTCCACCGACGGCGCCGCTGCCGCCGATGCCGTTGCCGGACAGGAAGCTGTCGAAGGATGCGCCGTTTCCGCCCGATCCTCCGCCGCCGCCCGCGCCGCCGGAGCCACCGAGGCCGCCGGTGCCGCCTCGGCCGAACAGTGCGCTGCCCCGGCCGCCGTCACCACCGGCGCCACCATCGCCGCCGAGGCCCCCGGCGCCTCCGGGGTTTCCGGCCGAACCGCTTCCCGAGCCCGCTTTGCCGTTCTGGCCGACGACGCCGGGCGCACCGGCGCCGCCCAAGCCACCGGTCCCGCCATCGCCGATAAGTGCCATGGCGTCGGCGTCGCCACCGACGCCGCCAGTCCCGGCGATGCTGCCGGCGACCGTGGCGGCACCACCGGTTCCACCGGTGCCGCCGTGGCCGAAGAACTGTCCGCCGTTGCCGCCGGCACCGCCCGTGCCGGCGATGCTGCTGGCGACCGTGGCGGCACCGCCGGTCCCGCCCGACCCACCCGTCCCGACGAGACGGCCTCCGTCGCCTCCTCTACCGGACGCGCCCGAGGTGCTGCCGCCCGCGCCGCCGTCACCGCCCCGGCCGCCGGCACCCCACAGCGATGCCGAGTCGGAACCGTTCGCACCGGAACCCCCGGTCCCCTTGGCCGACGTGGCCGCCCCGCCGGACCCGCCGTCGCCGCCGGCGCCGAAAAGGAACCCGCTGGTACCCGCCGCGCCGCCGCTGCCGCCATCAGGGCCTGATCCACCGGACCCACCCGCGCCGCCGCTGCCGAACAGGCCCGTTGCGTTGCCGCCGACTCCGCCGGTGCCACCGTCGGTTTTGCCGCCGACGATGGCGTTTCCTCCGGTCCCACCGACCCCGCCGTTGCCGTACAGCGCGCTGCCGTTACCGCCATCGCCCGCGGTGCCGACCGCGCTGCCGCCGTTACCGCCGGCCCCGCCCCGGCCACCGGAACCCACCAATGTCGCTCCGTCGCCGCCGCCCGCACCCGTGCCGCCGACTCCGGAAAGGGAGGTCGCCGCGCCTCCAGATCCGCCGTCGCCGCCACCGCCGACGATCAGTGCGCTGCGACCTGCCGCACCGCCGTTGCCTCCGTTGACGCCCGATCCGCCTGATCCGCCTGCCCCACCGCTGCCGAATAAGGCCGAACTGGCGCCGCCGACGCCTCCGATACCGCCGTCGATCGTGCTCTTGGCGATCGCGCTGCCGCCCGATCCGCCGGCCCCGCCGTTGCCGTAGAGCCGTCCACCGGTGCCGCCGTCACCGGCGGCCCCGACCGCGCTACCACCATTGCCGCCGCCGCCACCGCGACCGCCGCTGCCCCACAGTGACGCAGCACCGGCCCCGTCAGCCCCCGCGCCGCCCGCGCCGGACGTGGAGGTCGCGGCGCCGCCCGATCCGCCCGCGCCACCGTCACCGAAAATCAACGCGCTGCTGCCCGCGGATCCGCCGGCCCCGCCGTTAACGCCGGATCCACCGGACCCGGCGGATCCGCCGCTACCCAGCAGCAATGCGGCATTGCCACCAGATCCGCCGGAGGTACCGCTGGCAGTGCTCTTGTCGACGCCATGTCCACCGGCCCCACCGGCCCCGCCGCTGCCGAAGAGTTGTCCGCCGGCGCCGCCGTTGCCCGCGGTGCCGACACCGCCGTTGCCGCCGCTGCCGGCGTTGCCGCCTCGGCCGCCATTGCCCCACAGCACTGCTCCGTCGGCACCATCGGTGCCGTTGCCACCGCGTCCTGTGGTGGAAGGGGACCGGCCGCCGTTGCCGCCGGCACCGCCGTTTCCGAAGAGCACTCCGCTCCTGCCGGCCACGCCGGCGTCCGCTCCATTTCCCGAGCCAAGGCAGGTATTGCCCTCCTGGAAGCAGCCTGCTCCGCCGTCACCGGCTGCTCCGCCGTCACCCCACAGGCGGGCACCGTCAGCACCAGTGCCGCCGCGCCCGCCGATGCCTGCTGCGGCCATACCAGCGCCGCCCGAACCGCCGGCACCACCGCCGCCGAACAACAACCCGGCGGTCCCTCCGTCGCCACCGTTCCCGCCGCTGGCACCCGCGCCGCCCAAGCCGCCAGCTCCGCCGCCCCACAGGGCGAAAGTGCCTGCGGCGCCTCCATTTCCGCCGCTTCCACCAATGGCGGTGGCTTCGCCGGTGCCGCCTGATCCGCCAGCACCGGCTTTGCCCCACACAGCCAGTGATCCGGAGGCTCCACCGTCGCCCCCGTCACCACCGCCTGCCCCGGTGTAGGTGCTCCAGCCCCCCGCACCGCCTCGACCGCCGTCACCGGCGAGCAGTCCGCCCCGGCCGCCCGTGCCGCCGTCGCCTCCGATGCCACTGTCCACCGCCTGGCCGCCGACACCGCCCAATCCGCCCCGGCCTGTGAAGAATCCGCCGTTGCCACCGTTGCCGCCCGCGCCGCCATTGATGCCGTTACCGCCGGTGCCGCCGTTACCGAACCATCCCGCAGCACCACCGTTGCCGCCATTGAAACCACCGCCGCCGTTACCGACCAGTCCCGCGTTGCCGCCGGTGCACGAACCTGTGGGGCACGTGGTGGCACCCCAGCTGAAGCCGTTGCCCCAGAGCAAGCCGGCATCGGGATGATCAGCGGTGCCATTGCCGATCAGCCGAATGGCCGGCGCTGCGATGGCTGCCGCGCGATCGTTTACGGCGGAGGAGTGTGCCAGCGCTGCCTTAACGCGCAGCGCGAATCCGGGGGAGTCCACCGGGGAGGTAGCCGCCGCACGTTGTGTCGCAGCGCGGGAGGTGGTTGCCGCGGCAGAAGCGCCGGCGGCGGAACGCGTCATCGGATCCCGCCGAACCGCCGGCTTACCGGCGGGAGTGGACCGTGCTGCCGTCGGCCGCGGCGGTCCGCTAGACACAGCCGAACTACTCGAGCCCGCGGCACCGGATGGCTCGGCGTTGGCGATCGCCGAGCCGACAACCGCGCCAATGCCAAGCACTACGGCCAGAGCACCGATCCGGCCGACATAGCGGGCGCCCTCCGCCGCCATGACCGTGTCGACCGAGGACGCGGGAACGTCCTTTGAAAACATGTGACCCTCCGCGCAGAAAATGACCGCCTTCTCTCCGATAGAAGCTAGTGGTGGTTTCCCCGTACCGGAATATGATTGGAGAAAACCATGGTCATGAACGACATACGAGCCCCCGCCGTAGGGTAATGGCGTGCTCGACTACACCCGCGATGCTGGCGAGATCTACCGGCAGTCCTTCGCGACGATCCGGGCCGAGGCGGACCTGAGCCGGTTCCCCGAGGACGTCTCGCGGGTGGTGGTGCGGTTGATCCACACCTGCGGCCAGGTCGACCTCACTGAGCACGTGGCCTTTACCCCTCCCGTGGTGGCCGCCACCCACGCTGCACTGGCGGCGGGAGCTCCGATCCTGTGCGACTCATCGATGGTGGCCGCCGGTATCACTGCGGCACGGTTACCCGCCGGCAATGAAGTGGTGTCGTTGGTCGCCGACCCGAGGGCGGCCGATCTGGCGCAACGCCGCGACACCACCCGCTCGGCGGCTGGCGTGGAATTGTGGGCTGACCGCATGGGCGGCGCGGTCCTGGCGATAGGCAATGCGCCCACCGCGCTGTTTCGGTTGCTCGAACTCATCGACGACGGCATGCCCGCGCCGGTCGCTGTCCTCGGCGGCCCAGTGGGATTCGTCGGGTCGGCCCAGTCCAAACAGGAACTGATCGACAATCCGCGCGGTATGGATTATCTGGTGGTCGAAGGCCGACGCGGCGGCAGCGCCATGGCGGCAGCGGCAGTCAACGCGATCGCAAGTACCCGCGAATGACAAGCGGCACCCTGTACGGCGTCGGCCTGGGCCCGGGTGACCCCGAACTGGTGACCGTGAAAGCCGCCCGCATCATCGGCACGGTCGACGTGGTCGCGTATCACAGTGCGCGCCATGGCAAGAGCATCGCCCGCGGTATCGCCGAGCAGTATCTGCGGCCCGGCCAGATCGAAGAACACCTCGTCTACCCGGTGACCACCGGGGATACCGACCACCCCGGCGGCTACGACGGTGCGATGACGGACTTCTACGCCGAGTCCGCCGATCGGATCGCCGCACATCTCGAGGCCGGCCGCGACGTCGCCCTGCTGGCCGAGGGCGACCCGCTGTTTTACAGCTCCTATATGCACATGCACACGCGCCTGGCAGCACGATTCGATGCAGTGATCGTGCCCGGCGTGACGTCGATGAGCGCGGCCTCGGCAGCGATCGGCACACCCCTGGCAACCGGTGACGAAGTCCTGTCGGTGTTGCCGGGCACCCTGCCGGTCAGCGAACTTGCCCGCCGCCTCGCCGATACCGACGCCGCTGTGATCATGAAACTGGGGCGCACGTATTCACAAGTGCGCGAAGCTCTTTCGCTGTCAGGTCGCCTCGATGAGGCGATCTACGTCGAGCGAGCCAGCGGCGATGGTCAGCGGGTCATGCCGGCCGCCGACGTCGATGAGAGCAATGTCCCGTACTTCTCGGTGGCCGTCATACCGGGTGACGGCCGCACCACCCGGCCCGTCCCACGCACCGGAACCGTGGCGGTCGTCGGACTCGGCCCGGGCATGAACGAATGGATGACGCCGCAAAGCCTGCGCGAGTTGGCCGCCGCCACCGACCTGATCGGCTATGGCCCGTATCTGGACCGGGTGCCGATCCGTCCTGGACAACGCCGCCACCCGTCCGATAACACCGACGAACCCCAGCGCGCCCGGTTGGCCTGCGAACTGGCCGAGCAAGGTCGCGCGGTGGCCGTCGTTTCCTCCGGTGACCCTGGGGTTTTCGCGATGGCGACCGCCGTACTCGAAGAGGCTAAGCAGTGGCCGACGGTCGCGGTGCGGGTGATTCCGGCGATGACCGCCGCACAGGCGGTAGCAAGCCGGGTGGGCGCGCCACTGGGTCATGACTATGCGGTGCTCTCACTGTCGGACCGGCTCAAGCCGTGGGAGGTCATCGCCGCGCGACTCACCGCGGCGGCCGCTGCGGATCTGGTGCTGGCGATCTACAACCCGGCGTCCAAGAGCCGCACCTGGCAGGTCGCCGCCATGCGGGATCTGCTGCTCGAACACCGCGACGCCGGAACACCGGTGGTGATCGGCCGGGACGTCTCCGGCCCCGGCGAATCGGTGAAGGTGGTTCGACTGGCCGAACTCGACCCGGCCGACGTCGACATGCGCTGTCTGCTGATCATCGGGTCGTCGCAGACCCAGTGGTACACCGCAGCAGCCGGCGACACCGTGTTCACACCCCGGCGTTACCCAGGCTGAACACCCAATCCACGGCTTCCTCCACCGAACTGACGGCCGGTACGCCGCCGGGCAGGGCCGGCCGCTGGATCAGCACTACGTCCACACCCAGCGCCCTTGCCGCGTCGAGTTTCGCCTCGGTTAATCTTCCCCCGCTGTTCTTGGTCACCAGCACCTCGATACCTCTACTGCGCAACAGTTCGCATTCGTCCTCGTAGTGGTACGGCCCGCGGGACAACACCAACTCGTGGTTCGGCGGCAGCGCCGCGACATCGGGTGCGGTGACCACCCGGATCAGAAACCAGGCGTCGCTGTCGGCGAAAGCAGCGACGCCAGAGCGCCCGGTGGTCAGGAAAACCCGCGAATAACCGTTGGCAGCAATGATTGCGGCGGCCTCCGTATCGGTGGCAACCACTGTCGCGCCCGCTGGATCCCAGGGCGGACGGTTGAGCACGACATAGGGCATGTCGAGTTCGGCGCAGGCGGTCGCGGCGTGCGCGGTGATGGTGGCGGCGAACGGGTGGGTGGCGTCGACGACCGCGGTGACGTCATTCTTGGTGAGCCAGGTGCGCAGGCCCTCGACGCCGCCGAAGCCACCGATGCGGACCGGGCCGACCGGCAAAGCCGGGTTGGGTACCCGTCCTGCCAGCGAGCTGATGATGTCGAGACCCGGGTGCAGCCGATCAGCCAGTGCGCGGGCCTCGGCAGTGCCACCAAGGAGCAGCACCCGCATCAGTGCCGATCTCCGCGCGACCGGCCGGCCGAGTACAGGTAACTGTCGGTGAATCCCTCGGCCGCAAGCACATCACCGACGATGATCACCGCGGTGCGAGTGATCGCGGCCGCGTGAATCTGGCCGGCAATATCGGCGAGTGTGCCGCGGAGCACGACCTGCTGAGGCCAACTCGCGAATGCGACGACCGCGGCGGGGGTGTCCGGGCAGTAACCCCCAGCCAGCAGTTGCGGCACGATCGCGTCGATACGGTGGGCGGCCAGGTGGATCACGAGGGTGGCCCCGTGGGCCGCAAGCGTTGTCAGGTCCTCACCCTCGGGCATTGCCGTCGACAGGGTGGAGACCCGAGTCAGGATCACCGTCTGGGACACCCCCGGCACGGTCAATTCCCGCCCCAGTGCGGCCGCAGCGGCGGTATAGGAGGGCACGCCCGGGACGATCTCGTAGCGGATACCGAGGTCGGTAAGCCGTCGGCTTTGTTCGGCCACCGCGCTGTAGATCGACGGGTCGCCGGAGTGCAGCCTGGCCACGTCATGTCCCGCGGCGTCGGCGACGGCGATCTCGTCGATGATCTGATCCAGCGTCAACGGCCCAGTGTCGACGACGCGGGTACCCGGCGGGCAAAACTCAAGAAGATCGTCGGGCATGATGGAACCTGCGTACAGACACACCGCGCAGCGCTGCAGAATCCTCTGGCCGCGGACGGTGATCAGGTCTGCCGCACCCGGGCCGGCACCGATGAAGTACACCGTCACTGCGGTGTCACGGCCTTTACCGTCAGCAGCCACTGGGTGATCGGCATTTGCGGACGCCAGCCGGTGAAGTCCCCCAATGGCTCGCCCTGATAGTGCTGAAAGCGCCGGAGCTCACCTCCGAGCCGTGAATGCCAACCCACCAGAAGGGCTTCGGACTCCACAGTGACCGCGTTGGCCACCAGCCGACCGCCACTGGGCAACTGCGCCAGGCAGGCCTCGACCATTCCGGGTCCGGTCAGTCCGCCGCCGATGAAGATCGCATCCGGCTGCGCCGCGCCCTCGAAGTGCTCCGGCGCATCGGCGCGAACATCAATATCGGCTCCGAAGTTCCGCGCATTGGCCACGATCCGCTCCCGTCGTTCCGGCTTAGTCTCGAATGCGACTGCACGACAGTTCGATCCGCTTCGGCACCACTCGACGGCGATGCTTCCCGAGCCCGATCCGACATCCCAGAGCAGTTCATCTGGGCGAGGCGCGAGTGCGGCGAGTGTCACCGCGCGCACCGTCTGCTTGGTGATCTGCCCATCGTGGAGCAACGCGTCATCGGGCAGTGTTCCCCCGACTCGCTCATCGGGCAGGTAGTCGATCGCGATGACATTGAGGTCATCGATATCGGAGGGCGGCATGGCCGCCCATGCCTCGGCTGGACCGGTGCGGAATCGTTCCACGGGGCCGCCGAGTTGCTCGAGCACGGTGAACTCCGAAGCGCCCCTTCCGGTTTCGGTGAGCCCCGCAGCCAACTCGGCGGGGGTCGAGGCGTCGCGGCAGAGCACCACCGCCCGCCCACCCCGGCGCACCGCGGTGTGCACCGGCGCGGTAACCAGGCTGATGACCTCGGTGTCGTGTGCGGACCAGCCCATCCGCGCACAGGCCAGGGTCACTGACGACACGTGCGGGAGCACCCGCACCCAGTCGGGTCCGTACAGGCGGATCAGCGTGCCGCCAATGCCATGCAGCAGCGGATCGCCACTGGCTACGACGTGAATGTCTTCATCGACCGGCAGCGCTTCCAGCGCCGGAAGCATTGGCGTGGGCCAGGGGTGCCGCAGCGCGGTGACGGTGTCGTCGAGCAGATCAAGCTGGCGCCGCGACCCGTATATGACGGTGGCCGCGCGCAGTTCGCACCGGGAGTTCTCCGACAGCCCGGCCATCCCGTCAGCGCCGATACCCACGACAACAATCATCGGAGCCATTCTCGATTCTTCACTTCGTTCATCATCGGGGCATCCTCCGCCAGACCGCTTGCGGCAGGAGTCGCATACCAAAGAACAACGGCCGCAAGGCCCACGGCACCCAGACTGTGCGGCGGCCCCGTGCCAACGCTCGCGCCGCAGCCTCGGCCACCTGTGCCGGTGTGCTGGACAGCGGCGCGGGATCCATCCCCTCGGTCATCCGCCCGATCACGAATCCGGGCCGCACGATCAACAGTCGTACTCCGGTGCCGTGGAGCGCATCTGACAGCCCGCTGGCGAACCCATCCAGACCTGCCTTCGCCGAGCCGTAGACGTAGTTGGCCCGGCGCACCCGGACCCCAGCCACCGAGGAGAACACCACGATCGACCCGCGGCCGGCATCGCGCATGGCAGTCGCCAACAGTGTCAACAGGCTGATCTGCGCGACGTAGTCGGTGTGCACGATCGCCGCCGCATGTGCCGGATCGGTTTCGGCACGGGTCTGGTCGCCGAGGATGCCGAACGCCAGCACCGCGGTGCCGATTGCTCCGTATTCCCCAACCAACTTGTCCACTAGGGGGCCGTGCGATGCCAGATCGTCGGCGTCGAACTCGACCGTGTGCACGGTCCGAGCCCCGGCCGCGCGCACCGCCGCAACCTGGTCGTCGAGTCGGTCAGCACCGCGGGCTGCCAGCACGACCGTCGACCCCGGAGGCAGTCGGCTGGCGAGTTCGACGCCGATCTCACTGCGGCCGCCGAAAATCACCACCACCCCGCCGGCCGTGTCGGCCGTGTCTTTCATGGCTGCGATTATTCACTGCGCTAGCGTGATGCCTGATGGCGAATCAAACTACCCGGCTGACCAGCGACGCTCTGGACTTCCTCTCCGAACGTCACCTGGCGATGTTGACGACCCTGCGCGCCGATGGTTCCCCGCACGTGGTGGCGGTCGGGTTCACCTTCGACCCGGTTACCCACATCGCAAGGGTGATCACCAGCGATGGTTCGCAAAAGGCGATCAACGCCGAACGCAGCAGCGTCGGCGTGCTGTCCCAGGTGGACGGCGCGCGCTGGCTCTCCCTGGAGGGCATTGCCGGGGTGAACCGCGATCCCGAGGCGGTCCGCGACGCCGAGTTGCGCTACGCCCAGCGTTACCGGACGCCCAAACCTAACCCGAAGCGGGTAGTGATCGAGGTTCTCATCAAGCGAGTGCTCGGATCGTCGACCCTGCTCGACCGCGTCGAGCACTGACTCGCCGCCGCCTGACTCACAACGGCCTGACTCGCCGCCGCCTGACTTACAGCGGGACCACCGTCAGATCATGCGGTCGGTTGTTGACCGACAGCGCACCCTCGGCCGTAACGATTACGATGTCTTCGATGCGCGCGCCCCATTGCCCGGGAAGATAGATCCCCGGTTCGACGCTAAACGCCATCCCCTCGGCTAGCGGCAAGTCGTTGCCCGCGACGATATAGGGCTCCTCGTGCACCGACAGCCCGATTCCATGGCCGGTGCGGTGAACGAAGTACTCCGCGAGTCCGGCCTCGGCCAGCACATCGCGAGCGGCCGCGTCGACCTGCTCGGCCGTCACTCCGGGACGCACCGACGCCACCGCGGCGGCCTGGGCGCATTGCAGGACCGCATACTGCGCGGCGATTTCGGCTGACGGTTCGCCGAGGCTGTAGGTGCGGGTGGAATCGGAGTTGTAACCGGGTTCGACCGGTCCTCCGATGTCGACGACAACGATGTCACCGGGCTGTAGCACCCGGTCGGAACACTCGTGGTGCGGGTCGGCGCCGTGCGGGCCGGATCCGACAATCACAAATGCTGCTTCCGAATGCCCCTCGGCCACAATGGCTTCGGTGATGTCGGCGGCTACGTCGGCCTCGGTGCGCCCGGGCAGAAGAAACTGTGGCACCCGGGCGTGAACGCGGTCAATAGCGGCGCCGGCGGTGCGCAGCGCGTCGATCTCAGCGGGGTCCTTGACCATCCGCAAACTCGCCAGCACCCCGGTGGCGAGCACCGGAACGACGCCCAGCACATCGGCCAGTGGCAGCAGGTGCAGCGCCGGCATGGAATCGGTGACCGCGGTCGCGACTGGGCCGCCCCCGAGCACATCAGCAACAAATCGGTACGGGTTTTCACCATCGACCCAGTCCCGAACCATCAGGCCGAGATCGGCCACAGCTGACTCCCGCAGCGCCGCCAGTTCCATCCTCGGCAACACCACAACCGGTCCACCGATCGCTTTTCCCGGGTCGCTACGCTCCTGCCCTCCGATCGCTTTTCCCGGGTCGCTACGCTCCTGCCCTCCGGCCGCCGGAATCACCAGTGCGGTGAGCCGCTCGAAGGTCTGCGCCCGCGAACCGATCAGGTACCGCAGGTCGTAGCCCGGCGTAATGATCAAACCCGCCAGCCCGGCCGCGGTTGCCCCGGCGGCGGCGGCGGAGATTCGGCGGGCGTAGACGTCGCTGTTAAAGCGTCCGCTCATAACGGTAAGGCTAGCGTGGCCGTCATGTCGCCCCCGGTGTTGCTGCTCGACGGCGCCAGCATGTGGTTCCGCTCCTACTTCGGGGTGCCGTCGTCGATCACCGCCCCAGATGGTCGGCCGGTTAACGCGGTACGCGGATTCCTCGACAGTGTCGCCACGCTGATCAGCCAACACCGGCCCTCCCGCCTGGTGGTGTGCCTCGACCTGGACTGGCGCCCGCAGTTCCGGGTCGACCTGATCCCGTCATACAAAGCGCACCGGGTAGCTGAGGAAGGCAGTCAACCCGATGGGGCAGGCAATGAGAACGTCGAGGAGATCCCCGACGATCTCAGCCCCCAGGTGGACATGATCCTGGAAATGCTCGGGGCGTACGGAATCGCCACCGCAGGCGCCGAGGGGTTCGAGGCCGACGACGTCCTCGGCACGCTGGCTGCCATCGAACGCCACGACCCGGTGGTGGTGGTCAGTGGTGACCGGGACCTCCTTCAACTCGTCGGCGATGAACCCGTCGAGATCCGGGTGCTCTACATCGGCCAGGGATTGAAGAAGGCGACGCTGTTCGGGCCTACCGAGGTCGCCGACCGCTATGGGGTTCCCGTCGATCGCGCCGGCGATGCGTATGCGGAACTGGCACTCCTGCGAGGCGACCCGTCCGATGGTCTGCCCGGCGTGCCCGGCGTCGGTGAGAAAACAGCATCAACCATGCTGACCGAGTACGGGTCACTGGCCAACATCCTGTGGGCCACCCGTGACCCGAAGTCCGCGCTGCCCAGGGCATTCCGCACCAAAATTCTGGCCGCAACTGACTACATCGAAGCGGCGAAGCCGGTAGTCCGGGTAGCACGCGACGCCCCCGTGCACCTGTTCACCGGCGACGACCGGCTGCCAACGCACGCGGCCGAACCCGAGCGGGTGGCCGAGTTGGCCCAGCGATATGGCGTCAGCTCATCTATCGCCCGGCTGCAGAAAGCCCTGGACGCAGTACCGAACTGAGCCACGGCTGCCGGCGAGCGTGCGAATAACGCCCGCCCGGCCCGGCGTGTCGGCGGGCCGACACGCACGCTCGCGCAAAGGGGTGGACGGCGCCAAGCGCCTACTTCGGCCGACCGACCTCGTAGGTGCCCTTGTCGTCCTGGAAGGTAACCGTCACCTGGCGCTTGGTGCCATCGATGCTGACCTCGCAGTTGAACGTGTCACCTTTGCGCACCGTCGGGTTCTGACCGTTGTTGCACTTGACGTCGTTGACGTTCTTGGCGCCGTAGCCACTGGCCTCGTCGGTGAGGATCTGCTGAACACCCTGCTGGGCCTTATCGACGTCCAGCTTCGTCGTCACGAAGAAGCCGGGCTTCCAAAATCCGAGAAGCAGCACCGCTGCCAGCAGCAGCGCTCCCAGCGACCCGAGGATCGCCGCGGTCGTCCGGGTCGACTTCTTCGCCAGTTCCTCGCCACCCGGCTGTCCGTACGGCGGGTACTGACCCGGCTGACCCGGTGGCGGATAGCCCACCGGCTGTTGGGGGTACTGGCCCTGGGGGTATTGGCCCTGGGGGTACTGGCCCTGGGGATATTGGCCCTGGGGGTACTGGCCGTATTGCGGCGGTGCACCGTAGGGGTTGGGCTGACCGGGCTGGCCATAGGCGGCCGGGTTGTATTCGGCAGGGGCGCCGTAGGGCTGCGGATAGCCCTGCACCGGCTGTCCGAACTGCGGGGAGTACTGCTGCGGGTTGTAGGCGGGCGGCGGCTGCCCCCAGACCGGCGCTTCGGTCCCCGGTGGCGCCCACGCCGGCGTCTCGGCGGCCGTCGAATCGGCCTGCGGCCATGACGGGGCCCCACTGTAGGGCTGCTCCGCGTAAGGCTGCTCCGCGTAGGGCTGCTCCGCGCCGGCGGCAGGCTGATCGGCGCCCGATCCCTGCCAGGGGTTGGCGTCAGGTCCCTGCGGTCCGCTCATCATCTCTCCTCGGTAGCTTTGGGGGCTCGCGCCCTCTCCTCGATCCGGGGGCTTTCGCCCCAGCACGGTCGTCCTCACCGTAGCGGTCGCCTCACCCTACCCGCTGTCAACAGCAACGACGCCGCGCCGGATGTCGTCGATGGCGCGTTTCGCCGCAGTCCGCACGGACGACTCGGGGGCGGCGTTGCGAACCTGATCCAGCAGGTCGAGCACTTGGCGGCACCACCGCACGAAGTCCCCCGCCGGGAGCGCAGCACCGCTGCCGGAGACATCCGAGGCGTCCAGCGCGGCGGCGAGATCACCGGTGGTGGCCCAGCGGTAAACGGCAGGGACGAAACCCTCGTCAGGCTCGCGCGTCTGGTTGAGCCGAAGCCGGTGTTCGTCGGCGCGCAGCTCGCCCGACATTCGCCGGGTGTGGACCAGCGCTCGGCGCACCGCCGGGGTGGGCATGGCGATCGCGTGGGCCGGGGTGGGCCCGTCGCTGCCTCGGGTCTCGAACACCAGGGCCGAGAGCACCGCGGCCAACTCCGCGGGCGCCAGACCCTTCCAGGTCCCGCTCCGCAGGCATTCGGCGACCAGCAGGTCGCTCTCGTTGTAGATCCTCGCCAGCAGCCGGCCGTCAGGCGTCGCCTCCAACTGATCGGCGTCCCCCTGTGTCGAGACATAACCCCGCTCGGTCAGCAGCGCCACGATCCGATCGAAGGTTCGGGCCAGCGAGTTGGTTGCCGCACTGACCTTCGCCCGGATCTGTTCATTGTCACGTTCGATCCGCAGATAACGCTCGCCGATCCGCGCCATGGCTTCGCGGTCTGCCATCCGGTGCGCGGGGTGCCGGCGCATCGCTTCCCGCAGCGTCAGGAGTTCGGGATCGGCGCCATCTGCGTCCTCATCACCACGTCGACCGCGCTGCGTCGCGGTAACCAAACCCTCGGCGGCATCACGCAACGCCGACGCCAGATCCCTGCGCACTCTCGGCTGGCGGTGTTCAACCCGTTTGGGCAGGCTCATCGAACCCATCGGCGCGGTGACACCGGAGTAGTCCGCGGTAGATATCTTTCCTGCCCAACGGTTTTCGGTCAGCACCAGCGGTCGAGGATCTTCGGCGTCATTGGCTGATTCCAGCACCACGGCCAGTCCCCCACGGCGACCGGTGACGTTGATGATGTCGCCGCGGCGCAAAGCGGCCAGCGCATCGGTGGAGGCCCGTCGACGCGCCAGCCTCGACACCCGGGACTGCGACCGCTCACGCTCGCCGATCTTCGCCCGCAGTCGCGCGTAGTCCAGCGCGGCTGGTTCGACTGCTTTGGC
>Ga0315288_10006760_pt1 | contig 14542 bp, 9 predicted proteins | sample YL17G11_20_MG_FD_203454 | JGI IMG/M metagenome (GOLD analysis project Ga0315288, IMG submission 203454) | Sediment microbial communities from Yellowstone Lake, YNP, Wyoming, USA - YL17G11_20 | ecosystem: Environmental > Aquatic > Freshwater > Lake > Sediment | place: USA: Wyoming | collected... | reverse complement strand
CCGCCCTGCTCGGTGAGCACAACTCTGGCCCGTTCGGCCTCCAGCGAACCCGGATCCCTGGCAATTGCCGAGATTAGAGTGTCTTTCGCCGAACCCTTGTTGCCCTGGGCTATCTGAATCTGCGCCAGCACCAATTCCGAAATCTGGCTTGGCTCGTTCTTCTCAATCAGGGCCTTGGCATACTGCTCGGGCTGCCCATTCATCATAAGCGCGTATGCCAGAATACTGGCCGCCGACGGCGTATTAGGCTCCATTGCGTATGCCTTATTCGCCCAGTCAAGGGCGTTCTGGGGATTCGGCAACACGAAGCAGTAAAACCAGGCGAAATGCTTAGCAGTAACTTCCGGCGGACCGCCGTCAACCGCGGCCCCCGAGCCGTTTGCCCCGCGACCCGCCATAAGAATCTGCCGGGCTTTTTCCTCGGCGGCCTGGAGTATCTGAGTTGCCCGCTCACCATCGCCAAGTCTCGCGGCGGCCTTGCCGGCGAGCGCCTCTAAGGGCAGGCTGAACCGGCCGCCCCGCCGCACTACATCGGCTATCTCTATGCACTTGGCCTGGCCGCTTTTTGTATTGTAGCTGCTCATCGCCCAGGGTATATAGATAGCTGCCGGCAACGGCTCGGACGGATAGACATAGTTGAACAAATCGGCAGCATATTGATACGCATTCGCCGCGGCATCGTAGAGTTCCAGCCGCTCCGCATACCGCCCGAGCGTCAAGGCCGCGTCAATACTCGACGGATCTTTGCGCAGAACAAGTCTGAAGTATTCGAGATAGTACTCCGGTCCCAGCTTATCGGGGAACAGCTCCGCCAGCTTTTCAAATGCCTTTCTGTTATACTTATTGCCCTTGTAGGCCTGCGTCAGGTAGAACCCCGCTGCGGGCAGGTCAGGCTTCTCGGCCATTAACATGCCGAGGTAAGTAATCAACTCGGAGCCGACCACGGTGTTCTTGTTGCCGATGGTCATCAACAGTTCCTCAAGGGCTTTCTCCCGCTCTTCGCGGGAGTTCTGCCTCTCGAGCAGGTAAACAACCGCCTTGCGCACCACCTCGAGGTCTGCGGATTGACCGACGTATTCGAGCAACAAGCCTCGCACCAGCTCTGAATGGTCGTTCCGGGAATCCCGACAGGCCAGCTCAATCAGCGTCGGGCGGACATAGCCGGCGCCGCTGTCCAGCGCCATGGCCGCCTTCAATAACGCTATCGCCTGTGCAATCTCGGCCGCACCGGCGCCCTCTGAGTTGGCCAGTTCATAGGCCGTGTCGTGAAGCTTCTGGGCAAGCAACGGTGAATTAAGCTGCCCCGGCGCCGGCGCAGAGGCCCCCGAATCAGCCGGACCGCGCAGACCGGGTTCAAGTGCTGATTTCAGTTCACTCTCGACCTTTGGGTCCTGAGCCCAAAGCGGCAACGAACACGCCATAAGCGCCGAAAACATCAGAAAAAAAGCGACTTTGCGCATTTTGTTTCTCCCTACAAACCAGCCCGTTACAGCCCAAATGACAGGTGTCGTTCTGAGTCCGCCACAGGCGGACGGAGAACCTGGCTTACGCAGCCCGGATGCTTTCAGCCTGCGGCGGACATCAGGCAGATTCAGCATGACAACTCATCAGAGCACGTTTCACAGGGCAATAGAACAAGATTCTTTATTATTACTATATTTCGGGCAATTGTCATTTTCGGCTTTAGACATAATGCGAGCTTAACTTACGTATTCTCGCCGGTTTAGCACACTGATCCCTATTCACATCGGCATCCGATACACAGTGCTGCCGCCAGAATTGCGCCTGCCGTGCATCAACCAAGCCCACCCTCCCGCTTAAACCGAGAATAACGCCTTGCTCAAGTCCTATAATATCCGGTTCATCTTGCCGTACTGATGGTCTATTGGGTTTGGCGTTTGCCGCCTCTGAGCATAGAAAGCATCTTCACCCGCAGGAGTTTTGCCGCCACTATGTATGCAGCAGCAGCCGAGGGCACAATCGCAGCAAGTCTCAGGGCATCGAACGACCTGCCGACCGGCAAATTCCTCATTCCAACAATAACTGCAACGCCGGCCGCCGCCATAAAGGCAGTCGCCGCAGCCGTCTTGGCGAAAGTAACGAATACGCCATTCAGTATCGCCGGTCCTAACCGCCGCCGGAGCACCACCACGAGGATCACCACCTGCAGATAGGAGCATACTGCCGTGGCGCAGGCGAGCCCGGCCTGTCCGAGATACCAGATGAGAATCAAATTCAGCACGAAGTTCGCAAAAACCGCCCCAAGCGCGCTTCGCATCGGCGTCGTTGAATCCTGCATGGAGTAGAACGCCCGCGCAAGAATGTGCTGAGAAAAGTACCCACACAGCCCCAGGGCGTAAAAAGCGAGCGTTCGCACCACCATATCCGTGTCCTGCCTGGCGAATCTGCCGTGTTGAAACGCGGCTGAGATCAGCGGCCTGGCCACTAATATCAGCCCGACAGTCGCCGGAAGGGCCACGAAGACAGCCCCCCGTATTCCTTTCGATATAGTCTTGCGCAATGCCTCGAAATCCTTCCTTGCCGCATCGGCGCTCATCACCGGGAAGATGGCCGTAGCCAGCGATATGCCGAGCACCCCCAAAGGCAACTGATACAGGCGCTGCGCATAATAAAGGTGCGAGACCGAACCGCGCCACATCGGGTACTCAATCGCCATGCCCCACAATTCAAAGAATCGGCCTTTTTCCGGCGACCCCGAAAACCACCACGCGATAAGGTCGTCGGCCAGCGTATTCATCTCCGTTGCCGTCAGACCCAGCACCATCGGCCCCATCAGCAGAATTATCTTTTTGAAGGCCTCGGTGTGTACCTCCCAGGCAGGTCGAAGCGAAACACCGCGGCGCCGAAGCGGCGGGACTTGTATCGCCAGCTCCAATATCCCCGCCACAAGGACGGCAACCGCCACCCAGAACAACTGAGCCCTCGCATCGACCTTCAACAACCATCCGGTCAGCAGTATCGAAACGATAATAATGATGTTCAGAATGATCGGCGCGACCGCGGGGCAGGCGAAGTGCCCATGGACGTTGAGCAGGCCGGCCAGTATCGCCATTAAACATACAAACAGCATAAAGGGCAGCATCACCGAGCTCAGTGACAGTATCAGGACGGTCTCGCTCGTGCGTGCAAAGGCCTTGTAATATAGATAGATGCCGATCTCCCCAAGAACCACCAGCGCGGCCAGGATCACGAACATCGCCGTCACCACCGTATTGGCCAGCTCAGCCGCCTGCCGCCGGTCGCGATGAAGGACTTCGCTATAAATGGGAATGAGCGACGCCGAAGCCGCCCCCTCGCCGAAGAGCCGTCTGCTGAGATTTGGAATCTTAAAGGCAATTATCCAGGCATCAAACAGTTGATTGGCGCCGAAGAAGTGGCTGTAGGCCACGTCGCGAACCAACCCGAAGATTCTGCTCAGCGCGGTCAGCAGGGCAATTTGTCTGAAGCCTTGTATCATACTCCGTATATCGTACCGGATATGTCTTCTTGCGTATTTTTTCTTGGCGCGCGGGCCGGAAAATGCGCGACACTCCGACCTCAAATGCAAATTCGACCTCCCTCCAAGAATCGACGCCTGCTATCCGAACGGCTTGGGCGCCACGGTGAACGCCCTGCACCGACCCACGTTATTGAGCAACCCCACTGAAATCATACTGACCAGCAGGCTTGAACCCCCGTAGCTCACCAAAGGCAGCGTCAGCCCCGTTATAGGCATCAGGCCCATAGTCATGCTCACGTTGACGAGGACCTCCACAACGAACATCGCCACAATACCGACGGCGAGCAGTTTACCGAACGGATCGGTATTGTGGGCGGCGATTTTAAGGCCGCAGCCAAAAACGATAACGTAGAGCCCGAGTAAGACCAGACACCCCCAGAAACCCCATTGATGGGCAATCGTGGCGAATATGAAGTCGTTTTCTCTCTCTTCCAGAAAATCGTACTTCACAAAAGGTCCCCGCCTAAAACCGTACCCTTCGGCGCCGCCCGATGCAACGGCATACTTCGAGCGAATGAGGTGCCAACCCCAGGTATTTTTCCATTTCTTTTCACTGAATTTCTCCCCGACGAGGACTTCACCGAGCCAGGGGTGCTTCTCGGCCTTGTCGCGAACCCAGGAGCTTTGCAGCACGAGGCCGGCAATTCTGATCCGCTGATACGACTTCATATTGTGCCACAACAGAGGACTCACCATAAGCGCCATAAGAACCACAATCAGAAAGTGCTTGACCTTGGCCCCTGCGACAAACAGCATCGTTATCAGAATCGGCATCATTAACACAACGGTGCCCAAATCCGGCTCAAGAAGGATCAGCACCATCGGCACGAGCGTTAGAACGAAAGGACCTATCAATGCCTTGAAGCTTCGGTAATTGCTGCGGTATCGCAGGTACCAAGCCAGCGCCAGAATATACACAACCTTGCAAAACTCCGACGGCTGTATCGACGGGAGCCTGGCGCTGAGCACAATCCACCTGTGTGTGCCTTTTATTGCCGGAGCGAAGGACAGCTCGACCACGTACCGGCTCACTAACAGCACGCCCAAAAGCGCCAATATCACCGCATATGCCCAGTAGCTGACGGCCCCAAACCGTCGGTAGTTAAACAGATTTGCCGCCACAAAGCCCGCTGCCGCTACCGCAGCGAATACGAGCTGTTTCTTCCAGAGATTAGCCAAATCGTCCGCCTTGCTTGCCGCGCCGGCCTCGGCCGGATGCCCAACTGAATAAATGGCCAGCACCCCCACTGCGACCAGCCCGAGCGCCGCGGCTGCGAGGCATACTCTGACAAACAGAAGCCGTCCTTTGAAGAAGTTGCGCATATCCGGCAAAATAACACACGGGCCAAAAACTGAAAGTGAAAAACTACATCCAAAACCAAGAAACCCAGGATTCCTATGCCCCACGCTGAGCTTACTCGGCAGGCTACCCCAACACGTTTGGCGTATTCTGGGGTGCCTCTGCCTAAGTTATCCCACACTCCCCACATCTCCCAGATTAACAGGGTCGCGTCAACTCCCTCCCGCCGGACCTAAGACCATTCGTTTTTGGCCCAAAAAGGCCGTTTTTTGTTTCAGATTGAGTTTTTTTCCGTTCAATTTACACACAAAACGGGAAAAATTGTGGGGCAGCCCCCGCCAAGACCGGCCCTGGCGTGCCGTCCGGACAGCATTCCGGGCCGGTCGGGTAGGGTGATACCGGAAAAGTGGTTTCCAGGAAAAAAATTTTGACTATTTTTACATTTTTTACTTGAAACGTCCGGGGATTGTATGTTAATATACAGTTAATCTTCACCAACTAAGAACCTGTGCACGTAGTTAGGCACACATTTTTCGCCGTTAGGCGAAGAAAGGAGGAGCTTTGGGAAGAGACGACAAGTAAGTCCGACCACTCCCGCTGGGGTCGGAGCGCTCTGTCCAAATGTCTGAAGACCAATTCAGAAAGCTTGGATGTGCGTGCCTGAAAGGCAGTGCTAAAGGCGGGAAAACCAAGATGTTGCAGAGTGTGTTGCTCTGCGAAGAAGAGAAAGGAGTTGTACAATGAGAAAGATGATTTTAGCGCTTGCAGTAGTTCTGCTTGCGGCTCCGGCTTGGGCAGCCGTCACGATCACTTTGACCAAGGCCGGCAACGAGGTCACAATTGGCTACAATGCCACGACCGAATTGCCGAAGAAAGTCAGAGCATTCGCCCTGGACGTCACCGCCAACGGTGGCACCATTGTTGGCATCGCCGGCTACAAAGTTGGCGACGACAATAATGGCTACGGGATCTTTCCGGGTAGATTCAGTCTGTACATCACGGTCAATCCAACGACCGGGTTGGTGGATAGCTGGGACGACCCGAATTACACGCCCGTGGCCCCCGCGGATGATCCGGGCGCGCTTGGCGGCATCGGGACAGCCGGTGCTACCCTCGAGATGGGATCGCTGTATGACACTAATGCGCCCGGCGCGACCGGCGTGCTCTGCAAGGTCACCGTCAGCGTAGGCACAACCAAGTTGTGCGTCAACGGCAATGCCATTCGCGGCAACATCGTGATGGAAGACGCAGCCGAAGTACCGGTTGTCCAGGCGTGTATCGACATAGGCACGCCGGATTGCTTCCCCAACGACGCGGCGCATTTAATTCAGTACACCGATTGGGTAACATTCGGGAAGCCGAACTGCTGGTGCAATGCAGCGTCCATTTCGAGCCCGCCAGAGAATATATCCGACACAGGAGCGGCCAACTACACGGCGGGCGATTACCAGTGCGACGGCGATGCCAACACGGATCGCGAGAGCCCTCTGTATAAGTGGAGGGTCTCCGCCAGCGATTTGAGCCTGGTCATCGGCAACTGGAAGAAGAATATCAGCACAGCAAATGCGTGTGCTGATATAAAGCACGATTCCGAGAGCCCGCTCTACAAGTGGAGAGTGTCGGCCAGCGACTTGTCACGCCTGATTAGCAACTGGAAAAAGAATGCCGCTGCGCTTCCGGGCAATTGCCCCAGGACGGATGCACTAAGATAATTCTCTGTGCTAACTTGTTTTTTGCAGATGGAATATCGGATGTTAATTTGTAACGTTCGAGATATAAGGTTCTTTGGAAGGAGAACGATGATGAAGAATGTATTGATTGTGTTTACTGTGTTAGCGATGGCTACTGTGGCGAACGCAGGGCTTCTGCTCTCAGTCAACGGGGTTGTTAACCCGGAGACTAGCACGATTAACCTGAAGCCCAGTGAAACTGCGGTTATTGACATCCATGGCGCCAACAATGTAGTAGGAACAACGGTGACTGCGTGGTTGGCTGTACAAGGCCTCGGGACACTCGACGCGGGCGCCCCCACTTTCACGTGGGCGAATAGCACCGTGGCCAATATCCGCATGCCCGCCCTGGGCGATGTGCAAGCTTTCCTCGCAACGGTAGGGTTCCCCGGTGTTGGTGATGTCGTGACAACGGATATCATGGACACTGTCGAGCCGTTCACGGCCCCCAACGGCCTTCTGATCGATGGGCTTATTTTCCATTGTGTAGGCCAACCTGGGGATGTGGTTCTTACCCTGTTTGACGCGGCTGATTTGTCTGTGCTCAGCACAGTGACAATCCATCAGATTCCTGAGCCGATTACATTCGCTCTGTTGGGTCTGGGTGGTCTGTTTCTGCGTCGTCGCAAATAAGACTTCGCTAACTTCAGATTAGCATCTTAAGCGAGGCAGGCGTTGGCCTGCCTCGCTTTTTTTATTGCAAACTGCGCCGCACAAGTTAGAATTGCGGTTTACTTTTGGATGAATGATAGTGTACGGAGCCAACCGCAATGAAGACAAGAGCAGCAACGTTTCTTGTATCGACCTGGATAGTCCTATCGACGTTCGGCTGCGCAAATTCGGGCCGCCGGTCCGACGACGCAGCCGTGTTGCCGGTCGATGTGGCCGGAACATGGCAGGCAAGAGACGACGAGGTCTGGAGGATAGTCCTGAACCCCAATGGAGCGGTTTCCTCTGCGGTGATTCCGATGGGTGAAGTTGAAGTCAGGCCGAATAAAACGACCAGAGTGGAAATGGCGGATGGAAAACGGAGCACCTTCAAAGCCGGAGATTGCGTCGTTGAATATACGCCCGCCACAAGGGAGCTTTTTGTAAGCATCGAGATGAAGAAGATTCACGTCGTATTTATGGACAACGTGGTCGAGGGCAACAGTCTCGACAGATTCATGGGGACCGTCTCGCAAGACGGCAAGGTGTGGACGGCTGACTGGATAAGCGTATACGACTACGGACCTCGCTTCCCTCAGGAACCGAACGATATATATGCCGAGCCGGTGGTATTCGATAAGATTGAGAATTGATGCGGGCGGTGACGCTGCTGCTCAGTAATCGAAGTACCGGATTCCGCTTTTGTCTGCTCCCTGCCAATCGAGCCTGATTGTTTTTGTCGCCGGCTGATACACCCAGCCAAATCGACCGGTCGGGTCTCCAGGAAAAGCCTCGCTGTTGCCTATCATCCTGACATCCTGCCGTGTGTTGAAGGGATTCTCAGGCATCTCGGACAGATAACGTCCTTCAACAATGACTTGCCTGTTGAAATGTGAATCGGCCGGCACAGTCCCCGGATCATCGTCTTTGTACCCCGGCGGGACGCCGCCGTGCCGGGCGGTATATAACTCAATCGCGCCTCGCAGCAGGCGCAGTGAGTCTTTGGCAACGGCTCCCTTGGCCCGCATGGCGTGCTCCTGAAACTGGGGCACAACTATAGCTGCAAGAATTCCCAGAACAGCCACCACTATCATCAACTCGACAAGTGAGAATGCCCTTTTCATTCGTCCTCACGTCTGCACGGCCACCGCATTGACAGGCACACTGCCGCTGCGCAGAAAGCGGCCGCACCTTCTCTTATCGGCCTTCGTAATCCACTGCTTAACCTCAGACCTGTGTTATAGGACACTTCTTGGGCAGGCGGGCGGAGACTTTGGAACATAATGGCGATGGGTAACCAACACGAAAGAATCTTGACTGCGAGACATCGAGCGTTGCGGCCCTATCGTCGCCAAGCGCCCTTCCAGAGCCATTGGGCGGCTAATTCCGCATAATCAAAGGAGTCTATAAAGCCGTCCTTGTGGAAATCAGCCTCCAATTCACCGCTCCGGAGCCACTGCCCCGCCAGGACGGCCATCTCAAGGTAATCGACCACTCCATCATTATTCAAGTCAATCGGATTGGTGATAACTTCATCGGCCCCCATATCAACGGCGTCCGCGAAAATCCTCTGCTCGCCGTCAAGGTCAAGATTCACCCCCGGCGGGACAGAGCCGTTGTCGCCGCTGTCAACGCACGGCGAGCCCGGCAGCAGATGGAAATCGCCTACGACAAAGAAGTCATCATTCGGATCGGCAGGCGTATTTGCGTCATCCCAATAGCCCGCATCTGTAAAGCATGGGTCGGCGTCGATGTTGCCCTGGCCCCAGTGAAGGATGCAGTCGGTATCAACAAATACGCCGCCCTGCCCCCCCTCGATGTTGCTGTGGGAAATAGTCATTTCAGTGTGCTCGGCCCAGGACCATACGCGGATGGTGTTAATCAACGCGCCCTGCGGGCCAAGAGGAGACCTGTTATTACGCACAATGCAGTTGATCAACGTGGGATTGGCGACGTCCTGCGGGATGTAATCACGGCTGAATGACCCCACGCCCCCTCCCTCCAGCGCCTGGTTGCCTATGACGGTGCAGTTAATGAAAGTTGGGCTGCTCCAGTAGGCGTACAATCCGCCGCCGCGGTGGTCGGCCGTATTACCCGCAACAAAGCAGTTGCTTACAACCGCATCGCCGTCCGTCCAGCAGCAGATTCCGCCTCCGTGCCGCCCATGACCTATAGCCGAGTTGTCCGTGATGATGCAGTTAGTAATTGTCGGGCTGCTTTCGGAACAGTATATCCCGCCGCCGTAGCCGGCTGGCAGGCAGGTATTTGAAGTGATGATGCAGTTCTCGATAACCGCATTGCTGTCGCGCCCGCAGTAGATTGCGCCGCCGTGGTCAACGGCATTGTTGTTTGTGAGGATGCAGTTGGCTATTGTCGGGCTGCTCAGCCAGCAGTTTATTGCACCTCCCTCATAGGTTCCGCCGCCGTTCGTTACGGTAAGACCATTCACGACGGAATCCGCTCCTTCACGGCTGTGAAAACGGAATCCCCGGTGCGGATCTACGGCAGAACCCCCGCAATCGACAATTGTGGCGGCCACGATAGCGGGGTCATTCGGATCGATGCTCTCAACGGTGATTGCCTTGCCCTTGAAATCGATGTCGCGATTGCCTGAACCCGTGTGGGTACCGAGAGTAACTGCTATCACATCGCCATTATTGGCGTCGTCAACCGCCTGCTGTATATTCTGGTACTGACCGCCGGCGGTATTCCACGTGGGCCAGGCTTCGTCGGCGCCGATGTCGGCAAACTGGCCCAGCTTTCTCGGCTCACCGTCGAAATCGGTCAAGCCCGCGCCGGAGAAATTCGGATCGGCGGCATTGATGCACCTGCTGTCATAGTTCAAATGGAAGTCATTACCATCCGCATCAACAAAGCCCGGCGGAACAGAAATGTTGCCGCTTATGCCTGTTTGGTCAGGTATGCCGGAACCATAATTGCCCGCCTTGTTGCCCCATACGTTATTGTACCTTATCACAGGGCTGTCTCCGGAGGACACATATACTCCGTATCCATCGCCGTTTGAAGCGATTATGTTGTTCTCAATTACGGCCGGCGAGTCCGGCTTGCAATATACCCCGCTATAATGATTCGCCACTATGGTATTGTGCGTAATTGTCGGGACCGAGCTTACGACAATCAATCCGGCGCCGGCGATGTTGCCGTAGATCAGATTATTGCGAATGGTTGGCCTACTGCTCCAAAACACCCCAATCCCGGCGCCATTACTTGATTCGTTTTGGGTAATTCGGTTATGCTCAATCAGGGGATTGGAGTAGTAATAGACATAGATGCCGCCGCCGCCCAGCCCGCCCGCCGTGTTGGCCCTTATGATATTGCCGCCGACCGCCGGACTTGAATTGTACGTTATATGAACGCCTGCCCCGAGCGCTGAGTCATTGCCTTCTATCCGATTGCCTTCGATAAGACCATTGCTCCATTGGCGCAAGTGTATTGCTCCGCCATACATATCCGCGTGGTTATTCTCTATTGAATTTCCTGTTATGACGGCGTTGCAGCCCTGGAAGGCCACAATTGCGCCGCCGTCGCCGTGGTCGTTATTCGGGTAGTCATCGTTAGGCGGGTCAAAGCCGTGTTGGACGACGGCGAAGTTTTCTCTAAATGTGTTGTCGGATATCAGCGGGCTGACGTGAACGGCGGGATTCCCGGGATTGAAACGATTAACCGGGTCGCCATAGACATATACTCCGCCGCCCTGGCCCGCAACATTATCGACAAATACATTCCTGCTGATGGTCGGCGCCGACATATTATAGCACAGCACACCGCCTCCGCAGCGATTCCACCGCAACCCGCTGAACCGCCAGGACACCGCCAACCATGAGCCTGTGCCGCCGGTTATGGTGAATCCGGACAGCACGGAGCCGCGGCCTTCTCCATTTGCAAAGGTGACAACACTGCCAATGTTCGGGTCAGCAGGATTCGACCCGTCAATTATTGTCGCGGCCACGACATTCGGATCACCCGGCTCAGTGGACTGCACGGTTATGGATTTGCCGAGAAAATTGATGTTTTCATAATAGATTCCCGGACCAACGACAACTATATCGCCGTCATTGGCGTCGTCAATCGCCGATTGGATGCTGCCGTACTGTTCGCTCGGAATGTGTAAAGTCTGCGCGCAGAGCCGTGTTCCGCACAGAATGATTACCGTAGCCAACAGTCTTTTCATCCCCAGTCTGCTCCAAAAACATGCCCCGGAAGCGGCCAACTTATGTACTCAAACTGACCGGTTTTCAAGAAAACAGCACGATAAGTCCTTATGCGACAGCAATATCGCACAGTGTGTCATTCCCGCGAAAGCGGGAATCCACTCACCCGCCACACTACTGGATACCTGCTTTCGCAGGTATGACAAGGCAAACCGGTCAGTTTGACTTATGTATATTATAGCAAAAAAGGAGGGGAAAATCCAGGCTCTTGCGTGCGAGAGAGCCGGTTAAGGGTAAAACTTACGTCGCCACACTCTCCCGCCCCGATCCACATCGCCTGAGTATCAGGCTGACTGCTTTTTATGGGACAGTTCCTCCGGGCCAAGACCCGAACCGGAACAAAGAATTTATGAAAAAACGCAGGAAAAGCAGGCAAGGCCCCCAATCTACACAAGAGCAGCTACTCCGCACCCATCGAAGCGCCCGCGACAGACACTTCTCGCCGCACGCGAGATTTTGGCAGGGTGAAGCACAAAGTGTTTCCCTGGTGGTCCCTGTTTTCGGCCCACAGACAGCCGCCGTGCATCTCAACTAACTCTCTGGCTATCGGCAAGCCCAGGGTCAGCTCCTCATACTTGCCGGCGAGCTGTTCTGTAATGCAGCCGGAACGCTCGAAGGTCTTCAGCATCTCCTCACTGTCGATGGCCGGACCGTCATCCTCAATCTCCGCTGCAATCTGACTGCCGGTATCTTTTACACGCACAGTCACATTGCCGCCCCGATGAACATATCTCACCGCCCGCTCAATTAGATTGGTCAACACCTGGACTATCCTCTCGTAATCCGCATTGACGCGGAGCTCGCAGCCAGGCATAGAACTCTTCAATTCAACGCCTCTTTCACCCGCCAAAAACGACACGGCTTCGACTGCCCGTTGAACCGCCGAAGCAAAATCGAATTCGGTCCGCTCCAGCTTCATCTTGCCGGCCTCTATTCTCGCAAGAGTAAGAAAATCCTCGGCAATGTTTTTGGCCCGGTCGAACCGTTCATTAGCCAGCGACGTCTCTATCATTTCCAGGGCCAGGACAGTCAGGTCGCCGTTCTGCCGACTGCGTTTGCTCAATTCCATATTCGCCGTCCTAAGCTCATCCTCAACAAGGGTCTGTTCTGAAATGTCACGCGCTATGGCGACAACGGCCACTTCGTTTCCCTTTGAGTCCTTGATGACCGACCGCGACAGCGAAACCGGAAAAATACTCTGGTCTTTCCGCCTGTGGTAGAACCCCACTTTCCAACTGCTCCCGGCAGCGCCCGCCTGCAGGAGGTTGCCGGCATCGGCGCTCTGGCCCCTGCCCATCCAGAGGACTTCGCTTTCCTTTCCGATTATTTCATTCTCCGCATAGCCGTAAGTCTCGCAGAAGGCCCTGTTGACGAAGATGATCCTGTCCTGCACGTCGGCGATATAGACGCTGTCGTCCGTGCTGGTAACGGCGCCGGATAGCAGTTGGAGTTTCTCTTCGGTCTTGCTGTGCCGAATCGCGTTCTCGATAGTGATCGGAACGGTCTTGAGATAGTTGCGGTCGATATCCTTTATCAGATAATCGTACGCGCCGGCCTTCCACGCCTTGACGGCCACCTCCTCGTCGCCGGCCCCGGTAACAAGTATGGTTGGGGTGTACCCTGCGAGCTCGAGGATGTCGAATGCCGTGCCGTCCCCGAGGCGGTAGTCCGAGATAACGATGTCAAACCGCCCGCTTGCCAGCACGCTGCGGGCCTCCGTAACTGAGCCGGCTATAGTGCAATCGTATGGAAGGGAATTCTGCTCCACCACCCGCTTGAACGCCATCTGGTCAAGCTCATTGTCTTCAACAAGAAGAACCTTGTATTTGGTGCTCTCCATAGTAATACCCCCAGAAGGCTTCTGCAAAATTACAGGTTAGGCCTACTTAGAAAAGAAAAAATCGGTTGTTGATTTTTTCTTTTCAACGGCAACGTATTGTCTCGCAATCGCTCAAGTAATTATTGAAGAAAATCATAAAAGAGATTTTCTTCAACAATATAGGTCTAACCTGCAATTTTGCAGAACTCATATACCCCCAGTACTGTTGCAGAACGCCTATTCCTTTTCATCGGCTCTTTGGGCGTGCAAAATCCCCAGGACATACCTGGTTCTGCGGCTCGAAAACCCTTGAGCCGGCGAAAAAAAACCAGACGCGTCAGAAGTGCAGGCAGCTTGTACGCGTGTATGCGAGCGCTGTCGCAAATCGCGTTTTTGACTCCAAAAATGGGGTCAAACCCATCGGGGCCGCTCAAGTGACCTTTCATGCACGAACCTCGAATCCGGCCATTGGTGACAAAAAATGACACCTTTCAAAAGATTTTGCTTGACTTTTTGGAGTGAAAGCCCTTAGAAACGATATGCAAGGAATGTATGTAACAGCCGCGATATCGGCCCAGCGGCAGCCGGAGCGCAGATGCGCCCGGCGGTTATATGCGAGAGTTGAATGGTTGGTGGATCTCTGGGGGAAGGAACCTATGCCAGAGAGAGAAAAGACCGGGAGAGAGGCGATAGAGGAAGTTCAGCGACTCCGCGCGCGCGTGGCGAAGTTAGAGCGCATCGCCCTGCGCAAGGCCGGACCCAAAGACGCCGACCGGGAGCTGGACAGGGCCTGGAGCGAGTGGGAAACCACGTTCGACGCTATCGGCGACTCGGTAATCCTGCTTGACAGCGAATTCAACATCGTCCAGGCAAACGCCGCCACATCAAGTCTTCTCGGCAAGCCCCTCGACGAGATAGTTGGGCAGAAGTGCTGCAAGTTAGTGCACGGGTCAAACGAGCCTCTCGAAAACTGCCCGCTGATAAAGGCCAAAACCACAAAGAAACGCCAGAAAGCAGAATTGTACATAGCCGAGAAGGGCATCTGGGTGCTCGTCTCAGTTGACCCGATTCTCGACGAGCAGTGCAATATGACTGGCGCCGTCCATATTATCCGAGACATCACCGAACGCAAGCGGGCAGAGGAAGGATTGAAAAGACAGAATGAACTGCTTAATGCAATCATTAACAGCATAAAAGACATAATCATTGTAGCGCTTGATAGGGATTACCGTTATATTGCTTTTAACGAAAAACATCGTCAGGAAATGAAAAAGGTTTATAATGCTGACATAG
>Ga0315288_10006755_pt1 | contig 14549 bp, 5 predicted proteins | sample YL17G11_20_MG_FD_203454 | JGI IMG/M metagenome (GOLD analysis project Ga0315288, IMG submission 203454) | Sediment microbial communities from Yellowstone Lake, YNP, Wyoming, USA - YL17G11_20 | ecosystem: Environmental > Aquatic > Freshwater > Lake > Sediment | place: USA: Wyoming | collected... | reverse complement strand
CTGCAGCCGGTCCCCCGCCTGGCTGCCTCCTGGGACTTCTCCGCCGACCGGAAGGTGCTGACGTTCCATCTCCGGCGCTCGGTGCGCTGGCATGACGGCGCCCCCTTCTCCTCCCGGGACGTCCTCTTCACCTACCGGAAGATTCTGGATCCCTCCTCCCGGGCCCGGGCCGATCTCCTTCAGGACATCCGGGAAGTCACCGCCCCGGACGACTTCACCGTCCGGGTGGTCTACCGCGAGCCCACGGTCCTGGCCCTGGACGCCTGGAAGTTCCCGATCGTGGCCGAGCACCTCCTCTCGAAAGGAGACTTCATGGCCTCCCCGGTGCACCTCGCCCCGGTGGGGACGGGCCCTTTCCGGTTCGTCTCCTGGGACCGCGGCCGGCAGATCGTGCTGGAGGCGAACCGGGACTACGTTCTGGGACGCCCGCACCTGGACCGGATCGTCCTCAGGATCATCCCCTCCCGGGCCACGCAGCTCCAGTCGCTGCTCACCGGGGAGACCGACTGGTCCTCCATCCCCCCGGAAGAGTGGGAGGCCCGTCGCGCGGACGCCGGCTTCCGGCGGCGGTTCCGGATCTTCGAGTACCCGGCCCTTTACCTTTACTACATCGCCTGGAACGGGAGGACCCCCTTCTTCTCCGACGTCCGGGTGAGGAACGCCATGACCCTTTCCCTGGACCGGGAGGGGTATCTCCGCAAGGTCTACCGCGGGGCCGGTGTCGTGGCGGCCACCACCTTCCATCCCCGCCAGTTCGGATACGACCCCTCCCTTCCGCCGCTTCCGTTCGATCCAGGGCGGGCCTCCGCCCTCCTGGACGAGGCGGGATGGAAGCGGGATCCGGGGGACGGTTCCCGCCGCCGGGAGGGGAAGCCCTTCCGGTTCGAGATCCTGATCTTTCAGGGAAACCCCGTCCAGGAGCAGATCGCGGCCCTCCTCCAGGAAGGGCTGGCGCGCAACGGCGTGAAGATGGAGATCCGGGTCCTGGATTTCCCGGCGCTGCTGGATCGGCTCCACCGGCACGACTACGAGGCGGCCTTCTCAGGCTGGTCCCTGACGCCCGATCCCGACCCCGTCCCCTTCTTCCATTCCGACACGGTTCTGGGGCCTTCCAACTACGTGGGATACTCCGACCCGGAGATGGACCGGCTCCTCGCGGAAGCACGGCACACCTTCGAGCCCGAGGCGCGCCGCGCCATCTACCGGCGCGTCCAGGCGATCCTTCGCCGCGACCAGCCCTACACCTTCCTCTTCTTCCCGCTGCAGCGGGTCGCCCTGGACGGGCGGTTCCGCGGGGCACGGGCGACCGCCGCCGGGAGCCCCCTGCGGGCCTTTCCGGGAATCCTCGAGTGGTACGTCCCTTCCGAAGGACAGAAGCACCGGGGTGCCCGGTGATCCCGACCGGCCCGGGGCGGGGGTGAGACGGCGATGGGCGGGTACCTCCTCCGGCGCCTCCTCTCGGTCCTCCCGACCCTCCTCGGAATCACCCTGGTCACCTTTCTGCTTCTGGAGGCGTTGCCCGGGAGGGAAATGGCGCTCATCGGCGGAGAGGACCGGGGTCTCCCCTCCTCCGGGGCCCTGGAGGAAATCCGGCGCGCCTACCACCTGGACGAGCCGATCGGCAGGCGCTATCTGGGCTGGGTCCTCCGGGTGGCCCGCTGGGACCTCGGGGAATCGGTCCTGGACGGCCGGCGGGTGGGGCCCATCCTCTTCGGGGCGGCCCTCCCCACCCTGGCGCTGAACCTCGCCGCCCTTCTCATGGCCTTCGCCGTGTCGATCCCGCTGGGAGTTTCCTGGGCGCGCCGCCGGGGGACCCGGGGGGAGCGCGCGGGGGCGACGGCGCTCCTTCTCCTCTATGCCTTCCCCAACTTCGCCGCGGCCCTCCTCCTGCAGCAGGTTTTCGCGGTCCGCCTCGGGCTGCTCCCGCTCCAGGGGGCCGGGGGCATCCTCCCCGGGGCACCGCCCCTGGCCAGGGCGGGGGACTTCCTCCTCCACCTCCTGCTCCCCGCCCTCTGCCTCGGCTACGGCTCCCTGGCCTACCTGACCCGCTTCACCCGCGCGAATCTCCTGGAAGCCATCGGCCGGGAGTACCTCCTGGCGGCCCGGGGCCGCGGGATCGGGGAGGCGGTCCTGGCCTGGAAGCATGCCTTCCGAAACGCCGCCATCCCGCTGCTGACCCTGGTGGGACTCCTGGTCCCCGCCCTCCTGGGGGGGAGCGTCCTCATCGAGACGATCTTCTCGTGGCCGGGGCTGGGGCGCCTTTACTTCTACTCCCTCTCGAACCGGGACTATCCGGTGGTCCTCGGACTGACGACCCTCACGGCCCTTCTGACGCTGGGGGGATCCCTGCTTGCGGACTTCCTTTACGCCCTCGCCGATCCGAGGGTCACGGCACAGGAGGGGCGATGACTCCCCGCCAGAGCCTGAGCCGCGGGCTGCTCCTGTCCTGTCTGGCCCTTCTGGTGGCCCTCCTGGCGCCGCTTCTCGCCGGGGAGGCACCGCTGGCGGCGCGCCGGGAGGGAAGCCTCTGCTTCCCCGCCCTCCGATCCGTGCCCCTTCTGGGGCGGAGCCTGGACTGTCCCGGAGGGGCCACCCTGGACTGGCCCCGCATCCGCAAGGTAGGGGGCGGCGGGATTCTCCTGGATCCCCCCGTTCCCTACGGTCCCGGCACCTCCGACCTGGATTCCCTCTTCAGGCCCCCCTCCCGGAGCCACTGGATGGGGACCGACTCTCTGGGAAGGGACGTGGCGGCGCGGCTGATCCACGGCTTTCCGGTGGCGCTGGTGGTGGGGGGGCTCGCCACGCTCCTGGCCCTCCTCCTGGGGATCTCCGTGGGGGCGGCGGCCGGTGCGGGCGGGAAGTGGCTCGACCTGGCCCTCTCGCGCCTCATCGACCTGGTGGCCTGCTTCCCGACCCTGATCCTGGCCCTGGCGCTCGTGGCCGCCGCGCCCCGGCCGGGGCTCTGGGTCCTGGTCCTCTCCATCGCCGCGACCCGCTGGACAGGAGTCGCCCGGTTCTTCCGGGGGGAAGTCCTGCGGCAGCGGGGCCTGGCCTACTGCGAGGCGGCCCGGGCGGCGGGAGCGGGACGTCCCTATCTCCTGACCCGGCACATCCTTCCCAACGCCCTCTCCCCCATCCTGGTCACCGCCGCATTCTCGGTGAGCAGCGCCGTCCTGCTGGAGGCCGGGATGAGTTTTCTGGGACTGGGCGTCCCCCCTCCCGCCCCCAGCTGGGGGAGCATCCTCGCCGAAGCCCAGAGGCAGGTGGTCCCCGCCTGGTGGCTGGTCCTCTTCCCCTCCCTCGCCCTCTTCGCCACCGTGCTCGGCTGCACCCTCGTGGCGGAAGGATACCGGGACTCGACGGATCCCCGCATCACCCGTGTGGGATAGGGAAGTGGGTCGGATTAGAGGGAGACCCGGTTCTTCCCGGAGGTCTTGGCGCGGTAGAGGGCCTGGTCGGCGCGGTAGACGAGATCGTCCCCGTTCCCGGCATCCAGGGGGAAGAAGGCCACGCCCATGCTGACGGTGGCTCGGACCTGGCCGCCCCGCCCGTCGGGGAAGGAGGCCTTCTCCGCCACGTCCCGGCAGAGCTTCTCCGCCACGCCCCGCGCGGAATCGCGATCGGTCTCCTGGAGGATCACGGCGAACTCCTCGCCGCCGTAGCGCGCCAGGACGTCCGAGCTCCGCAGTCCCGCCGCGAGGATCCGGCAGATCCCGCACAGGACCCGGTCCCCGATGGGGTGTCCCAAGGTGTCGTTCACCTTCTTGAAGTTGTCCACGTCGATCATGATGAGGGCCAGGATGCGGGAGTAGCGGTGCGCCCGGCTGATTTCCACTCCCAGGAGGCGCTTGAAGTGGCGGTGGTTGTAAATCCCCGTGAGGGGATCGATCAGGGACTGCTCCAGGGTGTGCCGGTACAGGTTTCTGTTCTCCACGGCCACCGCCGCCAGCTGGCCGCAGCGCTGGAGGATGTCGAAGTCGGCGGCGGTGAAGGCGTGGGAGGTGGCCGAGGCCAGGTTCAGCGTGCCCAGGGTGCGGCCGTGCATCGCCAGGGGCACCACCATCTCGCTCTTCATGTCGTCCCCCGCCGGGCTCTCGGCGAACCGGAGATCCGCCCCCACGTCGTTGCGCCAGAGCGGCCGCTGGTTCAGGACCACCCACCCGAAGGGGTTGCCCATGTCCAACGGGACCCGCTTCCCCTCGGCGGGGAGGAGGGTGAGGCCCCGGGAGTAGGTGAGGCGCACCGACAGATCCTGAGCGCCTTCCTCGAGAAGGGCGATGCTGGCCTGGTCGATGGGGACCAGGAGGGAGAGCTCCCGGGTGACCGTCCCCAGGACCCCGGGAAGGTCCTCCTGGCTGGTGAGGGCCGAGGCGATCTCCAGGAGGGACTTCAGGAGATCGCGGCCTCCCGAGGCGGGATCCCTGGCCCCGGGCGGGCCGGCGGTGAGAAAATCGTCATCCCCGCTCTTCAACTCCGTCCCCGGCGGCGATCCCGAAGGCGGCGCCGCCCCCCGGCCGGTATCCCTCGGGGTCGATGAGAACCGTGGAGTAGCCGCTCTCGAGGACACGGCGCAGGAGCCGCTCGCGGAGCCGGCCGTCCTCGAGCCGGCCCATCTCCTCCCGGGCGATCTCGAGTCGCGCGTCTCTTCCCCTCGCCCGCACCCGGAAGAGCCGGAAGCCCTCGGAGCGCACCGCCGATTCGGCCCTCTCCACCCGGCCCAGCTCCTCGAGGGTGATGGGAGTGCCGTGGGGGATCCTCGACGACAGGCAGGCCATGGCCGGCTTGTCCCAGGTGGGAAGGCCCAGGAAGCGGCTCAGGTCCCGGATCTCCGCCTTGCCGAGTCCGGCCTCGAGAAGCGGCGCCCTCGCTCCGTATTCCCGGGCCGCCTCCATCCCCGGGCGGAACTCCCCCAGGTCGTCCCGCTGCGCCCCGTAGGCGATGGCGCCGAATCCCAGGGTCCGGGCCTCTTCCCGGAGAATCCGGAACAGGTCGCTCCTGCAGAAGTAGCACCGCCGGCTGCTGTTCGCCAGGAACTGCGGATCCCCCATCTCGCCGGACGGGACGAACCGGTGCCGGGCCCCGATTTCCCGGGCGAGACGCTCGGCCTCGTCCCGCTCCGCCGCGGGGAGGGTCGGGGAGACGGTGGTGACCCCCACCACTCCCTCCCCCAGCACGTCGTGGGCGACCTTGAGCAGGAGCGTGCTGTCCGCCCCGGCGGAGAACCCCACCACCATCGGCCCTATGCCGGAGATGATCTTCCGCAGGTCCTGCAGGGCCTCCTCGGTCTTCACCGGATCGCCTCGTCGAAGGGGTCTCCCCCCGGCGGCACGCCCTTTCCGAAGCGCCTCACCACCACCGCCGCCACCAGGGCCTTGAGGGCATCGAAGGCGATGAAGGGCACCACCCCCAGGCTCACGGCGGGGGCGGCCCCCGAAAGCGCCGAGAGCTGCGCCCACCCCGAAAGGTGGATGACGAAGGTCGCCAGGAGGAGTCCCGGGAAGAGCACCCGGAACCTCAAGGTCTTCCGTGCAATGTGGCCGGCGAGCCAGGCCGCTGGGAGGAAGCCGAGAAGATATCCCCCCGTCGGGCCGAGGAGGCAGACCGCGCCCCCTCCCGTGGCGAACACCGGAGCACCCGCCAGTCCGGCCCCCAGGTAGGCGCCCACGGAGGCCACGCCTCCCCACGGCCCCAGGAGAGCACCTGCCAGCAGGACCGCCAGGGTCTGCAAGGTGGCGGGGACCGGCGTTCCGGGGATTGCCAAGCTCATCCTTGCGGCCAAGGCGATGAGGAGCGCGAACCCGACGGCGCCGGCGAAAAAAATAACCAGGCCACGGGGTGTAGATGCCGCCTTCGTGCTGGGCTTGAGGTCCCCGGTCCATTCCATCGGTCCCCTCCTGGTAAATTCCACAAAAGTCCATCGTTTCAAACAGGTTGAAGCATCGCCGGGGTAAATAGCGCGCCACATCATAGGCTCTGAGCCCTATCCGTGTCAACGGCCACGAGATAGGCTGCTCCGGCCGCGAAGGTGCCATAAAAATGACATTCTGACATTTTTTGCTTGACACCAGTTTCTTTCACGGTATATTCCCGGCTGCCGAAGCGTGTAATCTCCGGCTATCTCTCTCGGTCGCATGCTGACAGTTCAACCGCATTTCAGGAAGGAGGCCTCGGCGCTGACCCATCCTCCGTATTCTGAGTCTATTCGTCTTTTTGCTTGACAGGTGTGCCGGTTGAACGTACATACCAAGTTATTCAACGCGATTTTGCTTCGAGAAGGTCGTCGGACAAGAATGTCTCTCCACGTTACCCGCGAATCCTATCCTTGCCATGCAACCCTTTTAGGAGGAAGTCATGCCTAGTCGGTTCACTGCGCAGAGCGGGAAAGGGGTGCTCTTTGTGGCCCTGGCTCTGGTGGCGGCCCTCCTGGTGCCGTCCGTCTACACGTGGGCAGTCAAATCGGGAGGGGGGAAGCCCGGAATCGTTCCCTCGGGCCAGCAGGACCTGAGGGAGATCGATCCGGTGGCGCTGGCCTATTTCCAGCGCCTCGCCCTCGAGACCCGGGAGCGGCCACTGGATGTCGCCCCCCTGGGGAATTTTAAGCCCAACATTCCGGATCATTCGAGCCGGAAGGGTCTGGTTTACACCCAGATAGGCTTCTTCAACCCGAAGAATCCCCGGACGTTTGATGGACTCCCGGCGGATCTGAAGCCGGCGGCGGCCCACGCGGCCCCGAACGGCAAGGGTCTGGGCCTGGGCAGCGGCATCGGAATCATCCAGATCTCCGAGGATGCCCTGAAGACCACGGGGTTCGACGGCATCGAGGCCGAAATCAAGGCGCTGGGCGCCCGGGTGCTGGAAACCCGCTCCGACCGCGCCCTAGTGGTGAAGGGGAACGACAAGGCCCTCGCCGACTTGGTGAAGGCCTCCTTCGTCGAGGCTTCCCTCCCCTACGCGCCGGCCTTCAAGATCGAGCCGGTGACCGGGCGGCAGATGCTGGCGGACAAGAACCGCGCCGGCAAGAAGGAACTGGACATCCACATCTCCGCGTGGGACCGGTCGGACGTGGAAGGCCTCCTGAAGGATCTGAAGGCCGGACGCGGCGACACCGTCTCCCTGTCGGAGGACGGCGAGACGATCCGGGCGACCGTGACGGTCGCGGATCTGAAGAAGGTGGCCCGGGACGAGCGGGTGAAGAACATCGGCGAGATCCCGGAGTACCAGCTCGCATCGTTCGTGTTCGCCGAGCAGCCTCCCGTGGATCAGGTGGGTGAGAACGAGAACACCGGCGCGGCCACCCCCTACTGGGATGCCCGCGCGGACGGCGGCGGATGCGGCAACACGGGCACCGGCGCGAGCCAGGGGAACACCGACACCCGGAACTGCTCCACGGCGGTCCCGCCGACGATCGTGGCGGTCACGGACAACGGCGCCTCCACGGACGCGGCGTCCCTGGCCCACCCCATTGCGGGCCTGACCGAACTCCAGATCTCCAGCCTCATCGGTGCCAACGCGCACCGGAAGATCGCGTCTTACCTCGTCGTGAACGACGTAGGTTTTGTCGGGACCACCTGCGACAGCATCCTGACGGGCGGACAGACCCACGGCAACGTGCTCGCCGGCACGATCCTCGGCAACGCCAGCGCCCTCGGGTTCCAGTTCGCGATGAACGTCGAGGCCGGCAATGCCGGCGACCGGCAGAGGCTCAACCTGGACGGCACGGCCCGAGGTGCCCGGCTGGCGATGCAGGACGCCGGGGACGCCAGCCAGTGCACCATCGCCGAGATCGTGGAGCGGGGCGCCAACGTCAGCCCGGGCGCCATCCTGTCCCGGCTGAATGACGGCTACACCGCCGGCGCCCGGCTGCACGTCCTGCCCTTCGGCCTCCCGAACTGGACCGCGGGCCCGACCTCAGACGCCGTCTACACGGCCGACGCGACGACTCTCGACAAGTACCTGGTGAACAACCTCGAGTACCAGGTCTTCGTGCCGGTGGGCAACCGCGGAGCCAGGCTCACCAACAACCGGAACGAGATCCCCGACTGGTTTGACGGCACCTCCAGCGCCGCTTCCGACCCGGGCACGGTGGGTGTGGGCGGCAGCATCAGCCTGAAGATCTCTCCTCTCGCGACCGCCAAGAACATCGTCACCGCCGGCTCCTGCAACGCCGACACGGGGACCATGTTCGGGCCGTTCAACGAGGAAGAGCTGATGAACGGCTTCACCGCGAAGGGCCCCGCCACGACTCTCAGCCTCCGCGGCGCTCCCCTCCTGATTGGGGTCGGCAACGACCGCGCCCCCACCGGATCCGGTCCTGTCCCCATGGGCGTCTACTCCGTGAGGAGCCGGGACAACAGCCAGGACACCCTGGCCGGATCGGGGGGCACCGAGGCCGAGATCGACCAGCAGGCCCGCGGCACCTCCTTCGGCGCCGCCCACATCGCCAGCGTCGCGACCCTGATCGAGGACTACCTGCACCAGGGCTTCTACCCCTCCGGCGACCGGGTCCAGGCGGACCGGGCCACCGTGGTGTCCGGAGCCGCCGTCAAGGCGATGCTGGCCGCCTCGGCCAACTTCACCGGACAGTACCTCGGGCTGGCCATGCAACAGGTCGGGATGGACGGCTTCGACGAGCAGGTCTCGACCACCCGCGGCTCGATCGTTCCGGTGGGCGCTCCCCCTGTGAACCTGGTGCTTCTCAACAACCACCAGGGGTACGGGCGCGTCATCGCCTCGCAGGTCCTCCCCATCGCCAACTGGCCCTTCATCATCATGCCGCCGGACTACGTGGCCACCGGCGACACCGTGGAGAGGCCGGCCCTCGGGCTGCTGATCTGGGACGGCGTGGATCCGGACGGCGCGGGCGGCGTTTACACCCCCGAGCCGGTCATGACGACCGCCGGCACGGTCAACCATTACTTCCGGGTCCTCGGGTCCACGGGCCAGATCCGGGCCTGCCTGGCCTGGCCGGATCCCCCCGGCGAGCAGCTTATCAACGACCTCGACCTGGAGCTGGTCGACCCGAACCTGAAGGTTTACGACGGCAACGTCTACAACCCCTTCAACCAGGTCGTGGGTGAGTGGGGTCTCGGCCGCACCGCCCTCCAGCAGAACCAGGGCGACAAACTCAACCCGATTGAGTGCGTCCATCTGACCGACAACCCGGACGCCAACGCCCTCACTCTCGACAGCCAGATTGTTCCGGGAGTCTGGAACCTCCGGATCACCAACGGCGCCGGCGGCTCCGTCCCCGGAACGATCACCTGGGTGAACGGCACGAACGAGGACGCGAACGCCAACAACCGGCTGGACGTCGGGGAGGACCTGGACGCTGACGGGCTTCTGGACAAGGGCGGGCAGGTCTATGCCGCCGTCGTGTCGGGCCCCATCGTCGCCTCCCTCCCGGTTGCCGGCAATGACCCCACCTACATGGGCGGCTTCCCGCAGAGCATCGTGCGGCTGGACAAGATCCGGTACAGCTGCTCCGACGACGCCATCGTCAACGTCTGGTCCACGACCGGGACGACGGCCGGGCTCTCCGGCGCCGTGACCCTCAAGGTTTACAACACGGCCGGGACGGTGGTGGACACCGAGACCAACCTGGTGTTCAGCGGCTCCGGCGGGGTCTTCACGTCGACGCCCCCGATGACGGTCCGCCTCAACGCGGCCGGGACCGCGGGGAACGGCGTCCTGGAAGGCGACACCGGTTACACGGTCGAGGCGACCCTCGTGGATCCCGGCTCCGCCAGGACCCTGTACGCCCGCGCCCCCATGGACTGCGAGCCGAACTTCCTGGGCGGCGTCTTCGGGATCCCCAGCCAGCGCAACAGCCAGGACCTGGTGTTCAGCGGCTGCGACCGCGACCAGTACTTCGATTCCAACGAGGTGGTGACCTACTCGGTGGCGGTGGTCAACAACTCCCGCGACGACCAGTTCACCGACGTGACCGCCGCCCTGAAGACCTGCGCGGTGCCGTTCGTCGCCGGGGTCTGCAACAGTGCCGATCCCTACCTGACGGTCCTGGACAACAACCAGAACATCGGGCGGCTCCCGGTGGGCCAGCCGCAGGCCATCTCCTTCTCGATCCAGGTCGGGGTGGTTGGACCCGGAGCGATCGGCAAAGTCTACCTCCGCCTGGAGCTCTCGCAGACCAGCAACGGGAAGGTGCTCGGCCGCCTTGCGTACGAGTTCAGCCACGCGGTGGGCGCCGATCGGCAGGGCCTCCACTACTCCACCGACTATCCCACCGGCAGCGGCGTCATCGCCCGCGACCTGAACCGGTCGCTGGTGATCGAGCCGAACGACCGGCCGGGCCTGACGCTCGGAGCGCTGGATGAGACGGTCCAGTTCTCCAGCTGGTTCACGCCTCTCTCCGGCAGGCCGGGATTCCCGACCTCCATCACGAACGTGCAGTGCACCGGTGTCGGAGTTCCCGATCCCGGATGCACCGCAGCGGATGAAGCCCCCCCGTTCATGGGGATCTTCAGCAGCACCATCGACTCGAACGGTATCGTGGACCGGGGCGTCCTGGTGAACGTCAACCCGGCCGGCACCGACCTGATCCCCTGGAACTTCGACAACAACGACGGCGGGTGGTACACGGTCCGGGACGCCTCCACGCTCATCGGCTCCTCCACCGCCACCCTCCCGCTCTGGCACTGGGTCCCGAACGGCACCTGCGGCTTCCAGACCCAGTCCAACAGCAACTGCGTGCAGGGCAACGGGACGCCGGGCAGGGTGACGGTGCCGGGGACCTGCACCATCGGCGGCGCAGCCTGCACGACGGACCTTGACTGCGGCGTGAACGGCCCGTGCGCCGGAGTGACCTGCGGTGCCCTTGTGGCTGGCGCCTTCAACGGCGGCGTCTGGCACACCGGCTCCGGCGTCGGCGGCACCTGCGTCGGCGGGGGCAATGCCGGAAATCCCTGCTACCAGAACAGCGACTGCCCCGGTGGCACCTGCTCCGGCGGCTCCGACAACCCCGCGTGCGGGAACTACGGTTTTTCCTTCAACACCGCCACGGCCCGGCGCTCCGAGTTCATCCTGGATTACTTCATCAGCCCGCCCATCCAGAAGGTGAACCAGGGGCTCGACAGCAACAGCTTCCCGTTCACGGTCGAGTTCCAGCGGCTGGCGTTCAACGAGACGATCCAGCTCCGCTTCGACGAGACGCTGTATATCGACATCGACAACAACATCGACAGCGACAACCCGAAGGCGATCATCCGGTCGGGCAACGGGCCGCGCGGTGACGGGACGCAGTACTACATCGGCACCCTCGGCGGTCCCATCGACCCCGTCAACACCCAGTCGTTCTACAACCAGCGGACGTTCGGGCCGCGGACCGACCCCGATGCCTCGCTCCCGGCGGGCCTCTCCGGCGACGAGAGCGGGTTCCCGGGCTTCGACACCGCCAGCACCAACGCGAACGCGGCGAAGCCGATCATTACCACGGCCACCGCCGACCTCCGGCCCTCCCCGGGCCCCAACCAGGTGTTCGCGCCCGGGAGCCAGGACACCGTGGCCGGCCCGAGCCGCACCGACGAAATCGACCTGGTGGACTACGAGGACACCGGGCTGCAGTTCTTCACGCCCGGCGACGCCGGCAACCGCTTCCAGATCGGTCTCTACTTCCTGACCATCGAGAGCACTGCCTCCCAGGGCGGATTGGCCGACGGTGACTTCGGAGTCGCCGTCGACGACGTGGTCTTCGAGTGGGACGAGGTGCATCCGATTGCGGAGCCCACTACGTCCTGCAGCCGCGTCGGCAACGGCCTGCCCAATCAGATCGCGGCCGGCTGCAAGTGCTCCACGGTGTCGGTCGACCGCACCAACCTGTATGACTGCAACGACACCCTGACCGTGACCGTGAACGACGCCCGGTACCTGGGGACGGCCGTTCCTCCCTGCAACAAACCCGGCACCGGCTCCCCGGACACGATCCAGGTCCGGGTCTGGTCCAACTCGGAGCCCTACCCCGGTGAGAATGCCACCCTCACCGAGACCGGGAATGCCACCGGCGTCTTCAAGGGCACGATCCAGGTCTCCGGAGTGTTCAACTCCCCCGGCGTGATCTTCACGACGCCGGGCATCGAGACGAACATCTTCGTGGCCTACGAGGACAGCCAGTGCGACTCGAACCAGAACCAGGCCGCCGGCCAGTCCGACTTCAACAACATGGACGGTGACGGGATCATGGCCGCCCAGGGCCGTGACGGCATCTGCGGCACGCCGGACGACAACCCCACCTACTTCGGGCTGGACTTGCTCTGCGGCTACAACCCCGGCACAGGCGCCATCGACGACACGGGCGACAACTGCGCCCTGACCTACAACCCCTTGCAGGGCGACGATGACTCCGACAAGGTGGGCGGCTCCACCAGCCTGGGCGTCTACTACGGCTGCGACAACTGCCCCTTCACCTACAACCCGGATCAGGCCGACGGCGACCTGGACGGCGTGGGTGACGCCTGCGATTACGACGACGTGGACGGCGACGGCGTCATCAACGACGTCGACAACTGCCCCGACGTTCCCAACCCCGACCAGGCCGCCGGGGTGGGCGGGCGCGGCGCCGCCTGCGACTCGAACTCCAACGACGCCGACGGCGACACGCTGACCGACAGGAACGACAACTGCGTCCAGACCTCCAACGTTACACAGACGGACACCGACGCCCTCTCTGGCGGGTTCGCCGTTGCGCTGGGCGATGCCTGCGACGGGGACTGCGTCGGGAATTGCTCGGTGACCACGGCCACGAAGTGCACCTTCACCAGTGACTGTCCCGGCGGCGAGACCTGCGTCGCGCGCGTCTGCTCCGCGGTGAACGACGACGCGGACCTGGATGCCGTGAGGGACAACCAGGACAACTGCGCGGTCACCAACAACCCGACGATCCTGCCCGGCTCCGATCCGCCTCTCCAGGCCGATAACAACTTCAACGGCATCGGCAACGAGTGCGATCCGCTGGGCAACTTCGACGAGAACGGGGACGGCATCCCGGACGACGTGGCCAACGGCCCCTTCTTCGGCCTGGCCACGACCTGCAAGAACGTCCCGCTGGCGAGCCTGGTGGTCCTCTCCCCGATCGTCCGTGACCGGGGCGAGCTCAGCACCTGCTCCGGCGGTCCGTCGGTCAACACCTGCAGCAACGGCTACAACATCGGCAAGGCCTGCACTGCGGGCTCCGAGTGCGCCCCCGTCTGCCAGGGCGGGACGCGCAACGGGACCCGCGCTTTGGCCGGGGCCGAGGCGACGAACTGCACCAACGCAGGCGGGGCCGTCGTGCAGGGCGGTACCTGCGCGGCCGTGACCAACGCCTGCGGTGACGGCGACAACTTCGGCGACCCCGGCGAGCGGGTCGTGCTGGGGCTGTTCGTCCAGAACATCACGGGGAGCAACCTCACCGGCGTCAACCTCTCGATCTCCACGGGCGACCCGGACATCAAGTGCATCCTGGACGCCTCCATCACCGTCCCGAGCTTCCCGAACGGGAGCACGCTGGACACCCGGACGCTGGCGGTGTCGCCCTTCACGCCCGACGGGAACTTCTTCGAGATGGTGATCTCCGAAACCGTCCAGACCACCAACCCCGCCGCGGCGCAGCGGGCAAACCTGGTCCTGACGCTGAACTCCAACGAGGTGGGCGGTACCGCCGTACCGACCGCTGTGGTCTTCCTGGAGGACATCGACATTCCGGCGGGTGCCTCGCCCGTCTACACCGCGGCGCGGTGCGACGGTAACATGGCGTTCGCCCAGGCCGGCCAGCTCTGCCCGAGCGGCGATTCGCAGTGCGGCGGGGTGATCGGCGCCTGCCAGCCGGGCCTGCTGTACGAGGACTTCGAGGTCGTCGGGCCGGCCGGGCAAGATGTGCGCGGCGGCACGGGCGGCCTCTCCCAGCAGAACGACTTCAGCAGCACCCTCGGGTTCATCGAGAGGAACGCTGCCAGCGAATCCGACACGACCATGGTCGGAAAGGCCTGCTTCGGGTTCATGGAGGTCAACGGTCGTACGGCGGCTGCTGGCTGCCAGATCGACCCCGACTATGACAGCGACTGGCACTTCGACCAGGTGGGGGGTACCATCCCGAACCCCAAGGCCTTCCACGGTGGCAAGTCCGGTCACTGGGGCCGGCACACGCTGTCCACCAACCGCTCCGGAGACACCCTCCCGTTCCGGACGATCGAGGCGTTCGTCACGAACCCGATCAACCTGACCATCTCACCGGCCACCACCGACCTGTTCATGTCCTTCTACCACATCATGAGCGGGATCGACGACAACCGGGTCAACTTCCAGGTTGGCCAGGCCGGGGACACCGCCGATGTCCAGATCGCGGTGGACGAGGATCCGACGGTCCTCGACAGCTGGAGCCGGTGGCAGAAGCTGGCCCCATTCCAGAACGTCGCCGAGCACACGCCCCAGGTCTTCTCCTGGTTCGGGTACTGCGAGTTCACGCCCACGGACGCCGCCAAGGCCAGCAACCCGGTTGTTTACGGGGAGACGATGTGCTTCCCCGACCAGATCTGGTCGCACTCCGGCAACGTCCTCGG
>Ga0315288_10006754_pt1 | contig 14549 bp, 17 predicted proteins | sample YL17G11_20_MG_FD_203454 | JGI IMG/M metagenome (GOLD analysis project Ga0315288, IMG submission 203454) | Sediment microbial communities from Yellowstone Lake, YNP, Wyoming, USA - YL17G11_20 | ecosystem: Environmental > Aquatic > Freshwater > Lake > Sediment | place: USA: Wyoming | collected... | reverse complement strand
AACTGGTGTAACACTAAAAAAAGATTTTTCTCTTGTCAGCTTTTTCCTTCAAGGGTAATGCTTTAGCAAAGAATAACGAAGCTGTACACTAGGTGCAGCGTGGAAAAAGGCTTCTTTTTTGATAACGGTCTGACCCGCATTATCAACGGGGATATTTTAACGACAAAAAAGATTGCAGCCGGAAGTATTGACTTACTCATCACATCCCCCCCATACAACGTGGACATCCAGTACGCCACTCATGATGACCTCCTTACCTACAAAGAGTACTGTGATTTTTCCCGTCGATGGATGAAACGTTGCTTCACATGGCTTAAGGACGACGGGCGGTTCTGCCTTAACATCCCGCTGGACAAGAACAAGGGTGGCCAGCAAAGTGTCGGTGCGGATCTCACCACCATAGCAAAAAAGATCGGTTTTTCGTATCATTCGACGATTATATGGAATGAGGGGAATATCTCGCGCCGGACCGCATGGGGATCCTGGAGGAGCGCATCGGCACCGTACGTAATTGCCCCGGTAGAACTCATCGTTATACTCTACAAAAAATCGTGGAAGAAAACGAGCGGTTCAAAAGAGTCCGAAATTTCCCGGAAGGAGTTCATGGAGTGGACGAACGGGTTGTGGACTTTTAACGGCGAAAGGAAGAAGAAAACCGGTCATCCCGCACCGTTCCCGGTCGAACTGCCGCTTCGGTGTATGAAACTTTTTTCTTTCATCGGGGACACTGTCCTTGACCCATTCATGGGTAGCGGTTCAACGCTTGTTGCTGCATCGCAGTGCCACCGGAAAGGCATTGGCATCGAGATAGATCCTGGTTACTGTAAGAGTGCGGTTTCCCGGATAGAAAAGGAAGGGAAACAGAAGTAGTGACAGAGACGTACTCTGTTGCACGGTTCTTTCCATCAGCGAGAGCATGCAATTTTTAAAGTTAAGTATCGTATTGTGCAAGATTTCATATCTTGAGGAAGGTTACCGATACATGGTGGATACCTATGGGAGGGATTGCTGAGATATTCATTGCCGGTGCATCGGATCGTGCCATCGGGGTGCGGCGAGTTCTGAAAGATGTTGACATGTCGGTTTTTTCGGGCGCCGAAATTGCCCTCAAGGCAAATTACAACAGTGCTGACCCGCCACCTGCATCCACCCATATCGACACGCTGGATGCAGTCTGCACTGTAATTCTTGCAGAAAAACCCAAAAAAATTACCCTTGCCGAACGCAGTGGCATGGGGAATACACGGCATGTGCTGGAAGACCGGGGGGTTATTGAACTTGCACAAGAGAAGGGTTTTTCTGCAGTCGTGCTCGAGGAACTCGACCGTACCGGCTGGAGAGAGATCCAGGCTCCCGGGCTGCACTGGTCCCGCGGTTTTTTTATTGCGAATATTTTTGCCCAGGCTCACAGGGTGGTACAGATCTGCTGCCTCAAGACGCACCGTTTCGGCGGGCATTTCACGATGTCACTGAAAAATTCTGTGGGTCTTATCGCAAAACGGGTTCCCGGGGTCAACTATGATTTCATGGGTGAACTGCACAGCTCACCACACCAGCGGCTGATGATCGCAGAAATCAACAAATTCTACCGCACAGACCTCGTCGTAATGGATGCAACGGAAGGCTTTGCAACCGGCGGGCCGGATAAGGGGAAGCTCATTCACCCGGAAGTGATCATTGCCGGTACTGACCGGGTTGCCATCGACGCGGTGGGAGTTGCCCTGCTCCGCTCGTACGGGACCATGCGTGATGTGATGGAAAGCAGGATCTTTGACCAGGAGCAGATCGCCAGGGCTGCCCAACTGGGGATCGGTGTTGCATCGGCAGCAGATATCCGGCTTTACCCGCTCGATAGGGCTGCTGAGTCTGTCGCAGGCAGGATCCAGGTACAGCTGGACGCAGACTGGTGATCACAACCTGCCGGCATGTTTTTGCCCTTTCGCACTCCATGCACCATGAATGAGACCAGTACAGGAAGATCTCTCACAAGCGCTGACTGATGCAGCAAAGAACTGGGTTGCCATGGATGGCCTCTGGTTCCAGGCAGTTGAGCAGGTATACGGGATGGATGCAGCCCTCGCTCTGGACAGAGAGGTCTGGGAGCAGTTTGCGGTCATTGAGGCCCAGCGGATAAAGGAGCGGCTTGCCCTCCCGGAGAATGGAGGGCTGGATGCACTGGAGATCGCTTTTAACAACCGGCTTATTTCACTCCTCAATGAGCTGGAGATCCTCCGACCGGATGAAAAAACCCTCATCATTACCCTGAAAACCTGCCGGGTGCAGGTTGCCCGAAAAAGAAAGGGGATGCCAGAGTTTCCCTGCAGGTCAGTCGGGCTGGTCGAATTTCCTGTGTTTGCCCGCACTATTGATGCCCGTATAATAACTGAGTGCCTATCGTGCCCACCGGAAACCCAGCCCAGGACGCCGTATTGTTCATGGAAATTCACGCTCGAGGGGGCAGAGTGAGGGTTCAGGGGTATAGGGATGTGTTTTTAAAAAAATCTGAAGATCTCACATTTCTCTGGAATCCGGTTTTCAAACCTGTACAGGAAACATCATAGCCAAGGCCCCTGTGATCCCCCGGTCCCAGGTAAAAAATGTACCGTTATCCCAATCACCCGGAAAACCCAAAGACCCCCACCGTATCGCTCACCATCCGCAGGTTTCCCGGGGGCAACCGGTACCTTACGGAGCTGCACCAGCCTTCCCCAAAAAAAAACTGGGTCCCATAAACAGCCCTTTTTCCCCATCTCCATACTCCTTGCCATAAAAGTGAAGATTTGCCATCCAAAAGGGTCTGTTAGGACATTTTTCTGGCTCTTAAAAAGCCAGTTTCTCCTAAAAACTACAAAAATTCAAGATGGCAAAAAAGTGATCTATTTCGTGATTCTGTACAACCTGCCCAGATCCTGATCCGGTCCTTTTGCCAAAATAAGCCCGAATTGAGGAGATTCTATCACTCCTGAATGCATCCCCCCAAAAACACGACAATCTTACCAAATCCCGGCTCCTTTCCATCTGCCATTTTTATGCTATTATCATCGGAAAAAATGACCTTCATAGCGGTGTTCTGTCAGGGTTTATGGGATCTATATGGGTAAACTATATGGTCAAATTTGCCTCGATTTAAAGGGCTTTTGTGGGCTTTTAATGAGGTGCAAATCTGCCGTATTCTGGCAAACAGAGCGAATATTGGGCATATTTTCCACACGAAACGAAATGAAGCAATTTACGGGTTTTTCTCTAGAGCAGAAAAAAATCGAGAGAAAATCGGAGCTCGTATAGGGCTTATTTCACTCATTTTGAGCACAGGAGACTCAAAGAGGGGTATTGCCGGTGATCTTCCCTCTGGAGAAAAGAAAACCAGTAAAATAACATCTGCCTGACAAAGAGCAGGTTATCACGGTACAATATCCCGAAATGTGTCGACGCCCGAAAGTTGACGGACTTTTTCAAAGCAGGCAATCGCTTCCTGTTCGTGCCTGAGCCGGCTTAAGCAGAGTCCCAGGTTTGTCCATGCGGTCACATCACGGGGATCAAGATCCAGCGCTTCCCTGAACACCACTTCTGCCTCTTCATAGCGCCCGAGACGTGCAAGGGCAACGGCCTTATTTGTCATGACTGTGCCAACCCCCGGGTTCATCGCAAGGCACTGGTCATAGAACCGGATCGCCTCTTCATACCGGCCGGTCTCTGCAAGCGAAACGGCCATGTTGTAGAGAGCTTTTGGGTATTTCCTGTGGATCCGGATCGTCTCTTCATAGCAGCGGATCGCATCAGTGAACTCCCCGAGCTGGTAATGGCAGTTCCCTTTCATAAACCATGCTTCTGCATGTGAATGATCCATCTCTACCAGCATCTGGAAACAACTGCCCGATTCTGTGTAATGTGAGAGCCTGAACAACGCCAGGCCTTTTACAAACCATGCATCAGGGTACTGAGCATCAATCTCCAGCGCCTGATCACAGCTGAGGACCGCTTCCTGGAAAAGACCGAGACGGTCCACTGCGGAGGCAAGGGCAACGAGCACTTCCTTATAGCGGGGATCGCATTCAAGAGCACGGTCAAACCATCCGATAGCTTCTGCATACCGCCCGACAGAGAACACTGCTGTCCCGCGCTGGAAATATTCCTGTGCACTGATAATCATATCATTCACTAAGAGGCCTTCCCTCCTGCAATCTTTATTTTCTTTCCCCTCTAACATTAATAACGATGTCACCATTGCGTACCTTCATCCTGTCAGGTCTCCTTATTGCAGGTTTTATCCTCTGTGCAGGGTGCACACAGTCCGCTCCAGCGACAAATCAGGCTACAACAACGGCCGGGACAGTATCTATGACACCATCTCCCGAATCCCAGAAACTGGTAAAGCTCGAGACGAACATGGGCAATATAACCATTGCGCTCGACCCTGCCATGCCCATCACCGCAGGCAACTTTGAATCGCTCGTGAAGAAAGGTTATTACGACGGTGTGATCTTCCACCGGGTCATTAATGGCTTCATGATCCAGGGAGGTGATCCGACCGGCACCGGCATGGGTGATCCTGGTTACAAGATAAATGATGAGTTCACGAAAACCAACCGGAATGATCGGGGGACAATCTCCATGGCAAACGCCGGCCCGAACACCGGCGGCAGCCAGTTCTTCATTAACCTTATCAACAACAACTTCCTCGATGCCAAACATCCGGTCTTTGGGAAAGTGGTCGAGGGTATGGATGTTGTTGACAAAATCGGCAAAACAAAAACCGGTCCAGGTGACCGCCCAGTCCAGAATGTCACTATTATCCGTGCAGTAATGGTCTAAGATAAATTTTTTAAATCTCCAATGCTTTTCGTTTCTTTTAGTTCACCCATTTCCTTTTTATTGTCGTTCATGCAAATGACCATCCATATATGAAATCAGAATTCGGCTGGATAGAGATCAACCAAGTACGGTATGACCATGATGTGATTATTCACCGTGACGGCTCGGTTACCAAACGGTCAAAGAAAAAATCCAAAGAACTGAAAAGTACGTACAGTCACACTCCGCTCTCGGATCAGGAACTGGAAGTGCTAAAAAAAGAAAAACCCGAAATTGTCTATATCGGAACCGGGCAATACGGGGATCTTCCGATCACACCGGAAGCAGAAAGAGAGCTCAGCAGGTTTGAAACAGTTATTCGCCCAACCCCGGAGATTCTGGATATGCTGAAAAAAGAACGCCGGTCGTTTGTTGCGATCATCCATGTGACATGCTGATGAAGCGGTAATATCTGCAGAAAAATCAGGTTTTTTCCTTTCCCTTCCTGCTCTCTACTGTATCTGTCCGCGCGCTGATATTTCTGATAAACCCAAGCAGCGCTTTTTTACCTTTCCAGGTTATGGGAGTGCCACTTACCTCTATATCCAGAAGGTGACCGTCATGGTGCCGTATTCTGGTCTTGAAAATGGATGGAACAGGTTCCCCGGTGAACGCTTTTTTCACAACCGCGAGCAGATCAACAACAGATTCCTTAGAAATAAACTCAATAAACGAAGCCCCTGAAAGTTCCTCTATGGAATATCCGGCCATATGAGCAAGACATGGATTGACATACTCCAGTCTCCCTTCCCTTATAACAGCAATTCCATCACTTGCGCCTTCTGCAACTACACGGTACTTTTCCTCGCTCTCACGGAGCGCTTCTTCCACCCGCCTGCGATCAGTTATGTCCCATGCATTGAAAAGAACTCCAAAAGGCTTCCCATGATCCAGGAGAAGGGATGATATGACATCCAATGACACGGATGATCCATCTTTCGGTGAGATAAAATGCCATTCGTACGAGAGAATATCGGAGAATCCCTGTCGGCGAGCTTCGAGCATCTTCTGGTGCTTCTGCACCAGATCAGGGTGCATGAAATCTTTCATGGTCTTTCCGATAATTTCCTGAACGCCTACCAGTTTTTTGGCAGCGGGATTTGCATAGGTTATTTTCCCCTCAAAATCAGTAGTAACTATAACATCATGGGTAGTCTCTGAAAGATTGCGGTACTTCACCTCACTTTCCCGCAATGCTTCTTCAGTCCGTTTGCGATCAGTAATGTCAATCAGGGATGCTATGCTCCTTTTTGTGCCTGGAAACATTTCGATGGTCAGCAGCATGTTACGGATCTCACCGGATTTTGTGAGGAGCCGGAACTCATATTGCCGGAGAGCATCACCGGATCTTGACCGTCGGATCTGGTGTTGTTCGATCATGCGGTGAAGGTCGTCTTTATACACAAATTCTGTCCAGGACTTTCTGCTGTCAATATCGTCCTGAGAATAGCCGGTCAACCGGAAAAATTCTTTATTGGCAAAACCAACCGTAGTATCCTCTTCGATGATCACCATTGCGGTGCCGGTGTTTTCAAAGATGGTCCGGTACCGGATTTCACTTTCCGTCAGGGCATCTTCAGCCCGTGTGCGATCGGTTACATCACGGAAACTCCATACCCGTCCTACAACCTCATCCCCGAGTTTCTGCGGTTGGGAGTACCGTTCAAAAATGCGTCCATCCTTGAATCTCAGAACATCAAAACTGACCTCAAAGGGGTTTTTGTATAATTCATGAACCTTTGATACAAAATCATTCGGTTCCTTCAATTGACTGAGCACATGGTTGATTGCGGTGGCATCATCACCTGTTTCGAGAATATTTTGAGGAATTCGCCACATCTGGGCAAATTTCTGATTAAAATTAACAATCTTTCCCCCGCAATCGATTACCAGGAGACCATCAGCGGTTGATTCAAGGGTAGCTTCTAATAATGAGAGTGCCTGAAGGGTAGCCTGCTCTGCCGCTTTACGTTCAGTGATGTCGACGAGTACTCCCCTGAGTCCTACCGGTATATTTTCATGAATAATTGGTACTGAATAGGTAATAACAGGAAATGTGCTCCCGTCTTTTCTCTTTGCCGTGTATTCAAGAGCCCCGGTCGGTTCCCCCCGTAAAATTTTCTGGATATTTTCCTTTATCCGCTTATGGTCCTCACCAGAAAACACCTGGAAGACATTCACTCCTTTTTCCAGATCCTCCACTGTATATCCAAAGGATTTCAGTGCAACAGGATTGATGGAAGTAATGGTGAACGTCTGATCAATTTCAAAAACGGTCTGGGGTAATAAATCAACCAGCTGCCGGTATCTTGTCTCGCTCTTCCGCAGTTCATCCTCAGTACGCCTTCGGTTCACTGCCTGCACAATTTTATGCTTGAGCTCCACAAACTGCGACTTGGGATCCCCGCCTTTCTGGAGATAGAAATCTGCCCCACAGTTAATCGCCTCGATAACCACCTCTTCACGCCCTTTCCCGGTAAAAAGGATGAACGGGATGGTGCTTTTTGCACGGATGTTTTTAAGAAATTCGATCCCATCCATTGCAGGCATCTGGTAATCTGAGACAATTGCATCATAGGTCTTGGTTCCCATCTGTTCAATCCCTTGACGGGCGGAAATGGCAATATCGACTGAACAATCACCCGAACGTTCAAGGAACAACTTGCCGATATCAAGCAGCATCTCTTCGTCATCCACATAAAGGACTGATATCATTGAATCTCCTTATTTTTTCCTTAAGCTGTTAAGTGTCTCCCAGCAGGTTTGAGTATAGTAACCATATTCATCGATGATCCTAAAAAGAGCTTATTGAAGAGGATAATCCTTATGCTATTACCAATCCGGTTTTTATAAGGAGTGTTGGACAAGGGATGGATTTAGGTAAACAAAGGATATGGCCAAGTCTGACCCGGACCTGGTGAAATTAAAAACCTCACCGCAGAAAACCTCCTGTCTTGGGTAACCGTTCACATGGCATCTCTTATACACCCTCGGACATCAAAGACGGGATAAAAGATGCAAAAAATTATGAATGCGTGCGCCCGTTCGGGTGCGGGGGAAGGGTCTGTACAAATGTACCCAATGCCTCGAGGGATTGTTTCCTGTCTCTTGCCGAGACATTCCTGATGATTGCAGCACGGAACTCTTTTTCGATTAATTCTGGTCGTGCGCCGATGCAGTCACACTTGTTTAAAAAAATTACAAACGGTATCCTTGCAGCAATAAGCGAATCGTAGAGGTGATGTATGAAATCGTCCACCGGGCTTGTTGCATCGACAACCAGTATCGCGCCATCCATCCCTTTCCCGATAATCTCCCGGGCAAACTCGAATCGTTCCTGTCCCGGGGTGCCAAAAATATGGATATGGTTCCCGCTCACCTGCACCCTCCCGAAATCAAGTGCAATCGTGGTGGTGCCACCTGCACAGTCAGCTTCCACATGGCGGGATTCCGGGTCAAGCGTCTTAACCAGCGTGGTCTTTCCCGCCCCGAATGCCCCGAAAACAACGATCTTGTATCTTTTCTCTTCAGTCATCAGGGTAAAATTTAGCGGCGGCTGTTTTTACCATTTCGGTAAACTGTAATAAGGTTAACAGAAATACGGCTCTTTTTAAGAAATGTCCAAGCGGACACGATCACCGATGGGGGATATTAATCCCGCATACCCCTTGTTTGCGTTACATCCAGACACCATTGATGAGTACTTATCCCAACAAACGGGGGCGGTTTAGAAAGACAGGAGTGGTCCCTTCCTTTGATACTCTCTTCTTTCCGGACAAAGAGCTTAAAAAAACTGATAAAAAAAGGGACAGTGAGGAATTATTTAAACCGAAAGATAGTCAGACGGGGTCGGGAGCACTTCTTTGAGTCCCTTGCGCTTGCGGATCGCAACCACAACTTCCTTGAGCATGCTGTTGGGGACGAGTTCGAATCCTGAAAACTCCGTGTTCCACATGGCACGGCCTTCGGTTGCAGAGCGGATGTCGCCAGCAAACCCAAAGAGCTCGGCAACCGGTGCCTTGCCGATGACGGTGATCGTGTCACCCTCACTCTGCATATCAAAGACCTGGCCGCGCCGTCCCTGGATCTGGGAGGTTGCTGCCCCCATCTGGTCCATCGGGACCGTGATCTGGATCTTCTGGACTGGCTCGAGAAGTGAGTCCCCGCCAATCAAAAGGCCGCCCTTAATCGCACCACGGACAGCAGGGATAACCTGTGCGGGGCCCCGGTGAATCGCATCCTCGTGAAGCTTCACATCGACGAGTGTCATCTTGAGATTCTGGACCGGTTCATCTGCAAGGGGACCACCGGCAAGTGCCTCGTGGATACCTTCGATGATCAGTTCCATCGTCTCATTGAGGTACTGGACACCTTTAGTCCTGTCGATGAGCATGTTGGTTCCCTTGATGTCCTTGATGCTCTTGGCATCATCCTTTCCCATACCAGCCTCCATGAGAATGTCACGGCGCTCGAGCATCGGCTGGTTCATCGAGACCTCGCCTTTCTTGATCAGGTCAACAATTTCATCGGGGAGCACTTCAAGATCGAAATAGAACCGGTTGTGGCGGTTCGGGGACTTGCCTTCTACCGACTCAACTTTCTGGACTACGGTCTCACGGTAGACAACGATCGGTTCCGAGGTGACGATCTCGACACCCTTGTCGCGCTTGATACGACCGGTAACGATCTCGAGGTGCAATTCGCCCATACCCGAAATCAGGTGTTCACCGGTCTCTTCATTGATTGTGATGACCAGTGTCGGGTCTTCCTTTGCAACCTGTCGCAACACTTCAACGAGCTTGGGCAGGTCCTTCATGTTCTTTGCCTCGACTGCTACTGTCATGACCGGTTCGCTGTAGTGCTTGAGCGACTCAAAGGGTGCCATCTCCATGAGCGAGGTAACCGTTGATCCGACCATTGCATCCCTAAGGCCGGTGACTGCAGCGATATTCCCCCCGACAATCTCTTCAACCTCGACGCGCTTCGGGCCCATGAAGATACCGACCTGCTGGAGACGGTTCTCCTTCTTGGCTGAACCCATAACATAGAGGGCCTCACCACGCCTGATGCGCCCGGAGAATAGACGGCCGGTTGCGACTTCACCTGCATGGGGATCAAAAGAGATATCAGTGACCATCAGTGCAACCGGACCGTTCGGGTCACAGGTGATCATGGCCTTGCCTTCCTTGGATTCCTTATCCCCGTGCCAGATGACCGGAATACGGCGCTTCTGGGCTTCGAGAGGATCGGGCAGCTGGTGAACGACGATATCGAGAAGCACTTCTGATAGTGGACTGTTTTTTGCTAAGTACTTCATATCCCCTTCACGGCACTTGTCATACACATCCTTAAACGAGATGCCGCTCTTCTTCATGAAGGGTGCGGAGACTGCCCAGTTGTAGAGTGCGGAGCCAAACGCAACGGTACCTTTCGAAGCGTCGAGCTTCCAACCGTTGTTATAGGCTTCCTCGTTCATCCCCTTGATAAGCTTATTGACCTTATCGATCACTTTGCCGAGCCTGATCTGCATCTCCATCTCGTCGACTTTCAGCTCGTTGATGAGACGGTCGACCTTATTGATGAAGAGGACGGGGCGCACCTGCTCCTTTAATGCCTGCCGGAGCACGGTCTCGGTCTGGGGCATGGTGCCTTCAACCGCATCGACCAGGACCACTGCACCGTCGACAGCACGCATTGCACGGGTCACGTCGCCACCAAAATCGACGTGCCCAGGCGTATCGATCATGTTGATCAGGTAATCCTGGCCTTCATATTCATGCACCATCGAGACGTTGGAGGCATCGATCGTAATACCCCGTGCCTGCTCCTCTGCATCCGAATCCATGAAAAGCTGCTTGCCGGCGAGCTCTTCTGAAATAATGCCGGCACCTGCAAGCAGGTTGTCGGACAGGGTTGTCTTACCGTGGTCGATGTGTGCCACAATACCGATATTCCGAATGTGCTTCGGATCCTTCATGAGCTCAGTTACTCGCTCAACAGATTTTTTGCCGCGGACCATGAAATAACCTCAAAAAAAGATATTAACGGGCGGATTTTGCAATACGCTCGCGTTCTTCCTTTTTACCTACCGAGTAGCACTTCATATCGCCCTTTGAAGCGGCGATCAGTTCATCGGCAAGGATTGCACTCGCTTTCTTCTTGCTCGAACGCGATCCCTTCAGGGTTGCTTCTGCAATAAAACCAATTGCGGAATCGACCCTTCGCAGCGGGGCAGTGTCGACAGATTTCGGGACGTTGATGCCACCATATTTAAGACGAACCGTCTCTTCCCTGGGACCGGAATTTGCGATTGCCTCGACGAGTACTTCAATAGGGTTGCGCTTGGTCTTCTTGTTGATAATCTCAAATGCTTCCCGCACGATCCGGATGGTCATCTGCTTCTTTCCGGTATTATTCTCGGTCTGCATCAGACGGTTGATCAGGCGCTCGACAATCGGCATGTTAGCCTTATTGAACTCCTGCTTTGAGAATTTACCGCAGGAGTGGGGGATGATTAAAGCGGTCAGGTTCACATAGCGCACAAGGCCCGGGTCGTTGACCTTGACTTCGCTCGCGTCCCACTTGTTAAACAGTAGTTTCTTTCCTTCTGTTTCTTTCATAATGATCACCTGCGCGGTTTCTCCTTCCTGCCAATGACCATTTCATGAAGGCAGACATTGTTCACTTTGGTTACGACGTACCGTACCCCGGGGATATCTCCCATCGAACGCCCGAGACGCCCGCCAATACCCTCAATCTCAACTTCATCATGCTCATCGATGAAGTTGATTGCACCATCACCAACCGCAAAGGCGGTAACCTGGCGTCCGTTCTTGATCAGCTGCACACGTACGCACTTGCGAATCGCGGAGTTCGGTTGTTTTGCCTCAACACCGACCTTTTCCAGCACGATACCTCTCGCTTGTGGAGCACCCTCTAGAGGGTCTGATTTCACATCGAGATTAAGTTCGCGGCGGGCATAGTTTTTATCTGCCCACCGGAACTTGTTTGAGTCCCGAACCAATTTTCTGGCTGCAAATTTACCCTGTCCCATTAAATAGCCTCATTTTTGTTGTTTTTGTGGTTATCGATAACCTACACTGAGATATATACAAACGCAGGTAACCGATTTATAAATTGTGGCACCCCACCTGCCTGTCTTATACTATTATCCCTCACTCGTAATAATATTATATCCTTACATGGCCTATAACATACAATGAAAATCGGGATCTATAAAGAGGTGCATCTTGATACCAGCCACCGCCTGCTCCATTATATCGGCAAATGCGCCAACCTTCATGGGCACCGATGGAAGGTTGAGGTCTGGATGGAGGGAGAACCGGACCCGGCAACGCAAATCCTGATAGATTACAATTTGATCAAACAGGTCATTGACAAGTACGATCACCAGATAATCCTGAACTGCGATGACCCGATGGTATCCCGCATCCAGGAGTTCCACCCGGTTATTACTACGCCGGGTGATCCAACCAGTGAGCTGATGGCAGCCATCATCCGCGATGATCTCTATAAGGTCTGCCGGGATCTGGGAATTAAGGTGACAATAACGAAGATCCGTGTCTGGGAATCCCCTACAGCTTGTGCCGAGCTTACTGAATGAAGATCGCAGAAATTTTCAGGAGCCTTCAGGGCGAGGGGAAAAACCAGGGAAAGCCCTGCCTTTTTATCCGGCTCGCGGGTTGCAATCTTCACTGCCACTGGTGTGATACACCGTACGCACAAACAGGAGGCATAGAGATGAACCTAGATGTCATCCTCGAGAAGGTCTGGCGCGTGAACCCCCCATATGTCTGTATCACGGGAGGAGAACCACTTCTGCAGGTAGATGATCTTGAACCGCTGCTCGTCTCGCTTCACACGCGGGGAACAGTGATCGATATCGAGACGAATGGCACGATCAACTTTTCCCGGTTGCAGCCGTACGCATCGATTTGCATGGATGTGAAATGCCCATCTTCAGGACAGCAGAGCAACCTCGCGCTGCTTGATGCATTGCGCCCACAGGATAGTGTCAAGTTTGTCGTAGAGGACGAGTCTGACTGCCAGTATGCCCGGGAGATCATTACCTCAAACCGGATACCTGGAGAAATTTTCTTGTCACCGGTTTTTGGGAGCGATTACCAAACGATAGCAAAATTCATTCTGGACAACAATCTCCCGGTACGATTCCAGATCCAGCTTCACAAAATTATCGGGATGAAATGATGAAAGCAGTATGTTTACTCTCCGGAGGAATGGACTCTTCAACCCTTGCGTATGTAGCAAAGAAAATGGGGTACGGCATCCTCGCCCTCCACCTGAACTACGGACAGCGGACCGAACGAAAGGAACTGATAAGCGCAAAAAAGATCGCATCACTCCTTAAAGCTGAAGCGTTTGTTGAAATCGGTCTGGACTATTTTACAAAGTTCGGGGCTAGCAGTCTAACCGATGAAAAAATTGCTGTGGAAGAGTATGATCCGAAGAGGCTGCACATGCCTAATACCTATGTTCCGTTCCGGAATGCAAACCTCCTCTCGATTGCAACGAGTTTTGCCGAAGCACGAGAGGCAGATGCAATCTTCATTGGCGTCCAGTCACTTGATTACAGCGGATATCCTGACTGCCGTCCGCAGTTCATCGAAGCATTCCAGCGCGTAATCGATCTGGGAACAAAAGACACGACAAAAATCACCCTCTTCACTCCCTTCATCAATATGACCAAGACAGATATCCTGCATGAAGGCCTGAAGCTCGGAGTTCCCTATGAGCATACCTGGTCCTGTTACCGTAATGAAGGGAAAGCATGCGGCACCTGCGGGTCATGCCACTTCCGCAAAGAGGCATTCACTGCTGTTGGCAAGCGGGATCCAATCGAGTACGAGGGGTAAATGGAGATCTTCCGTGGCAGGCGGCTCTGGATTGAGAAGCGTTCGATCCGGTTCCCTAATGGTATTGAAAAAGAGAAAGTAATTGTTCACCCCAGTAACGCGGTGGCCATCCTTCCCCTCAATGGTGACAGGTGCAAACTGCTGAAGCAGTACAGGTACGCCATCGATCAATACATCTTTGAAGCACCGGCAGGAACGATGGAACCTGGTGAAGATCCCCTGGAGACAGCACGGCGGGAACTGATCGAGGAGACGGGATTTACCGCACAAACCATCGTTTCGAAAGGATTCATTTACACGACACCCGGCTACACAGATGAGAAGATCTTTCTATTCGAAGCCCGCGATCTGTCGCCATCTCAGGAGTACGGGAAAGATGAAGATGAGGTAATCGAGGTTGTGGATATTGCGATAAGCGATCTTATTGGCATGATCAGGAATGGCACAATTGTTGATGCTAAGACAATCTGCCTTATCCATCACTGTCTGGGGTGCTGAACCATGCGTACTGGTATCATCGCAACAGGAATTCTTGTTGTGTTTATTGCCCTAGCCGGCTGCACGGGAAACCGGGCATCGTCATCGTATTCCGTTGACAGTAATGGCATCCTTTCGGTTTCGTGTGCACCAGTGACTACAAGTGAAGAGATACTTTTCACAAACGAGACCTATGCCAAGACAAAGGTTGTCATGCACACGCGGAGCGGGGATGTGGTCACGTATCTTGCTGCACCGGAAAATCCCAGAGCAGCGATTGTCTATGTACCCGGCGCCGGCGAAAAACCTGCAGGACATGAAGAGCGC
>Ga0315288_10006750_pt1 | contig 14556 bp, 25 predicted proteins | sample YL17G11_20_MG_FD_203454 | JGI IMG/M metagenome (GOLD analysis project Ga0315288, IMG submission 203454) | Sediment microbial communities from Yellowstone Lake, YNP, Wyoming, USA - YL17G11_20 | ecosystem: Environmental > Aquatic > Freshwater > Lake > Sediment | place: USA: Wyoming | collected... | reverse complement strand
TCATGATCTTGCCATCGTGATCACGAAACATAATAACGTGCTCCTCAGACGGTGTGGGCAAACGAGGCCTGTCGTTATCTTTCAAAGTAATACTCATGGGAGTTACTTGGTGCAAGGGTCAGTCATCGTTGCCGCATGCGCCCAGCACGCTGCAACTACCGTATGCCACTCGAAATTCGTAACCGACCATCCGCCAGGGTCGTCATCCCGCTCAATGCGATATCGGCCCTGTGGCCTGGCCGCGATCGAATACCCAGGCGGTAACTCATCCACCGTAACGGGCTCGAAGCCAGCCGCCTCCCCAGATTTGTCGTGTATCCATGTCCGACCTCCGTCGGTCGAGCTTGACTCCCCAGCTCTGAGCACGGCGGGCGAATCCCGCCCTACGATTGCATTCAGCACGGCCCGTATCAGCCGAACCTCTTCTGTGGACAACTCCCCACACCGAAGACGCAGCGTATCCGCTGAAGCCCGGTGCCAATCTTGGAGGCGTTCTAAAGTAACTGCTGCTGCATCGTGAAGTCGGTCGGACATATTTGTCCTTTCAATTTTTGTTTATATCATAGATTGGCAGGATGCGAGACAAGTTACCATCCATCCCAGGGAGCTTCCTAAAAGGCTGAACGCCACGATCCTTCTCGGCATTAGCATTCTTGATCTCTGCAACCCAAGAAATTCTCTGTGTCGGGCCTTCGTAGGTCACGATCAGTCCATCTTTGTGACCAACCATGTCACGAACCGCACCCCGGGGTAGATCCTCATCGGTGGGAACCGCCTTGAACCAACCTTCAGCGATCATTACCAAATATTTCGCGTTATGCTTCTCGGCGGTACCGCGAATTACGGAAGCCCAGTCGTCCTTGTCAATCTGACCGAGCCTTATGATGATGAAACTGGCATTCTCCGTGTCAGCAGCGTCAACAAATAAGAAAGCAACGGGATGGTGCTCTTCCTGCTCCGCAATGCCTTGGGCCTTCGCGATAAAGTCATCCATCTCGAATGGTCTGGGGAGTGGCACACCCATCATAAAATTCTCATTTTCGTGGACTGACTCCAGTCGGGCTGCCATGCGTAGAGGCATGGCAGCCCGAAAGGGGTTTCGTTTAGTTCACAAGGCTAACGAAGTAGTCGTGGGCGTTGGCGTGACGGTCCAGGATGGTAGCGGGTGAACCCTTCTTGAGGCCCTCCGTGACCGCGTTGTAGAGGCCCCAGAGATTCCGGTCCGCGAACGCTTCGTACCGGGGCGTCTCCCAGTCCCCAAAGGCCACGCTGGCCTGGTGAGGCGTCAGGAGGCCACGACCAATCGCGACACCCAAGAGGGCGTACCCACGGTCCTTGTGGCAGGGCTTGGCCTTCATAGCCTCAGTCTGCTTGTTGAGCGTTTCGTAACAATCCAGGGCCGTCAGCACCTGCTCATTCACAAGCTTCTGGAAATCGGGCCACACATTCATCGTGTTCCGACGCACGACCTTGAAGGCATCTCCCGAGAAGCACAGGTTGTCGCACACGAAAACGTTGGCACCGACCGCCACACCAAGAGCCAGGCTCTTGTCGTAGGACTGGCGAAGGCCGATAGAAAGGCCTTTCTCGGCATCCCCGGTGTCCAGCGTGATTCGGGCAAACAACTGGCTGCCCGCCTTGTTGAGGCCATACGCCTCGCTCTTGACCTCCAGGCCCAAACGGTTACGGGCGGTGTCACGCATGAAGCCGATGGCATCGCCGTACGCAACGGGGTTCCAGGTTTCGGTCGCCAACGGTGCCGTAACCTGGAGCACCTGAGCCAGGGTTGTCTGTTCCGAACCACAATGCAGAATTAGGCCGTTCATTTTCATTCTCCGAAAAGTTGGGGTTTCGAGTTCCCAACTACTACACCGGAGGTCGGGAGAATTCAATACTAATCGTTAAAATGATTCCGGCTTTTCACTTCTGGTGGATTTCATTCAGGATTTTGAACGTGGTTGATAAACGGTTGGTGTAATGGGGAGGCATGATTCTCGTTTATGCCCTTGAACCAATGCCGACCACAATGGTCAAATCGATCTTCCTGGCGGGTCCGACCCCTCGAAGCCAAGATGTCGAAAGCTGGCGTCAAAAGGCGATCGATATTCTTGAATCCTTGGATTATGACGGACACGTCTTCATCCCCGAGCCCGCTGACGGGGTTTGGTCCAAAAACTACGATGGGCAAGTCGGGTGGGAGGAGAAAGCCCTCAACCAAGCGGACCTGATTGTGTTCTGGGTACCCCGTGAAATGTCTTCCATGCCCGCCTTAACCACTAATGATGAATGGGGCGTTTGGCGGAATTCAGGGAAGGTTATGTTCGGTGCCCCCAAGGAAGCAGTTAAGGTCCGGTATCAGCAACACTATGCGGAGAAATACAAGGTCCAACAATTCGACTTCTTACCGGGGCTGTTACGGGCCGCAGTGACTCGCTTGGGTCCAGGACGACACCGGCAAGGGGGTGAAGTCAAGGTCCCGCTTTACGTCTGGGAGCAGCCGTCATTTCAGAGTTGGTACAACTATCAACTCTATGCGGGTAACGTGCTCAGGGATGCCGAAGTGTTGTGGACCTTTCGGGTTGGCCCGAAGCTCGACAAAATGTTCTGTTGGGTTCTGAAAGTGTCCGTGTACATCACGTCTGAGGATCGAGTAAAACAAAACGAGTTCGTATTGGGTCGCCCCGATATTTCATCAGTAGTTTTGTGGCATCGAGCCCCGACGCTTGCTGAAACCAAAGTCATTCTGATCAAAGAGTTCCGGAGCCCCGCCAGGACAGAGGATGGCTTCTTGCGTGAAGCCCCGGGAGGCTCTGCAAAGCTCGGGACCATTACCAGGGATCCCATGCACCTAGCTCTCGAAGAACTCCGGGAAGAAACGGGCTTTGAGATCGAACGTGAACGGCTCAAAGATCATTCGATGCGTCAAGTTTTCGGCACGTTGTCCTCGGTCGGGGCTTTCGTGTATTCGGCGGAGATTACGGATGAGGAACTCAAGTTCTTCGAGGCTCAAGCGGGTCAGGCCCACGGCGTAGAAGAGGACTCCGAACGGACGTTCACGGAGATCTACAAGGTCGGGGACTTGCTGACTAGGCCCGTGACTGATTGGGCTTGCCTCGGGATGATCTTTGCCGCGTTGGCCGATGCGATGAGGTGAAATGTTTCGGGGTGGATAACGTAGAGGCGAGCATTGTGGGTTAAGGCCCAAACTTGACGATCCAGCGCTTGACGTTCCCGCGTGTACTGTTCCGGTGTGAAACGCTTTTCGCCAAGAGGCATATGAGGCGTTGCTTTCACCATATTGGTAAGGGATCGGTGGACCCATAGAAAGGCTTCTACCGATCTTGACTCCAAATCTTTGTCGCGGTCCGCCATGGTGCCTCTAGCGACTACTACACCGGAACCTCAGAGATTTCAAGAGAAACCACTCTGAACCCGGTCCCGCCATTGGCTCCAACTTTCAAAAACCAACCGCCCCAGGCTGGGCCTCGAACCCACCCCGGATTGCAGGCAGAAACGTCGGGATTGCCTGGTGCTGCCGCACTCGCTCTGGGACGGTTGGCTCCACTCAATACACCGACTTCAGCAGTAAGTCGTGCATCTCCGGTGGCTTCCCATATGTCTCTAGATCCTCGATTGTAGGACCTCGCTGTTCTCACACCGGCCCGTTGATCAATCGATCCACCCACTGGAGGCACTCAGCCAAATCGGTGAACCCAGGATAAAACCGGCTGGCACCCCCGGTGTCCCCATGTCTTGATGACACAAAGCCATTGGCACCGTACACAGCATTGGGGGTTCGATCGTGACCACCCGAATGCATCCCACGCTCCGCTGACTGACGGTCCAGAATGCCCACAGGACAGGTGGGGTGGCACTGCCAGGAAGCTACGGTCTCAAAGCCGTCAGGATCTACAACTGGCTTGGGGGCTTTGTAAGCGTATTTCCCGTACACTTTCTGGCGTTCGTTTGTGTAGTCTTCAACCGGAGCAAGCTTGCCTGGTACGTGGGAGCCGCGAACTCGTGCCACACCCTGATTTAAGCACTCAGGATGGTGGACCAAAAGTAGGTTCGGGGGCCAACGCCCCTTCGCATTTGAATTTTTGACCTCACCCTCAAGTCGTTGCTGACTTCGTCCGTATACACCCGGAACTCCCTTGCTAGTCAAAAGATATTTAGGTCTTGAACCCCAGACCCCGCTGACACGAGAACCATCGATCCAAAGCGCCCCAGTCCCGGTAGCCAAGACTTGACCAGCTACCGTGCTTTCCTCGATAGGAACCCGGAATAGATGCACCAGGAGAACAGTGGGGCCGGGAAGCATCACCTGGATGGTGTCACGTAACTCCCATCCTAAATGACGCCCACGGTACGCCTGGTAAATGTCCCGAGTCACTACCGCGATGTGCTGCCCCGGAATCATCTTAGGTTTGTAATACACCAAACCCAGGCGATGCTCCAACGGTAGGTTAGCCCCTCGATGTAGCTAACAGGATCTTTATGACTGCCCGTTGAGTGTCTGCTGGATTAGCCCCTCGATCAATGGCCTTTCGTAGGAACCTAGCATGGTCAATTAGCAAGTCATCTGTAGTTAGCAGCTAAGGTAGACTTGGCAGTAGAGCTTCGGAGTGCCCGTGAGTTTGAGCATGGAGGCGATCTCACGTAATGGTTCCGCAAGCTTCACGAGGTCCTCGGCCGTGTAAGCGACCACCCGCTGGGCACCGTCTTCAGCTTGGACATTCCCAAGCTGAATCCCGATCCCCCTCACGTCGGTAGGACTGGTTTCATAACTCGTGCCTGCCTGGAGCTTGTGCCAGCCGAGTTTGTACTTGGTTCCGGCGTTGTCACACTCCCAGCTGTCCTCCGTGAGTTCCGCGAAGGCAAATGCTGGGTCCACTTCCCGTTCGGCACAGAACGCCTTGAACGCCTCAGTGGGCTCCTCCAGCGCTTCCAGCGCTGTCTTGGCCCCACATTGGTCGCAGAACTTGGACTCGCTGCCTACCGTGTGCCCGGTCACATAAACCGAGCATATGCGCTTCAGCGCCCCGGTGGGAACGAAGAATGTGGTGCGGGGGCATTCAATTGCGATGTACGTGTGAAGGTATGCGGTGCAGCCCATTTATTTGGCCTCGGGTTAGATAAACGTCATGTTGCCGGTTGTGTGATGAACGAAGTCTTGGTCCAGCATCGTGCGCCATTCATCAGCACTCGCTCTGAAGCTACCAAACGTGGTCGCGTTGTCCGCACACCACGCACACAGCTCCTCGATGGAGCTAAACACAGGCGAACTGGGTGAGCCCTCAGACGTGGTTTCCCAGAGCTGGTAGCCGTCACCTGTGGGCGGCTCTTGATCCGACCAAGCCTCGTACAGACGCTCGATCTCAGGCGTAGGCCAAAACCGGCCAACGTCAGCGCAACGCGAACACTTGTCGGGCACGCCTTCACGTTCGCAACGTGCTCGGCAACACACATAGGCGTTGAGCCCGTCGTGAGCCATGCCCTCCAAGGACCATTCATTGACTTCGTCAGCAGTGGGTCGGTAGCCGCTGGGCTCAGGCAACCAAGAGTTACCGCCAGCTGCGATCTTGGCCCGCACGATCTCCCGCTGTTCCTCAGTACGAGGCACGTGCGTGAAGTCCATCAAACGCCCCGCTTCCAAGAGCGCATCCACGTCGGCTTGGATCAAGTGGTGATTCCACTGGTTCCGCCACAGATTGTAAAGCCTGCGAACTTCGCGACGCACGGCGTACTCCCCAGTGCCGTAGTAATCAGGCGTGTGTTCGCATTGGCGTTCCGCAATTTTCAGCAGATGAACGCTGTCCAAGGACAACGGAGTAGCGCCGTAGGCTACAGGATCAAACGGCGCGTTGCCGTACCACTGCTTGTAGAAATGCCGGTATTCCTCCGAACCGCCCGCGCCTTTGCACTCGGGACATGGCGTGGACTGTGCGTAGTACGGATTCGTGTACCCGCTCCAAACCTGACCTAGCGGCCAATCGAAATCCATCGGCACTCGTTTCAATGTTCGTCCCATAAAATAAATCCTCGATTGTTTTACGTCCGGAACTCACCAATACGTTGGATAGCCTTCGCTACCGCCTTCTGCTCCTCCGGTGTAGACGAGCTGAGACCACCAACGGAAAATCTGGCCAGTATGCCCAGCATCAAGTGCCAGTCAGTTTCCCGAAGAACCATCGGCACTTTGCGAACTGTGGCAGGCTCCTTAGGCTTCCGGGTTGCCTTAGCGGCTGCAAACGCTCTCTTGAGTCCATCGCCCATTACGTCCACCTTTCACTTAGCAAAATTTTCTACGGTGATGATCACTCATGCCACCTTCCGTGAGCTATCATCGGCCAAACACGCTTTACAGGCACAACCAGACTTAGGCACCGGGTACCCCTCACGAACGGCTTCTACGACTCTGCACTCCACGCAGTACGTGGAGTGCGTTCGTTCCGTGCAACGCACCCAGTTTGAGCAGCGATCAGCACCCTTGGGCGCGGAGCACCTGAAGCACGAGTTACAGCCCCATTTACACGGTGTCTTGTTAGCCATCACTCCGCCTCTGCTTTCGTGATCCCGATATCTTTGATACCAAAAATATTTCTCGCACAATCACAACCAACCCACAAACTCACAAGACCTTGCTTCCGGCATTTGGCCATTAAGGGAACAAACTTACCCGAAGGGATGGTCTTGCCGCAAGCTTCACAGCCGCCACCCGCAAACCGACTCAGCCCGTGACGAATATCATCAGGCCAGTTCACGTAATAGACCCGCTCCATCACGGGTTCACCATCACGGTCAAACTTGAGGGTCCGCACCGGACCATTGGGACCCCCGGCACTCCACGTAAAGCTTTGCCTCAAGTAAAAGGCGATTGGCGGCATATCGATTGTATCGAGCACTAGGTCCAGGTTGCATTCCTGAAACGTCTTGGTGACCTTGGGAGAGAGCCCGATGGCCGTCTTGATTGGCAACGGCCGAGCCGCATCCAACTCCCGGCGAGCTTCACCCACATACTCACACAACTCCATCCACGCCCGTTCAAGCGGGCCCAGGGTCGCGAGAACCTCGGGCTCGATGACCCCGTAACGCATAGATCCGAAGCGCAGGCACATGCTGATGCGATGATCCGGGTGGCCCGTTGCCTTGTTCCTGAGCCCTTGATAGAACCCAGAAGCCGCCTTCACGGAACCCCTAGGGGTCCATGCGCCTTGCGCTAGCGAGGCATCCAAAATCGCCACAGAGGCCTCAAACTTGGCTAGGCGGGCACCTTTCATCGAAGCCGCTACGGTAGCAACAAGTTCGGGGTTTAGCTTTACCATGCTTGTACTACACCCCTCCGAACCTTAAATTAATGTTTAGCGTGGGATTTGTGGTGTGTAGTACCGACATGGCACGCCAGCGATTAGCACTCAATAACCAAGATTTGCAGGAACCTTCCAATGACTAAACACGCGCAAGAACAGGTTTCCCAAGTTAGTGGTGAAGCCGTCAAGGTGGCCTTGATGGCCGGTAAGATCCTATCCAACGGTGTGGTGACGTATCGGCTGGTGAATGAGGTTCTTATAACCAGAGGCCATCTTTCGGGGGAATCCTGGCCCGCTCCATGGACCATCGAAGAACTAGTGCGTGCTGGTCGGTTCTTTGACGTGCTGAAGAAAGAACCTTCCGGTTCTTTCTTGGGCTTCGCGGTGAGGTAATGGGAGCCAACAACAGATTCAGAATACTTTTCAACGGGCGTCCCAAGGGTTCAATTGGGATCATACATATGTGCGAAGCAACGGTCTCGGCCCAGGACTTGGAAAATGCCCACCTCAAGCTGTACGACACGCATGAGCACATTGGTCAGGTGTTCCGCGTTGTCATTGCTGAGCCAGAAGGTGAAGCATGACACGAAAAAAAACTGCGGTGGATGAGGCAAAATCGCTTCATGATCGGGTATCCGCCATTTTTCACCAAGTTTTCGGGAGTTGCTTTGATTTTGTGCAGGTTACCGATAAGCAGTATGAGGTGCACATAAAAAGCGACTCAGAGGTCACGTTCCAGATGCTCGAAAAGGCTTTTCGGAACGAAGAACATCAATTTCAAGCATGCTACCGGTTGGGGTGGATCTGAGGTGACTCCTGGGGACCCCGACAGTCGCTGGATCGCAATTGAACGTGTTGAAGGGTCCGAGGGTCCAGTTTAAGCTCACTAATATGTTGCTTGTGTGCAAGCGTGTAGTACCGTCATGGACCTCGATACCCTTTTGGATCGTGCCCTCGCTCTCTTGGGCTTCATGGACTTTCGGGCTGCCGCGATGGTGCTGGTAAACGCGGGTGTGCCGTCGGAGCATGCGTTTCTGGCACTTAAGGCAGCTGAGATTCTTGGCATAAAACGAGATTCAAGCGGTCTTGAGGCTAGGGCTACCCAAGGTAGCCACAAGATCCTTGCCTTTAGCCGTCGGAACGATGGCTTCGGTGTTGCCTGTAACGGTACTCGTGACGTAACCCTTCTTCGCCAAGATCGTCCAGACCTCTTTTTCTTTCTTGGTGGTCGAAGGAAGATCCAGCCAATGCGAATTCTTCCAGTCTGTCACAAGGACCCAAAGGGTCTTGTACTGCAAGTACGCGAGATCCCCGAACCGAAGCTTCTGAATGTCCGGTGTGTGGTACGCAGAGAGCCAGCGTTCCCCTTGTTCCACGAGACTCTGCAATTCAAGCATGCGTGCCGGGTTCCCTCTTGTCTCGGTTTTGACAATGGTGTGCCACCAACTGACAGCGCTTTCCATCGCATCTTCCGTGAGCGAGTAAGTACCGTCGGGATACGTTAACAACCCCGACTTACGAAGCACGTCTTCACGTCGTCGGTCAAACCGATATGCAATACGGTCTTGACCGGCCTGAAGCAGGCTTTCCGCAAAATGCGCCAGAATGGTGGACGGTGTCGTGGCCATACCAGATGCTCCTATCAAACCTTTGTGTCTGCGGAGAGGGTTATTGCATAAAACGCAGGCTTGCAAGACTCAGGGCATGAGGTTGATCGACTTAGCCATGACTCAGATACTACACAACAATCAGGGCTCAAATTAATGGAAATTCACGTATAATTTTCCCCTGGCTCAAGTGTAGTAACAACATGTACCAGTCACCCACCACGTTCGCCGCCAAGTTGCTGCTCAAAGCCATCGAAAAGCTGGAAAAGCACCTTAACAACACACGAACGACACAAGGTTCACCGGCATGACCGGAGGTTTCCAAAAACGACGGTCCGCTGGACGATGAGCCCGCTATCTATACCCGAGACGCATACGGGTCTAAACGGAGTGAGTGATATGTTTAAAAAAACGACCTACGGGTTCTACTCAGCCAAGCAGGTAGAGTTGACAGGTCAAACTATCATCTACGTGACCCCCACCGGGCGTCAGGTCGAGGTTTCGCACATCAACGAAGACCAGACGGGAGCCGGGTGCCTTTGGGATGATCTGGGGTGTCTGGGCGAGATCGTAGATTTCGTGCGGGTTGGGCAGCGTCGGGAAACCGAGTACAAGAACAGGAAACCGATCTGGGCAAAGAGTTGACCTTCAAGGATGTGATGAAGGCCATCGATGCGGATCATTTCCTCCGCAAACAGTCCTAAGCTCAAAGCCAACGCACCCGACCCTGCGGTCCATTTCCAAACTAAATGTTTGTTTCCGTGCCCCCCGCGTGTAGTACAGGCATGGAGAACAGCTTTAAAGTCGGTGACCCAGTAGTGTTCGGACGCCCCAATGGTGAGCAGACTCACGGGGTCGTTCGTAAGGTCAACGGCAAAACCATCAAAGTAGAGCAGACAGAAACTCGCGGATCGATTCGGGAACGTGCCCCTGGAGTCGTGTGGCGGGTCGCGGTGTCCTTGGTCCGCCATGCAGTTCCGCATCAACACGTCATGGGTGGGGTGCTGATCGAGTCGGACCAGATGGGGGAGTCCCCCAGGCATCCCCCGGTGACCAAGCGGCATCCGGCGGCAATCCAGGCGGAGATTGACTCCGTGGAGAACCAACTCAGTCCCGAGAACCTATTTTGGGATGGGGAACGTCCTCGTGGGCAGGCAATGGCGGCCAGCCGGGTCCTGAACCGTCGCCTGAAGGCTCTTGAGCAAGAGCTTCTTAGGGCAACCGCGTAGGGACCAGATGCCGTCCTGTACGGGTAATCAAGAATCATCGGGCTGCTGGGTCTGCCCAGATTGCGGGTAACCAACCATGCCGATTTTTTGTGAGGCACTTTGCGAATCCTGGTCTATTACACCTGCACATTTTAGCGGAACACACCCCGTGAAGAAGAAAAAGAAGCTCCCGATCATCACCGGTATGAAGTGTGACGATCACTGTGGGGATTGCTGCGGCATCGTCCCATGCAGCGAAAGTGAGTTCAAAAGAATCCAAGCCTACATCGCGGAACACAAGATTGTCCCGGTTGAACAAGGCGTGACGTGTCCCCTCTACATCCGTGGTAAATGCTCAGTGTATGAAGTGCGACCCATGATTTGCCAAATATTCGGACACACCCCTAAACTGAAATGCTCGCACGGCTATAATGTAGATGACTTGTCTACCGGCGAAATCGACAAACTGTTCCAGAGCACCGGCAACGTTGGCGCACGGCACACCCACGATGTTCTGCCGGGCCCCACATTGCTAGAACGCGGGTAACACACATTTTCGTTGATCTTTCCTCCCGCCGCCGTGTAGTAAAGACATGACCACAATCAAGATCGATATCGAGTTTGAAGGCGAAGATGACGACGAGGTTACCTCCGTAGAGGTTGAAGTCGAATTCTCAGTCTACGGTGGGTACAGCCCGCAGACTTGGGAAAGCCCCGCTGAGTCCCCCGAAGTGGAGTTCGAATCGGCACGGGTCCACGAGTTCGGTCGCTGGTACGTGATCGATGAAGAGGAGCTGGAAGAGTTCGTGTGCGTGTCAGAACTCGGTGATGAGGCTCTGGAACGCGCAACCGATTGCCATGATGAGCCGGACGATTGCGATGGGGACGTGGATTACGACTACCCAGGGGATTGCCGGTGGGAGCCGTGAAAACGCTTGGCCAACTCAGCGATGAAAACAGGGAGCGGATTTTGGCCGCCAAAGCCCAAGAGCGCACAGCTGACATTGCTTGGTTGGAAGAGATTCTGGCTATGCAACTGCCGTTGCACGTCTGGGCTCCGGTGTACGTGTGGTCGGCGGATTTCGGCCCTTCGGAGTACCGCGAGAGCTTCCGAAAAAAGATTCGAGAGCGCCAGGCGTACCAGCGTCTAGGATGTGCTTGTGACCACTGCGGAACGGAGTTGATCAACCCAGAACCCCGTAGGGTGCTCGCCTCGAACCCGCCCAAACGCAAGGTCGCTTGTATCGGGTGCGGCTGGGCTGGAAGTACGTCTATGATTCTGCCGAGGGAAAAATGAGCAAGAAATGCAAATGCTGCGGTGAGACCATCAGCGCCAATTCGCTGATTTGTAGGCACTGTAAATGTGTCCAGCCTAGGCTGTGCTAGTGTCCTTTCACGGAACACGTTGTAACTTGTGTTTCGGTAGAGGTTATAGACCCGAGCATAGAAAAAGCGGCAAGGGCTTGTATCTGCGTACATGCCGTCGATGCGGTGGGAGCGGTGTCGTTCTACATGGTAAGAATACGGATCCGTACCCGAAGTGGTTGAATTTGTCCGGCCCTAAGGTGTAGTCAGATAAAGGAGCCACCATGAAATTTGTGAACGATATTTTTGACGTGTGGGACGATGAGGGTAAACACTTGGCTGGCGTTATTGTGCCAGCAGGAACCAGCATCGGTCAGGTCAAGCAAGAACTGGTGGCCTCCGGTGAATTTGGGGCCCGGTTCGCAATCAAAAGGTGTGCTGTTGGCGACGATGATGTCGATCCCTCCGATCGGATAGACGAAGCTGAATATCGGATGGATGATAGATAGGCAATGGAAGCCACGACCACGAGCAATGTTGATCGAAGCCCACGCGAATCTTCTGGAGTTCACGCTCGCTAGCTACGAGGCCCTGTGTGGGCTCAAGAAGCAGCCCAAGATGGAGCTTCAGCGCCATGAGACGGCGATCAAGGAAGCGTTTGAGCGTGCCCACAAGCTCTTGAAAGAGGGGTTGGGGCCCAAGCCCCCGTTTGGCCAGTCCTACAATCGGGTTCGCACCCTTGCTTCGCTACTGCGAGCTTGGGGACTCAGCGGAGGACGCGGTGGCTCGCCACATGCTGGTGACCCGCTTCGGCAACCAAGAAGCTCACCGGGAGTAATCGGAAGTCGCGATGCGTGAGCTACTTTTCGTGAGAGGTTGAATTCCACCGAGCTGGTGTGTAGTACGGCTATGAACGATTTCAATATCCCAGTCGAGTTGAGCGAACAGGGCAAGAGTGCGGCGGATGCGATCGTGGCCTTGATGACAGCCGAGCTGACCGACCCATCGGGCGGCGGCTGCAAGGCTTTCTACACGCCCGAGGAGTGGTTGGATCGGGGTGAAGCCTACGGCCAGGGAGCCGTGTTGATCGTGGTTCACGATGGCGGTGATCAGGCTCGCTACTTCAACCTCGATTATGAGCAGTACGAAGCGTTCGACCGGATGAACACCCGCCTGGGACAGCTTGGGCTTCACGTCGAACAGTGCACTTGCTGGTACTCAGCGGTTTACAAGGCGAGCGTTTGAAAAGCGTGACAGTCTTTTGGCTCATCCTCGGGATCTTCGCCGGGTCAGTGTTGGTTGCCCGTTGGCAGTTCAGCCGAACCCGAGCGATCTTGCAATTCCTATGGTACCGGCATTGGCGGATGCGAGAGCGTCAACGGGTTTGGGAAACTGAGCTATACCGACGGTACCCCCGGTTCATGCACTGGCAGTTTCGAGCGAAGATGCCGTACTACCGGCTTCGTAACTCTGAGCGGTGGTGGGCCATCAAACACCGGGTCGGCAGCCTATGGTTCAGGTACGCTCGCTTGTGGGCCCCCTCGTGTAAGACATGCGGTGCCACGCTGCTCTACGGCGGCACTTGCCTATCGTGCATCACTCAAGAGATGGTTCGCAAAGAGCGGATCAAGATGTTGGCTGGGCGAGGTGACATGAAGGCCGTTCAGGGGGCGGAGTTCATGGCTCGATTGCTCGGTGGTCCGCCAAAGAGCTAATTGTTTTGTAGACTCCTAGAAGTAACATGGGCCAACCAACATACGACCGGCGTGCATCACTGACAGGCGGACGAAGCAGGTCGAAGTCCAAAAGCTTCATGTGACGGCTTTCACGAATTCCGACAAGGCTTTTCGGTATTTCCCAGGGGCTCCCGATCGTAGTGCTGCAAAAAACTTGTAAAACTCGAAATGAGAGGTGAAGTCGTAGCCCCCAAGGGCTAGAGTTTCTTCATACCAAGTCTTGCTGTGACTAACGGGAGTAGGAATAACTCCCGTAAACAATTTGATTGCGATGTTCTGTGAACCGGGCTTCGCCTCATCCCGGACTCTTTGCCATCGGGTTTTGAATATGTCAATGGCGTCAGCAAGTTCCGTGTAGAACTCAACGTCATCCAAGTCGTGGAAGTTGATGCGCCGTGGATCCACGCCTTGTTGTTTGAGGCGTTGGTACAAGGATTTGGTATCTGGATCATCCGAACGGTAACTCGGATGATTCGGATGACGGTGTTGCTCGTACTCAGGGGTCAGAATCTTCCGGGATGGTAACCCAGGTTTCCCAGGTCTTGAACCCTCCGGTTTTCCTAGTGTGTAACCGAGGTAATCTTGAGCAAAGTGTTGCAGTTCATGCCGTAACGTCCTTGATAGGCCGCTCGGGTAGCCCCGCTTCAATTCGTAAGCGAAGTCGTGCGGCAGAGTAATCTTAAGATGGTGTGTAGACCCTTGCCAGAAAGCACGGTAGCCTTTTTCCTCTGTGAGCGAAAGCGTCACAGATATGGACTTCCAAGAATAGGACAAGGGGTCGCGTACCTTGCGTTCCAACTCCGCGAGCATATCTCGCCAGATGTCCGAGTCAGGGTACTGCTTCAAATCAATGATAAGCTCTCGTGTTTCCTCACGCTTTTTCTCTAGGGTTCTCTCTAACCGTTGCTGAATTTTACGTTCATCGTACTTCCAACCCGTAAGATCGATTGGAAAGTCTTTTGAGATCTCTTGCCCTTTGATTGCGGACACACCGGGAATGAGGAACTTTTCTAGTCGTGATCGCTCGGCATCACTAGCTAGACCCTGTTTCACCAGGGTCTCCTTGAGCGCGTCTCTTCGTTTCAAAGCCTGATCCAGCCCCCTCCTGGCCCGCTCCTCTAATTGAGCTTTCTTTTCCGGAGTCAGCTTCTGAAAATCCTTGATACTCCCACGTGTGCCTGGGTGACCATCTATCCATTTGGCTTCGTACCAGGCAACATACGCTTTCCAATTGGTCGGGTTGTCCTGCCATGCCTTAGCAGCTTCAAGTAAGGGTTCGTAACGAGCTAACTGTTCCCGGTCCCTTGCCTTAGCTTCACTTTGATTCGGGAGCCCCGCAATCTCGTTGGCAGCTACTACTGCCAACATCCATTCGTTGATAGCACTCAGC
>Ga0315288_10006748_pt1 | contig 14557 bp, 16 predicted proteins | sample YL17G11_20_MG_FD_203454 | JGI IMG/M metagenome (GOLD analysis project Ga0315288, IMG submission 203454) | Sediment microbial communities from Yellowstone Lake, YNP, Wyoming, USA - YL17G11_20 | ecosystem: Environmental > Aquatic > Freshwater > Lake > Sediment | place: USA: Wyoming | collected... | reverse complement strand
CGGTCGCGCCGTACTTGGCTTCGCTGGCAATGTCCAGCAAATCGAGGGCAGGCAACGCGGGTATCTTGCGTCGCGGGCGATTGCGCGGCGTGAGAATGGTCTGCGCCGCCGTCGCGGTTTTCATGGGAGGCTTGACGCCGAAAGTCGGACGCACGCCCGCCGTTGGCGTCGGCGCGGGTTTGGGCTTGGCGCGCGGTGCCGCCTCTTCGACCGGCGCGTCCTGGGATCGCCGGAGGGTGGTGAGATCAGGTTTCGGTCGCAGCGCGGGTTGAGTTCGCTCCGCGCGCGCAGACAGTGCATCGCTCCACGCGCGCGAATGGGGGGTGCTCCAACCCAAAATCGCCGGCAGAGTCAGTAGACCCAAGACGATCAGCGCGACCACGCTCGGCGTCGCGCCGACGAAGTACGTCAGCGCGCTCGCCAGCGCCCAACCGACGAAGCCGCCCCCTTCGCCGTTTTGGGCGCGCAGACCCGGATCGGTCGTCGGCGCGAGCAGGTGCATCAACGCAAGTGCGACGGCGAAAAGAATCTCGGTTGAGAAAACCCGTCCCCACGCGATTTCGGTTTCGGTGTCCGCGCCGCGTCGGAAGAGGAGTGCGCCGGCAACAAAGGCAAAGAGCGGCATCGCGTACGCGCCCCAGCCAAAGAACATTTGCAAGAGATTCGCCAACACATCGCCGACGGTACCGCGCGTCACGCGCAGCAACGCGAGCAGGACGAGTCCACCGAGCAGGAAGAAGACCACACCCAGAATCTCGCGCTGCCCTTTCGGCGAAAGGTTGATCCCGAACCGCGACATGAAAGTTTTCGGCTCTTGGGACTGCTCTCTACTTTTTCTCTGCGGCATCATAAATTCCATGACAAGGATCAGGCGACACGTGACAAGGATATGGCGTTGTCACTTTGCGCCTGTCACCTGTCACCCTGATTGCACCAGACTTTCCCAATAACCGGGGTCGAGAGGAGGAGGCGGGGGTAACTTGGAAGTAACGGCTGGATTCGGCGCGGCTGGCTCCGCGCCAGTGGGGCGCGCATTGGACTGCCGCAGACTGAGTTTCATGCGTTGCTGCGCGGGATCGATTTCGATTACGCGCACGCGCACCGCTTGCCCTTCCTGCACGACATCGCGAGGGTGGGATGCGCCCCCGCTCGCCAATTCCGAGACGTGCAATAGTCCTTCCACTCCTTCCGCGATCCGCACGAATGCGCCAAACGTGACGACGCTGGTCACGGTACCACTCGTCCAATCGCCGGGTTTCAATTTGCCCGCGAGTTCTGCCCACGGGTTGGGGGTCAACCGTTTCAGACTGCACGCGATTCGTTTTTGCTCGCGGTTGACTTCCATCACGTATACGTCAACTTCCTGTCCCGGCTGGAGCATTTGGCGCGGGTGCGCAACGTACTGCCACGACAATTCGGAAACGTGGATCAAGCCCTCGACGCCGCCGAGATCGACGAACGCGCCAAAGTCGGTCACGTTGCGAACGATGCCGCGCCGCGTCTGCGCGGGTTCAATCGCCGCGAGGATTTGTTCGGCGCGCGACGGCGGTGGATTGGCAACGCGTTCAGACAAGATCAGGCGATTGCGCGCGCGATCAAACTCGATCACCTTGACGCGCACCGTCGTGCCAACATAACGCGCGAGCGCTTGTGCGCGCTCTTCTTCCGACACCTGGCGCGGCAGCGCGGACAATTGCGAGGCAGGCACAAACCCGCGTAGATCGCCCAGATCAACCAACAAGCCGCCCCGGTTGTATCCGACGACGCGCAGTTCGAGCGTTTCACCCTGCGTGTAACTTTGTTCCGCGCGCGTCCAACCGGTCGATGCCGGTGGCGGCGCGGCGACGCTTTCGGGCGGCGCGGCGTTCACATTTGCGCCAAGTAACACACCCCAATACTTTTCGTCCGGCGATTCTTCCCACGGCTTGACTTCATCCATCTGAAACACTCCTTCTCCAAACAGGCGACAAATAAAAAATCGGTTTTCCCACGCGTGATGATAACTCGAGGGGAACAACCGACCATCCATCTGCAACCGACTTCACCCTACGTGCAACGACAACACACCCGCGCGGCGACTTGATCCACGCGCATTATAAGCGGAATGACGCGGATTTGTCAACACGCGCATTTGACAAAAACAAGAGAAGGGATAAAATTACAAGCGCGAACGCCGAGGTAGCTCAGTTGGTAGAGCACGCGGCTGAAAACCGCGGTGTCAGCAGTTCGATTCTGCTCCTCGGCACCAGTAGTTTGATAGTTCGTTGGTTTCATAGTGCAATAGTTGAAAAGCAGTGAGGACACAACTATCCAACTATCTCACTATTGAACTATTGCACTAACACGCGGAAGTAGCTTAGCGGTAGAGCGTCTCCTTGCCAAGGAGAAGGTCGCGGGTTCAAATCCCGTCTTCCGCTCTTGAGCGCCGAAAGGCGCCTGCACATGCTGACTCGTTGTGAGTTGGAAAAGTGCGCGACCACCCACAAGAAAGCGCGGTGGTACTTTGTTGAATGGGATCGCGTTCATACTCTTGGCAGGGGGACGGACGCGATCCTATTCTTATTTAACCACACCCAGGTCTAAAAAGCAATCACGGAAACCTGGTATTTTCACGTGATATTCGTCTCACGGATTTACGTGATATGCAAAATCAAAGGGGCATTCGCCCCGTGCAACTCAATGGTGTGATACACACGACAGGGCAGGGGGGCTTGGCACTGTCATAATGGCGCGTTGGTTGGACGACAACTGGCGCGCCTATTTTTTGTCCTCTTTGACATAGGCGATCACACGGCGCAAACCAAGCGCAGAAAGCACGTTCTCTCCCGGCTCGCGGTTGCCATTCAAAATGTCGTGAAGGTATGCACTGGTGATGCCGAGTTCGCGCGCTAGTGCAGATTGTGTTCCTGCCTGCTTGATTCTTTTTCGTAGCAATGCGACCAATTCGTCGCGATTCATCGCTTGCTACGTTAAGCGAAATCGCTAAATCTGTCAAGTACTAGTTCTGGCCGTTCCGCAACAATTGGTTGTTCTCAACTTCCTAATCAAACAAACTGGTTCTCTATCCCCAAGTGAGAGTGTGGATTAACTCGGTCTCACGAACGCGGATCTCACGTTTCGCGGCAAAAGGCGGCATAAACGGATTGAAATCGTGCCCAAATGACATGGATTGTACTCCAGAAGGGACTTAATCCACACTCTCCCCCAAGTCCCTCTTGATTTCGCCGAAAGATAGTGCTATAATGAACTTGTACATTCGTTCCAGGGCTAGTTTTTGAGTGAGACAGGGTGAACGATAATAACAAGGTTTGGGCCGCTGCTTTACGGAGGCAATATGACCGTCGTTCTGATCACAGGCATCAGTGGCACGGGCGTTGGATCATTCGTAAACGACGCCATTCAAATCGGCAAAGATCGGTTCCACACTGACTTCAACCTTATCCAGCTCGGGAGGCGAATGTGGGAGCTAGACGTCGGCAAGGGCGCTTTGAGCTACGAGCAATGGGAAGCAACCATTCTCAACAGGCTAGCCGTTCTACCCTACCTGCGCAGGGTGGCTTTCGATAGCGCGGTTCACGAGGTCAGAAAGGATAAAGATAGAATCCACCTCATCTTGAGCAAAGCCACTTTCTGGCACCACAAGACCATCATACCCGGATTCGACCAAACTCGGCTCAACCAATTAGACTTTGACTATCTCGTGACGATCGTGAACGATGTCATTGACGTCTGGTCCGAGCTTCGCAATAGCCACCAAGAACGATGGAGCAGCCTTAGCCCCATCGACGTCCTGGAATGGCGCGAGATTGAAACTTTCTTTACCGAACAGATGGCCCGAATTCTCGGGGACGAAGATTTGCCCATACCCTTTTACGTTTTGGCAATACGATACGGTCCACGGTCCCTCGTCAGACTACTCTTAAAACCAAAATCCAAGAAAGTGTACCGATCGTACCCTATTACTTTCGTCAAGGCCCGTCCCGAGGTCCAGCGGGAAGCCGACAGGCTTGGCGATCATCTGCAGAAGACCGCAATAGTCTTCAACCCGAGGGGCATTCAAGACTACGACCGATTACGTGACCTAAAAAAAGAATACAGAAAATGGTGTAAACAGAAGCGATTCGCTTTTTCGGCCACCGACTGGCAACAAATTGTTCAACATGTCAGCCAACAGACTGTTTCTAGGGACCACCGACTCATCGAACAATCCAACTACATCGTTGTCTATTACCCAGAGCTCAAATACTACACAAAGAAGGGTAGCAAGCATCACCTCACTCGTCTCGTTCCTTTTTCTTCGGGCGTGCTCGACGAGATGCATTATGCAACTGAACGAGGAAAAGAAGTTCTATTGTTTTGGAATTCGAAGCAGGATTCCGGACCGTTCCTATCCAGTATCCACACCAAGAAGTTCAAGTCAGTTGATGCACTCTTGGAATTCGCAGCGGCAATGAATACCCGTCAAGCCCCCAATCACTGCTCACGATGATGAGCAAATCCAAGATGGTAAAGGAGACCAACATGGAAGTGACACCCCGCAATCCCCTACGGATGATCAGCATCCCGTGCTATCTCAACCGGGCAAGTCTTGGCCGAACCGAAAACGTCTTCGTCATTATTCGTGATCTCGCTGACCAAAAAGGCAAGGTTGCCTGGGTACCGCGCACCGCCGTACTGGTAGAACAACAGCAATTGCGCGGCAACGAATTGAAGGCAAAGCTCACTCTCGCCGTCAAGAAAGAATCGTCCGATACCGTTGAAGCACTGCTTCTTAATCGGGGAACTGAAGAGACGATCCGCATTCCAAAAGGCAACGGCCTCCATAACCACTCCTGAAAACACGTTCCGTCTGTCAGGTTCAATATGGCTCCTGGATGCGTTTCGCAACCGATTAGCACGACCCTGGTTGTCGCCCAGACACAAGACAAACCTTTGCCATCGCCTGTTCCGCCGGACCTCTTGTGACGAAATACACTCTGTCTCTGCCGGGTCCTGCGGGCTTTGCCATGCAACGATCAGCGACACGAGCACGAATTCGCCAATTGCAAAGCCAGCTCAACATATTTCTAGCTTAGCTGACAAACACACTTTCCAAGACACGCACCCAGCGTCTACTTCCGGAGCGAGCAACCATATGTCTCAAGACTCACACTGACCGCTCCGTACGCGTGGCGGCCCACTCATCGCGATCTTAATTCAGCCCGTCCGATTCAAAATCGGTAACACCTTTCAATTGACCAAGCCACGACATTCTCCATGAGGATTTTTCTCATCGAACCAGAGACAGTGAGAAGGTCGGGATTTGAAAAGGCGGCATTCTCCCTGGCGCATCCGTGTATTTTTCTTGCCAAGGAGAAGGTCGCGGGTTCAAATCCCGTCTTCCGCTCTTGCGCCCCTGGCGCATCTGCACATGCTGACTCGCTGTGAGTTGGTAAAGTGCGCGACCACCGACAACAAAGCGCGGTGGTACTTTGTTGAATGGGATCGCGTTCATACTCCTTGCCGGGAACAGACGCGATCCTATTTTTATTTAACCACAACCAGGTCTGAAAAGCAATCACGGAAACCTGGTACTTTCACGTGATATTTGTATCACGGATTTACGTGATATGAAAAATCCAAGGGGTGATCACCCCGTGCAATTCAAGGAGACACTGCATGCGATAGGGCAGGGGGGCTTGGCACTGTCATGATGGCGCGTTAGTTGGACGACAACTGGCGCGCTTATTTTTTGCCGTCCTTGACGAGGTGATCACGCGGCGAAATCCAAGTGCGTTAAGCAGCTTTGGCCCCGGTTCGCGCTTGCCGTGCAAAACATCACCGAGGTATGCTGCCGTGATACCGAGTTCTTTGGCAAGGGCAGCCTGCGTGCCAGCGCGCTGAACTTTTCGCTGAAGTAGTTCGACCAGTTCGCCGCGAGTCATCGTGTACCATCATAAGCATTTTGGCTTATTCGCCAAGCACGGGTTTTCGCGTGCGCGTACACCACATGGAATTCATGCCTCTGTATTATACATGAAAGCGTTTGGGCGAAAAGGGCAGGTGTTTTTTTCTTATCATTGATTGTCATCGGTCTTGGGGAAGGACATATGCACACAAGCTTGGATCTAGTAATCGAAAAGCTCCAGACTAGCCAGATGGATAAGCTGGACAGGATTGCCGACCGTTTGTCCATCATTCGTCGGACTCTAACCATGTCCCTAGCGGCGGGGCAGATTCAGAAAGCGCAGAAATCAGTTCAAGATGCGAGCGATCTTTTGGAGCAAGAGAAAGACATCTACAAGGAAATACTATCGGATCTACGAACATTCGACTTTGAGAAATATATCGATACTCAATTCGATGCTGCATTCAAGGAAGCTTGCCGAGCTGCCGGAATCGCTTTGTCAGGATCTTTTCATCAGTATTACATTGCGCCAATTGGTATTGATGTGCTCTCAAATGTACACTGTGTCGAAATTAATGGCCGAGAGATAGAGTTGGGAAGGGTAGATGCTCTGGTAAAGGCTGTTCAAGTTGAACTGAGCACACTTGAGAAAAATGGGCAAATCGCATCAGAATGAAACTCTCCACGATTTTAAACAAACCATGAACCAAGAAACAGTATCGCACATGGTGCCTGTCCGTTTTCTTCATCCTGTTGGTCAATCCACTTTACGGCAAGGGGTAACAGTTCCTGTTGAGGCTCAGGTATCATGGCTCGCTCAAATCAGGAAGGGTGAAAAAGTCACCATAGCGATTAGGTTTGGACAGGGGCAATCTGTGCAGACATATTTGCGGCGAATCAATAATGCTGTTGGACATTTACAGTTTAGGTATGAGACGCGACAACAATCTGAATTGCGAGATTATCTGGTCGAAACATTTGGAGAAAAACCCGAAAGTGCGATTTTGGAGATTATGGAAGTCGAACCCCGCGTTTTTTTGTTTAGCCCCGTTTCCATCTCGCACGCCCCTACAAAATTATCCTTGTATAAGCCGCATTTCCATAACCTCGACGAATCTAATGTCCGTGTTGTACCTGAGTTTCATGAGTTAGACAGGTGTCTTGCTTCCATCAGTTACGACGCCGAACATAGCCAAGCTGATTACAACAAACAGATCACCGATTTTCTCATTGCGGCAGGTTGGAGAAATGAAGTGCGAATATTGAAGGAAATCGGCCTTCGCTGCGATTTTGAGAAAAACGGCATGTGGCTTGAGGTAGAATTTGGCAATGCCCGAACGTATTACCAAGACTACATCAAGATGCTACTGGCATCGCATTACCGAGAAGCTCGCTTTGGCGTTCTGCTTTGTCCGACTGATGCTTTTGCACAACTGCTTTGTGTACTTGGGCAAAAGCGTGCTCTGGCTAAGCACATCAACAAGAGCCAAGTGCCAAAGTATTCTGGCATGATGAGTTATGAAAAAGCTATCAGGGAACTCCCATTTCTCCAGTTCATGCTGAATCGAGGAATCGTCATTGCTGGGATTGATATGCAGGGGATAGCATAGCCTCTGGGTCAGGAATGCTTCGCCCTGCGAAATGAATTTGCTCGGAGTTTCTCATATCTTTCGTTTGCACACGAATTCCCACGTACAGTAGAAACCCCCAATATAACGCCCCCCATTGATAGAAAAACCCTCTCCCCTTTTCGTTGGTGGCATCGGAGCCACACTTCTTCCCCAATAGATCACAGACCGCGCCAATAGCCAAGTTATCGAAGGTCCGTTAGATCAACCAGACATGCTCCGCTCGTGTACGCCTGCAATAGCAACGTATGTTCCCGATTATGACATAATTGGCTCGGTCAACTGGCAATACAAACCAGAGGATTCCTGTTTTTGCAGAATCACTAAGGGCCGTATTCGGAAATGTAAGTTCTATGCGGTCCCTATCCTTGAACCTGCCTTCGGCTATTCAGGCAGCGTCGGTGAGCAGATTTGCGAGGTGAAAGAGCAATTTGGAGAGCGGCAAAATCTTGTGCTTTTGGACAACAACGTCCTTGCGATTGATGGACTTGAGGGAATCATCAACGATATTCGAGATCAGGGTTTCGAGACAGGAGCGAAACGAAATAATCGGCAACGCACTGTTGACTTCAACCAGGGAATCGATGCCAGGCTAGTAACTGCCGAAGTTGCACAATTGCTATCCACAATATGCCTCTCCCCGATACGACTGGCCTTCGACTATGATGGCATAGAAAAACAATATCGTCGAGCAATTCATCTGTTGGCACAGAATGGCTTTCGGGAATGTACGAACTATATCATGTTCAACTTCAACGATACTCCGCTCAGTTTCTACAATCGGATGAAAGTCAATCTAGAATTATCCAGACAACTTGATATCCGAGTAACGGGTTTCCCCATGCGGTACGTGCCAATCAAGGATGTCAACAGGCGATATGTGTCTGAGGGTTGGCAATGGCGGTATCTGCGAGGAATACAATGCGTACTAACAGCAACACACGGCATGGTCACCCCCAACCCAGGTTTCTTTGTTACGGCGTTTGGTGAAACTTACGAAGAGTTCCTGGAAATACTTTCGATGCCAGACCGCTATATCATTTACCGCAGCCATTTCCGCAAAGAAGCAGGATATTGGAAGCGACTTTTCCGCAAGCTTTCGGCAAGAGACCGAGAAGAGTTTCTGTCAGTATTGGCGAAATTAAACAAGTCAAAGACGCGCAAGGCAGACATCGCGGCTCAGCGGAAATTCAGGTCTCTATTGGAACACTATTATCCGAATGGCGAATCACCGTCAAATCGAATAGCGAATTAACGTGAGGAGACAAAGTTGCAAAACAAGGAGTCCGAGTTTCATGAGTTTTTGTTGGAAGAGTACAATCACATAGCCGAGGCACACTTCAAAACCAATGAGACCCTAACACGCGTATTCCAGCAATACTTCACAATTGTTGGGCTTCCTTTCAGTGTGCTGGTCGTGGTGGTGTCACTGGAGCCGGCAAGGTCGGTAATCATCAGCGGCAACCCGGTGCTGCTGGCGGTGGTCGCACTTTTGTTCATTGTTATCTCGGTGTTAGGACTCATGGTACTCATCCACATTTCGAACCTGAGATTCGACGCGCTCCTCTACGCTCGCACAATTAATGCTCTCCGGAAGCATTTTTATGATCTCAGTGAAACGAGAGATCTTGCCTCCAAGAACATGATGAGGGTTCTACCTCAATCGCCCATGATACCTCCCTATCAGGAGTTTCCCCGAGGGTTCATGGCACCAATTGTCTTTGCAATGTCGTTTGTTAACAGTGCATACTTCTATTTGGGATTGATCTGTTGGCAGTTTGCTTCTGGCATGGGTTTTTCGCTAGCGAGCACGCAAGCAGCTGTGAACCTGTGCACTGGAATCTTCTTCGCCACGCACATCGTTGTGTACGTTAGGCTTGCGCAAGCGCGAGAATATCAATATCTACGCTCCAACATTATGGGAATTGACATTGATGGAGTTCTCAACAAGCAGCCCACGCAGTTTTGTCGCTTCCTCGAGAAAAACGCCGGTAAGAAGATTACAGAGGCGCAAATAGTCACAATACCTGTGCATGATTGCAAGAACTTGGGTATTAGCGAGGCGGATGAGAAAGCCGTGTTCAATGACCCCGCGTATTGGATTGAAATGCCAGTTGCCGACGCCGCACCAGAAGCCTTGGGCAGACTGTGCAATTTATATGGACTAAGGTTGCATTTGTTTACTCATAGGCCGTGGCCAGTCACTACTGGGCTGTGCTCCGTTGACACCCGCCGAATTGAGACAGAATGGGTGAAGCAGTCGTGGGCTTTCGACACGGAAATCATCTTGTCCAAAGGAATCTGGGATCGGGTCGGGTATTCACTTAGCGGAGTGTGGCGGACACTGTGCCCTTACCGATTACGGAGGTTTCGCTTGTGGTTCACTTCAGAAACACCCATAGACTCTGTCACCAAAAATTGGCTTGAGATGCACGGGCTGAAATATCATGCACTGATGATCGAAAAGGGATCGGAAGATGTCGGCGATCCTGCAATGCAGATCTACAATCGCTTCTACGCATGCAGAACCCATCCGAAGAAATACTTCGTTGAGGATGACTTGGTCAAAGCAAAGAAACTGGCGAGCATCTGTGATGTGGTTTTCCTCATGGATCAACCTTACAACCGAGCAGAAGCCGAAGAGCTGCCAAAGAACATAGTCCGAGTCTCAGACTGGAAAGAGATACTCATCCAAATGCGTCAGTTCTGTTGATCAGTAGTTCCAACGACAACTTGGAAGTCGGAGGATCATTCTAAATCAAGTCTATTCGCCCAGAGTTCCAAGCGCTCTCACTCGCTCTTGATTAGTTACTTTGAGAACTGACCAACATTCTGATCGATGCTTGCTCGGTTCAAGGACAACTCACTCCTCTAGGCATAGATCAATCTCCGACTGAGTGATCGTGCGCCTTTGGTGTTTCTCGCCGAACTCAATGACACTCGCGGGCGCGATTTTGATCGCGGCATTCCTTCCCAATCCCTCGTGGAACCCCTTCAAGTCCCCGCTGGCGAAATAGCGGAGCACTTGCGCCCTCGAAACGTACAGCACTCTCGCCGCGACAATCGCGGGAATGTACTCGGGCATCGGCTTGCCTGCTCTGGCGAGCTGCATCAAGCGGAGTTTGTTGCTTTCGCGCTTTCTCATATCCTAAGTTTACAAGGCCTGTCCTATTCAGCAACAAATAGGACAATATCAAACCTCCGGGAGGCGCTTTCGTCACCAAATCATTGACTTTTGCACCTCATTGTCTTATTATTGAGCAAGATAAGATATGAGAAAACAAGCCATTTCGCGACTGCCGGCAAGACGCGAGGGGAGATCGCTCACCATCCGCAAGCGCAAGCGGCATCCCAACCGCGCCTTGACCGAGGCGCAAATCAGGAATCTGCTTTCCGCGATTGAGAACATTCGCGATGATGCACTCATTCGACTTGGATTATCTGTTGGGTTGCGCGTGTCTGAGGTCGTGACCATTCGAACCAGCGAGATTGATTTTGAGCGCGGTCTCATCAAAATCTGGGACGAGAAGAAAGACAAGTGGCGCTCGATCATGCCAACGACGGAAGCGATGGGCACGCTCAAAAAGTATTTGAACTCGCTACCCAAGCCGCGGCAATATCTTTTTCCCATGGCGGCGAAGACGGTTGAGCGGATGATCCAGGGCTATTCGAAAAAGGCACTGGGTTTTGCCATTAGTTGGCATTCGCTGCGGACCACGTATGTCTCACGCAGCGTCGAGCTCGAGCAATCCCCAGTGGTTGTGATGGCCAACACAGGGGATAGTCCGGCGACCATTTTGAAATATTACGCCAACCTTCCAGAGATCGTCATGCGACGATTTGTAGATGGCAAGCCAGTGATTCCGCGCGAGAAGGTGTAAGAGTAAACGAGGATCTGCATGCATGCCCTGGATGTTTTGCGCGTTTTGGCTTTTCGGGTTTGCGGAATATAGTTGCCAGCGTACAATTGTCCTTGGAAAATTGGTTCTCGCTTAGCCCGTCACTGTGAGGAAGAGATGACCGCGTTCCAGACAATCTACAATTCCAACAAACGTCAATGCACTTGTTGTCGGCGCGCCTACCCGCGACAGCGATAGGTGCTTTTTGATGCTGGTCAAGAAAGAGGTTACTTTTACATGGTGCAATCTTGGAACCGCGATTCCCAACAATCCAGCGACTAGGATTCCGATATCTGCTATGAACTGACGCGTGAGGATAGATATCGACAGTGCTACCGCAAATTAGGGATTCACGGTTTTTGCCGCCATACCGGTCGAGCCCGTGGCAAAATGATAATGGAATGCATCGTTAATTTTCTGCAAACTGAACTTGGTGCTATGGATTAAGAACCCATGAATGATGAACGCGTTACTCTCATTCTTCTATCAATTTCGCCTGTAATTGTGCTTGGATTGCCATTCGTGTTCCTCTTTGTTGATTTTATCATAAAGTGGACCTTCCATGCTGCCGAAAGAGGAGACATCTCCATTGACGATGTGGGTGCGGATGCTTGCTTGATTGGAGTTGGCCTAAGTGCGGCGGAATTGGTTAGAGTAAGCGGTGAGCCAGTAGCTGCAATAATGATTCGACAGCTTGTTTTTCCCTTTCTCTTGATGGGGTCACTCGTGACCTACTTTGTCTGCTTGATTCCAATCAACCATCGAACATATGTGAGATTTTTGATCTCGCTTCTTCTTGGATATCTTTCATCAACCTTCGCGGCTATTGTTGTGCTCGCGATAGATTTGCTATTAAGGACTTTGACCAAATGATTTCAGATATCACTAGCCTAGTCAATACAATAGTGCTCACGTTCATTTTGTTTGTTCCGGTCGGATTGGTCTCTGCAATTTACTTGACAAATCAACTGCGCCGCTTGGAAGCCGCAAAACAGTTTGGCACGGGGCAAGACGCAAATGCACAAACCTCACGCTCACTTCGGTATTGGTCTTGGTTTGTTCGGATAGTCCAAGTTGTCATCGTCATCTTTGTGGGAATCATGGGAGTCATCTTGGGAAGTGAGCTTTCCCGCGAAAGGCCCGTGTTAACTCCTAGCCTGACGAGAACGACTGTTGCGATGCCAACCGTTCTGGAGACCGCTACGCAACTACCTACCTTGACTCCGATCACCACCCCCACCCCTGTACCTAGTCTTACTCCGCCGTCTCCACTAAGCACAGCAACTCGCCTAACTGCCTTGCCCACCGCCACGCGACGACTGACACAGACAGCTACACCGATTCTGCCAACTAAAACTCCTACAATATCTGTGCCTCCTGGTCTGTATGTTAAGATCATCCAGCCTGAAGTGCCGCCCGCGTTCAATGTGCCTGTCGTGTTCAAGGTCACATTTCTCAATACAACGGGGGATGCAAAGCAAATCCTCTGGTTTGTAAAGATCTTCCAGAGGGAGTCCGAGGGTGGTTTGGACAGGTCCATAGGCGACACAAAACCTCTTGAGACAGTGATTCAGCCTGGGAGTTCTGAGTTCATGTCAAGTGAATGGAGGACAGGACCAGGAGCCTGTATATTTACGGCTGAAGCGTACTACATAGATCGCGGACAGATCACTGCTCTATTACGACCCGCAGGGCGAGGGATCTTTGATTTTGGGTTCTGTTCTAATCCTTGAGATGGCTGCTTGTCTGAATTTCACCAGGCTGTCTGAGGGATTAGGCATCGCCTTCGCTTCGTGTGCGGTCTCTCAGACTCTCAGATTCAGATTTGCGGTGAGTTGAAATAGGACATCGCGATTCTCTGCGAAGAAGATCGAAGTTATTGTTTGTGGAGAGTTTGCTATTGAGTGCTTGCCATCGGATTTGCGTTTCAGCGTTACCTGGGAAAAAGCAAAGGTCGCATTATTCCTCCAGGCATTGATCAATCTCCGCCTGAGTAATCGTGCGCCCTTGGTGTTTGTCAGAGAGTTCAATTACCCTCAGCAATCAAAAAGACCTTCGGGGTTGAACTGCACCTCGAAGGTCTAGGATCATGCTGGTATTCTTGCTTTTGCCCGCACGGTCCGTGGCTTGATCGGCTTGCGGACGGTGCGCTTACCTAAGGAACGCCCTGGCTTGGGATGGGCAACCCAGGGCGGTTCGCCGTCGTAGTAAAGTGTTTCGGGCGCAATGTCCGCGCCGTTGGGCCAACAAATCGTATCGCCGACTTCATCAATCTGAACCGATGCAAAGAGTTGCGGATCCTTCCGAATCGGATCGAAGATTGGACCGGGCAAATAGGGCTCAAGGTCAATCTCGCGCACCACACCATCGGCGTAAGTCAGGCGGATCGTAAATCCAGAGATAATTTTGACCGCGCGAAGGCGCGGCGGCATCGGATAGGGCGAACGGATAATCGGATCCATAGTTCCCTTTCTATTTGAGCGGCTCGATTTCCTGCAACGGTTCCTTTTTGCGCGCGCTTTCCCAATTCGTTTTCAACTCGGCGCGATGCAATGCCAGCCATTCCAACACCAGTTGATACGCGCGGCTCGGCAGATCGCCAGCGAGAATCGAACCATCTTCAATCGAAACGAGTGCACGATACCGGCATAGACGACATGAAAATGCGGGCTGTGTTTGTCATCGTAAAACATGCGAACCAGAATGCCATAAAAGCGACTGATCGTGGGCATGACGGGATTGTTCCTTTCGGCGATACATCACTCGTTCAGATGTGATTCTACCACAGAATGCGCGTCTGTGCCAACGACATTATACACGATTTTGCGAGGGTCGTAAATCCGAATCCGCGACGCGTTGACCATCGTCGCACTCTTGCAGACCTCAATGGCTTGCTAGCCAAAGCAGATGCACCGCGAAGGTCGCGTTATTCCTCCAGCCATTGATCAATCTCTGCCTGCGTGATCGTGCGTCCTTGGTGTTTCTCAGAGAGTTCAATTACCCTCAGCAATGAAAAAGACCTTCGAGGTCTGTACAACCCCGAAGGTCTGGAATCAGGTCAGGTTTAGATCGCCAGATACTCGCTTGGCGTCTGCACGCGCAGCGTCGTTTTGTCCTTGAAATGCCGCGCGTTCCAGGTGACC
>Ga0315288_10006745_pt1 | contig 14563 bp, 11 predicted proteins | sample YL17G11_20_MG_FD_203454 | JGI IMG/M metagenome (GOLD analysis project Ga0315288, IMG submission 203454) | Sediment microbial communities from Yellowstone Lake, YNP, Wyoming, USA - YL17G11_20 | ecosystem: Environmental > Aquatic > Freshwater > Lake > Sediment | place: USA: Wyoming | collected... | reverse complement strand
GGCGGAAAGACAGGCGCAGGAGCGGGAAGCCAATCTGAAATACTGGGAGGAGCAGGATGCCCTCCTGCTCAAACATCGTCAGGAGGCCTACGACATCGGAGGCGCCGCCCAGGCGGAGCGCCTTGCCAGGCAGGGGAAGAAGCCGATGCGCGAGCTCATCCGGATGCTGATCGATCCTGGGACGGATTTTTTTGATCTGGGTCTCGACGCCGGGTATGATATCGGCAAAAAAAGGCTCTACGGCGGGCCGGCCTATGAGGAGGAAAAGCGGGGGCATATTCCCGGCGGCGGCGTTGTTACCGGCGTCGGTATCGTCCACGGGAAAGACTGCATGATCTTCGCCAATGAAAACCGCTTTGCCGCCGGGACATACTTCCCGATCACATTGAAGAAGCACGTGCGGGCCCAGGCCATCGCCGAGCAGTGCGGGCTCCCCTGCATCTATATTGCCGACTCCGGCGGGGTCAATCTGCCGCTCCAGGCTGGCTGCTTCGCCGACGATGGCCAATTCGGGACGATGTTCTACAACATGTGCCGGATGTCCGCGAAAGGGATCAAACAGTACACCCTCTCTACCGGCGGGAACACCGCCGGCGGCGCCTACATCGTTTACCTGGCCTCGGAATCGATCATGATCGAGAAGCTGGCCTATGCCTTTCTGGCCGGTCCGCCGATGGTGAAATCGGCGATCGGCGAGACCGTTTCAATGGAAGACCTGGGCGGCGCCTATGTCCACACACAGCACTCCGGCGGTTGCGATCACTTGGTCCATACCCAGGAGGAAGGGATCGCGAAGGTTAGGGCGATGATGGAATTCGAACCGGCGCAGAAGCTCTGCATCGAGCGGCGGGAGGCGCGGGAGCCGCGATACGACTGCCGGGAGATGATGCGCTCAACCCCGATCAACACCTACCAGCACATCGACATCCGCGATACGATAAAGTGTCTTGCCGACGACAGCTATTTCCATGAATACAAGGCGAAATACGGCCTGGCGCGCGGGGAATCCATCGTCTGCGGGAAGATGTGGCTCGAGGGGATCCCCGTCGGGGTGATCGCCTCGAATGCCAGCGGGGTGATCTATATCGAGGCGGCCCGGAAAGCGACCGAATGGATGATCCGCTGCGGGAACTCGCGGATCCCCGTCCTCTTCCTCCAGGGCTCGCCCGGGTATATGGTGGGCAAGGCGGAGGAGTGGGGCGGGATCGGCAAGTACGGCGCCGACATGGTTCGCGCCTGCACCTGCCTGGAGGTCCCCAAGATGACCTATGTGATCGGCCCCGATCACGGAGCGGCCAATTACGGGATGTGCGGCCGGGCCTTCAAACCCCGCTTTGCCTTCACCAACATGCGCGGCCGGACGACGGTCATGTCCGGCGAGACTGCGGGCTTCATCCTGGAGACGGTCCGGCGGAAGAACATCACGGACAAGGGCGGAACGGTGAACGAGGAGGAGATGGCGCGCTTCCGCCAGGAGATGCGGGAACGCTACGATGAGGAGGGACACCCCTTCTATACCGGATCGCTCCTTTTCCACGACGGCGTCATTGCCTTTTCCGAGGCCAGGGATCGACTCGCCCGGGCGTTCGAGATCGCCCTCCACGTTCCCATCCGGGAATCAGACTGGGGAGATCTGAAGGTCTGAGGCACAGAGGAATTTGCAAAGTATTCGTGTGGTGAATCTAAAGGAGGATTGTATGACAGAGATTCTCTTGCAGGAAAGGGTGGAAGACGGCATCCTGATCCTGACGCTGAACCGTCCCGAGACGATGAATTGCTTCAATTCCGACCTGCTGGCTGCGCTGGCCGACACGATCCGCGAGGCCGATTTCGACATGGAACTCCGCTGCATCGTCATTACCGGCGCTGCAGGGGAGGACCGGAAGAAGGCCTCCTTTTCGACGGGGGCCGATCTGAAGGAACGCCGAACGATGAGCCCGGATCAGGTCCGCCGCTTCATCTTCACGATCCGGAACACCTTCACCGCCGTGGAACAGGTGCGCGTCCCGGTCATCGCTGCGCTGAACGGCTTCGCCTTCGGCGGCGGGATGGAACTGGCGCTGGCCTGCGATCTCCGGATTGCCGCTTCCAATGCGGTTATGGGGCTCACCGAGACGAGTTTCGCGATCATCCCGGGGGCGGGCGGGACGCAACGGCTGCCGCGGATCATCGGGGTCGCAAGGGCGAAGGAACTGATCTTCACCGCGCGAAGGATCGACGCGAAAACGGCCCTGGAAATCGGTCTCGTCAACAAGGTCGTGGAACCGGATCAGCTCATGCCGGCCGCCCTGGAGATGGCCAGAGAGATCGCGAAGAACGGCCCCGTCGGCGTAGCCCAGGCGAAATTCGCCATCAATTATGGGATAGATGCCTCTCTCGGGGTGGCCCTGCCTCTGGAGTCGAAGGCCTATGAGGTGACCATACCGACGAGGGACCGTCAGGAGGCCCTGGCCGCCTTCGCGGAAAAGCGCAGGCCCGTCTTCAGGGGAGAGTGACGGCGGCAGGAGGCGTTGTCCGGAAAGGGAGAGGCCGGCAAAAGAGGTTTTGCAGGGATCAGGGCCGGTCCTCCGGTGCCAGACGGGCCTCCTGACATTTCCGTACGGAATTGATCAGGAAAAACTTGTCGGCCTTTTTCAGCTCCGTTAGGCTCACCGTTTCTTCGGATAACTCCCCATTTGCAAGCAACTCCGCGCGGTAGGTGCCGTTGAGCAGCCCGCAGTCCACCGGAGGGGTGATCAAGCGGCCTTTGCGGAGAATCACCAGGTTGGCGATACAGGATTCCGTCACCTCTCCTGCTTCGTTGTAGAGCAGAACGTCATCCGCGTCCGGGAAAGAGGCCCTGGCAGTTTCGTAGACTTCCCGCCGGGTCGTCTTGTGAAAGAGAAAAGGGTCCCGGGCATTGACGGGCGCTTTCGCCAACCTGACCAGGAGGGGTCGGCCGGTGGGCGGCGCCAGCGATGCGGATTGGCAATCCACTGTTCCCTCAGGCGCCAGCAGCAGGCGGACGCGATGCGGTCCTGCGGGAAGATTTGCTGCCGCATCGGCGAGCGCCCTGCGGACCAGCTGTTCGTCGAAAGGGTAGCTGAAGTAGTCTGCGGATTCCCGCAAGCGATCCAGATGTCGCTCTACCAGGAAGAATCCGGCATCGGGCGTCCAGAGCAACGTTTCCAATAGACTGAAAGGCCCGTGGGGTGGAGGGGCAAGGATGATCTTGGCCTTGGTCAGGCATTCCTCGTACTCCCCCTCGGCAGTGGAGTCCCAGACAATTCCGCCGCCGACGCCGTATTCAGCCCGGGAGGCATTTTTATCGATCAGGACTGTGCGGATGGCCACGCTGAACTGTGCTCTGCGGTCGGGACCGTAGAAACCGATCATGCCCGTATAGATGTTGCGTGGGGTCGTCTCTATGGCGGCGATGATTTCCATGGTCTTGGGCTTTGGGGCGCCCGTGATGGAAGCGCACGGAAAAAGCGCCTTCAGAATCTGGGGGAGGGATGAGACTGTCCGGGCTTCAACCGTGGAAGTCATCTGCCAGAGAGTCGGGTATTTTTCGAGTTCAAAAAGGCGGGGGACATGTACACTGCCATAGCGCGCAATTCTCCCCAGATCATTGCGGACCATGTCCACGATCATGACGTTTTCCGCCCGGTTCTTCTCGGAGTTGTGCAGCCAAAGGGCGATATTGCGGTCCTCGGCGAGGCTCCTTCCCCGGGGGGCCGTGCCTTTCATCGGTTTTGAAAAGATCCGCTCATTGTGCAGGCAAAAGAAAAGCTCGGGCGAGGCAGAACAGATGGCAAAATGGTCGGTGTCCAGAAAGGCGCCGTAGGGAGCCCCTCCTCCGATCCTGAGAAACAGCTCCCAGGGATCTCCTTGAAAGCGGCTCCACTGCCGCAGGGTGTAGTTGACCTGATAAGTGTCGCCTGCGGCAATGTGATCCTTGATACGGGCGATGGCGGCCTCATATTCGTCCCGGCTTACTGACGGCCGCCAGTAAGCGGTGAGCGAGGGTACAGCGGAAGCGGACGGCAGGGCCGTCAGCGAGGTCGGAGAGTTGTAAAATCCGAAACAGGCGAGCGGGAAAGAATTTGACGCATGGGTACGCAAGGCAGGGTCAAAAGCCGGTGCGGCTTCATAGCCAATCCATCCCACGGCATACAGGCCCCGGCGCCGGACAATCCGCTGCACCTCTTCCAGGAGCGGCATGACGTCCGCCAAGCAGCGCGCCTGCAGGAGGTTGCGGGGATGGAGGAATTGCAACCAGCGACGGTTTTGTGCGTCGTGAAGAACAACCCGATTCATGTGAACGTTCCGTTGTAGGCCGCCGTATCGGTGAAAATTTCCTCTGCGGCCGGTCGATCCGTGGCTGCAGTCATTCGGCGAATGGTATCATTTGAAAGCTTTGTAAAAAGTCCAAGGCCTCTCTCCTTTTCCTTTCGCGTGTGACCTTATATAATGATAAAATCCTCTTGACAAGGCAAAAAAAAAGAGTATGTTCCCCTCCAGAGTTATTAGATAGGTTGTTGATATGACGACCGGTTTCAAAATCTGCGAAAGGAGGTGACCTGTTGATGAAAAAGCTATTTGCCGTTATTCTTTCCCTGCTTTTCTTCGTGACATTATCGTTTGCAGTCGTTGGCTGCAAGAAAGCGGAAGAGCAAAAGCCCGCTGAGACGGCTGCCCCGGCACCGGCCCCAGCTCCGGCGGCTCCGGCGGCTCCGGCGGCTCCGGCGGCTCCGGCGGCTCCTGCGGCTCCTGCAGCTCCTGCGACAAAGTAATAAGCAGGGACGCAACAGGTAAAAAACGGTCGGGCATTGATTGCCCGGCCGTTTTTTTTTGCGCGCAAGAAGACAACCGCCACAATACCCCTGTTAAATTCCCTTTGACGCCAAAGGTCCGATTGTTGTATAAATTGACCAATCTCGCGGATCGTTGAATCGGCCGTCGTTTTATAGAATTACTCATCTCCGGTCATTACCAACCGTAGGGAAAATGGAGGAATATAAAAAATCGGAAGTCAGGCTTCATGGGGGAAAAATTTTTTCGTCCTCGCAAAGTCGATATTCCGATTGCGGGATTTTAAAATTGTCTGGACATCAAAATAAAAAAGGAGGTTGTGCCATGAGTAAGAGAGATGATTTTGTTGCAGGTTTGGTCATCGGCGGTCTGATCGGCGCTGTGATTGGCATCCTGTATGCGCCGAAAAGCGGCAAGGAGACAAGGGAGGAAATCGGACGAAAGGCCGATGAACTTGTGACCAAGGCGAAGGAGGAGTACGAGGTCGCCGTGGAAAAAAGCCGGAAAGCCTATGAAGCGGCCGTAAAACACTTGAAGGCGCTGGAAGAGACGGCGCGGGAGAAGGTGGAAGAGGCGGGAGAAAAGGTCGACGAGCTGGCGAGTCGAGGAAAGGAAACGCTGCAGGAAGGGAAGGGCCGTTTAAAAAAGGCGATAGAAGCGGGGGTGGAGGCTTTCAAAGAGGAGCAGGGGAAGGCCGTCTGAACGCCGCCCGAACTGATGGAGAAAAGATATGGAGAAATTGGAAGTCATCCTGATTGTCTTGAGCATCGCGTTTCTGCTGTTCGCCGGGTTTTCCATTCCATTTCTTCTGCAGATCTGGCGGACGGCGAAGAGCATGGACCTGACCCTCCGGATGTTCAATCAAAATCTGCCCGGAATCATGAAAAACCTGGAGGAGATTACGACCAACGTCAACCGGACGACCACCACGGTGCACCGGCAGGTCGAGGAGCTCTCGCTGACCGTAAGAAAGATTCAGGGAACGCTTAGCCTCGTCGTCGGCATGGAGGAGATCCTCAGGAAGAGGATCGGTCTGCCGTTTGCCCGGACGCTGAGGACCTCCCTGGCGGTGGCCAGGGGCGTTCGTGTTTTTGCGGATTACCTTCTGCGCGTACGGCCGGAGGGAAAGATGTGATTATCCAACAATCGTAATAATATAAGCGGCGAAAATGGTTGAGGTGAGGCGGCGTGTCCAGGATTACGTACGGAAACAGAGGGGGGCGGGTCCGAGTAAGTACGGACAAGGGGAAAGCAGGCCCGTCAAGGCCGGTAGAGGATGTCGTCCGGGAGATCAGGGCGACAAAGCACTCCGGCGAAGAGGATTATCGCGAACGTTCGCTGGCCATCCACGGCCCGATCTGCGCCCGCTGCAGCCGGGAATTCGACGCCGCGCACCGTCATCTTCTGACGGTGCACCATAGAGACGGAAATCATCAAAACAACCCCGCCGACGGCAGAAACTGGGAGAACCTCTGCGTATACTGCCATGAGGATATTCACAGCCGGGGCCTCCTGGGCGACTATCTTGAGGGAACATCCGTTTCCCGCGAGGAGAGCGTCGTCTATCGTGATGAGAGCAATACGGGCAGGAAAGGGCTGATGACCCTTGGCGATCAACTGAAACGCGCCCTGGAAAAGAAGAAACAACAGCCGTGATCAAGGTGACAGACAAATCATTCTTCACCCCAAGGAGGAAGCAAAATGGGAAAACTCCTGTGGAAGCCTTCGGAAGAGCGCGCCAGGAACAGCAACATGTACCGGTTCATGTTGTTCATCAACGAGAGACGCGAGCAGAATTTCACCAATTATGACGGTCTCTATGAGTGGTCGATCAACAATATTCCCGCTTTCTGGGCCGACGTCTGGGATTTTGTCGGGATCAGGTCATCCCGGAGTTATGACCATGTGATCGACGACGAACGGAAAATGCCCGGGGCAAAATGGTTTTCCGGCGCACGGTTGAATTTTGCGGAAAACCTGCTGCGCTTTCACGATGATTCCGTGGCCCTAATCTTCCAGGGTGAGGATCATCCGGTTCGGAAGATGACCTATGCCGAACTTTATGATGAAGTCGCCAGGCTTGCGAAGAGTCTGCGGGATTTCGGAGTAGGAGCCGGCGATCGCGTTGCCGGCTTCATGCCGAATATGCCCGAGACAGTAGCCGCCATGCTTGCCGCGACCAGCCTGGGGGCAGTGTGGTCTTCCTGTTCGCCTGATTTCGGAATCAAAGGGGTCCTCGACCGGTTCGGACAGATCAAGCCAAAGGTCCTTTTCGTGGCCGACGGCTATTTCTTCAAGGGTAAGAACCTCGACTCCATTTCCCGCGTGGCGGAGATCATCAAGGATCTTCCCTCCATCGAGAGGGTCGTCGTCGTCCCCTATACGGAACGGGAACCGGACATCAGCAGTCTTAGGGACGCAGTTCACTACCATGCATTCAAGGCGTCGGAAAGCGGGCTTCGGATCCATTTCGAACAGCTCTCTTTCGACCACCCGCTCTACATCATGTTCACCTCGGGAACGACGGGCCTCCCTAAATGCATGATTCAGAGCGCCGGCGGGATTCTGATCCATCACCTCAAGGAACTGATCCTCCATACGAACCTCACGCGGGAGGACACCATCTTCTATTTCACCACCTGTGGGTGGATGATGTGGAACTGGCTGGTCAGCTCGCTTGCCGTGGGGGCGAAGCTCCTCCTCTACGACGGAAATCCCTTCCATCCGGATCCGGGCGTCCTGTGGCGGATCGCCCAGGATGAGAAGATCACGGTCTTCGGGACCAGCGCCGGTTACATTTCCGCCCTGATGAACGAGGGGGTCAAACCGGCGAAGGAGTATGACCTCTCCGCGCTGAAGACCGTCCTCTCCACCGGATCGCCCCTTTCCGAGGAGGGTTTTGAATTCATCTACCGGGAGGTAAAAGCGGATCTCCAGCTCTCCTCCATCTCCGGCGGTTCGGACATCAACGGCTGCTTCGCCCTGGGCAACCCCATGGGGCCGGTCTATTCCGGCGAACTTCAGTGCCGCGGCCTCGCCATGAAAGTGGAGGCCTTCGACGAGAATGGAAAACCCGTCATCAATCAGCAGGGAGAACTGGTCTGCACGGCGCCTGCCCCCTGCATGCCCATCTATTTCTGGGATGATCCGGGGAACAAAAAGTACAAGGCCGCCTATTTCGATGTCTATTCGAACGTCTGGCGTCACGGCGATTATATTCTCATCAACGAGAGGGGAGGCGTCGTGATCTACGGCCGTTCCGACGCCACTCTGAATCCCGGCGGCGTCCGCATCGGGACGGCGGAGATCTACCGGCAGGTCGAGAACATCGAGGGGATTGCCGACAGCATTGCGGTGGGGCAGAACTGGAAGAATGACGTTCGCGTCATCCTCTTCGTGAAGATGGGTCCGGGCCGGGAATTGACCGAGGGGCTCAAGGACCAGATCAGGAAGACCATCCGCATGAACGCCTCGCCCCGCCATGTGCCGGCCAAGATCATTGCCGTGCCGGACATTCCTTATACCCTCAACATGAAGAAGGTTGAGCTTTCGGTCAAGAAGGTGATCGAGGGGCAGGCCGTCCAGAATAAAGATGCCCTGAAAAATCCGGAAGTCCTCGATTACTACGCCAACCTCAAAGAACTGCAGGAGAAGTGAAGGCGTTCATTTGAAGATGATCTGGAGGTTATCTTTTTCGGTCACCATCTTATCTCCTACGGATGTCCCGCAGTAGATGCAGGTGTAGTCGTACTTGTCGCCGTTTGCGAGGACCAACAGGAGCCTCTTTTTAACCGGCACGGCTCGTCGGCACTGGGGACAGAAAAGTTCCGTCGCGTCGAAATCCCGGTATTGTTCCCGACTCATTCCTCATCCTTTTCCGGAACATCTTTCAAATCGTCAAGCCAGACCGTGGCCTCGCTGTCGCTGGGCGCCCGGTAGTCGCCCCGAGGAGAGAGTGATCCTCCGGAACCGACCTTGGGGCCGTTGGGGACACAGGATCGCTTGAACTGGCTGGTTTTGAAGAAACGGTAGAGGTAGACCTCGAGCCAGTGGCGGATCTCGCCGATTGTGTAGTCGCGTCGCTTCGCCTCGGGGACATCGGGCCAGCGGCCCTTTGCCCGGTCCCTCCAGGCGCAATAGGCCATGAAGGCAATCTTGGTCGGCAGATACCCGAATCGCGTCGTGTAAAAATTGTGGAAATCCTGGAGTTCGTAGGGACCGACGATGGATTCCGTCATCTGAGACGGCCCTGAGGCGGTCTGCCCGGGGATCAGTTCGGGGCTGATCTCCGTTTCCAGGATGTCGAGGAGGATCTCGGATTCATCGGGTGAAAATTGTACGGACCGGGCCACCCAGCGGATCAGGTACTGGATCAGGGTCTTGGGGACGCTGGCGTTCACGTTGTAGTGGGACATGTGGTCGCCGACGCCGTAGGTACACCAGCCGAGGGCGAGTTCGCTCAGGTCCCCCGTGCCGACCACAAGGGCGTTTCTGAGGTTCGCGATGCGGAACAGGTGCGAAGTTCTCTCTCCCGCCTGGATGTTCTCAAAGGTGATGTCGTAGACCGTTTTCCCCTCTGCGCAGGGATGGCCGATGTCCTTGATCATCTGTGTGCAGCTCGGCCGGATGTCGATCTCGTTGACTTCGGCGCCAAGCGCCTTCATGAGCCTGAGGGCGTTGGCGTGTGTCTTTTCGGATGTGGCGAAGCCCGGCATCGTATAGGCCAGGACGTGGGAGCGGGGAAGATTTAGGAGATCCATCGTCCGGACGGCAACGATCAGGGCGTGCGTAGAGTCCAGACCGCCGGAGACGCCGATCACGACCTTGTCGATTCCGGATGATTTCAGGCGCTGGGCGAGACCGTGGACCTGGATGTTATAGGCTTCATAGCAGCGCTGGTCACGCTTGGCGGGGTCCGTCGGAATGTAGGGGAAACGCGGGTACTCACGATCGAGAAGGAGACGCCCCTCCACCGGATCGATCTCCAGAGCAACCCTACGGAATTTCAGGAGGGCGTCCCGGTGCGTCCGTGCGTTCCGGCCGAAACTGGTCTGGCGCATCCGGTCCTGGGCAAGACGGTCGAGGTCGAGATCGGCATGGATGATCTGGGGGCGTCCCGCGAATCGCTCCGACTCGGCAAGGAGATTCCCGTTTTCGTAGATCATGGCATGGCCGTCCCAGGCCAGATCCGTTGTCGATTCGCCGGGACCCGCTGCGGCATAAAGGTAGGCGGCAAGGCAGCGGGCAGACTGATTTGCCGTCAGGCTCTGCCGGTATTCCGATTTTCCGATAGTGACATTGGAAGCGGAAAGGTTTCCGATGACGGTTGCCCCCGCCATGGCGGCGAAGCAGGAGGGGGGGATGGGGACCCACACATCTTCGCACATCTCGACAAAGAAGCGGAAATGGCGGATATTCGCCACATCGAAGATGAGATCGGCCCCGAATGGGATCCCCTCCTGGCTGCAGAGGCTGATGGTTCGAGAGAGGGCCTCTTCGGCCGGGCTGAACTGGCGGCCCTCGTAGAACTCCCGGTAATTGGGGAGGTAGGATTTGACCGACACGCCGGTGATCCGGCCCCGATGCAGAACGATCCCGCAGTTGAACAGCCGGGAGTCGACCTGCAGCGGGGCGCCGACGACGATGATCATGTTGAGAGAGGAAGTCTCTCGGGCGACATTGTCGATCGCCTTGAGAACCCCCTTGAGCAGGGCATCCTGATGGAAGAGGTCCTCGTTGGAATAGGCCGAAAGCCCAAGTTCCGGAAAGAGGGCGAGGACGGCATGTTTCGCCGCCGCTTCCCGGGCGAGACGGATGGTCATCTCCGCGTTGAACAGCGTATCGGCCACCTTCAGCTCGGGGATGCAGACCGCCGTCCGGATGAAACCGTGGCGGTAAAGGTTGAAAAAATCACTCATTTCTTTGCGTTCCATGGCTATTCCTTTTCCACGCAGGCGTAAGCGCTGTGGTTGTGAATGCTTTCAAAATTTTCCGCCTCAACCTTGTACCAGGTGAAGTTGGCATCCCGGCTGATGCGTTCCGCCACGTTTCTGACGACATCCTCGACAAACATGGGGTTCTCGTAACCCTTTTCCGTCACGTACTTTTCATCGATGCGCTTCAGAAGAGAATAGACCTCGCCACTGGCAGAATCTTCGATCAGCCTGATGACATCCTCGATCCAGAAGAATTTCCGGAACCTGACCTTGACGGTGACGATACTCCGCTGGTTGTGGGCGCCAACGCGGCTGATCTCCCGGGAGCAGGGGCAGACGGTCGTGACCGGGACCACCATTCCCACGACGAAGTCCATCCTGCCGCCGTCGTTCGTACCGAGAAACCGACACCGGTATTCCATCAGGCTCTTCGCGCCCGACCGGGGGGCTGTCTTCTCGATAAAATATGGGAATTCGATTTCGATATGCGCCGATTCTGCATGCAGTTTTGTCCTGATCTTTTCCAGGATGCTGTGAAACGTCCGGATATTGACCTGCTCCCGGATATCGTTGAGGACCTCCACGAAACGGCTCATGTGCGTCCCCTTGAAGTTATGAAGGAGGCTCACATACATGTTGATCGTGGCATTGACCGACTGCGTTCCGTGGGCGCGATCCAGCACGACAATGGGGTATTTGAGCCCCTTGACGCCGACCTTCTTGATATTGATATTCCGTTCGTCTTTGAGATTCTGGATGTCGATCATAGGCTGTAAGAGACTCGCGAGTTCTCCGATTCCCATACCGTCACCCGGGAGAGGGTCACGTTCGCCTGCCGCGCCTTTTCGGCGATTCTGTTGTAGAGGAAAAGGGCGATGTGTTCCGAAGAGGGGTTCTTCTCTTTGAAACAGCTCAGTTCATTCAGATATTTGTGATCGAGTTCATCGAGCACCGAATCGGTCCAACGTTTGAGAAGCCTGAAGTCGATCAGCAGACCCTCTTCGTTGAGCGATTCAGCGCCGACAGAGACCTCTACGAAAAAGTTGTGCCCGTGGAGCTCTTCGCACTTGCCTCCGATCTCCTTGAGGAGATGGGCGGCGGAAAAGGATCTTTTTATGGTGACTTCATACATATCCGCTCTCCGTAGCTTATTTTTGCCGAATTATATCATAAACCGGGCCGGCGGATAAGCGGTAAATTTACCGCGGTTCAATTCAGGCGATCCAGGCGGTAGGAGCCGCTGTGGTTGACCGGCGCGAGGCGCCTTTCCCGAAACGCAAGAAAAAGCCTCTTCTCCTCCGGCGAGAGGGGGCTCAGATCGCCGAGCAAATAAGCCTCGTCATAGAGGAGATGGGTAAACCCGGCTGTTCTCAAACGGTCACGCACCCCTTCGGGAGATAACGAATTCCTGAGGATTTTCTGGAGGGTATGGGCTTCGAACATCGAGTCCGCATAACATGCGCGGTCGCAAAGATAGGTGTAGTTTTTCATGTAGATGAGAAAAACGCTGCTCTGCGATGGGAGCTCGCGATTCACGAACCGGTACATGGGAAAGGTGGGAATCATCCGGGTGAGAAAAGAGTCGCGTGATTCGAGGCCGGCTGCGACACGGACGGGGCTTGTCCTGACGAATTCGCGGGCAATATGATAGCCGTTGAAGGTCAGAGATCCGCCGATCAGAATGAGCATGAGGCAAAAGACCGCCTTTCGTTCCCGATAGCGGGTCAATATGGCGCCGGTGACGATGGCGAGAAGGGCGAACAGGGGAATCAGATAACGGATCTGCTGGGCGGAAGAGGCCCAGAACAGAAAAGCCGGAACTGCGTAGGCAATCAGAACGCGAACCGGCATCTCCCAGCGGCGGATTCCGGCGAGAAAGGGGAGGGTGAAAAGAAAGAGCGGGCCGAGGATGCCGTCGAACTGTGGGCTGTCCATCCTGGCCCGGAAGCTCAGGTTCCAGGGGAGAAGGAGATAATCGAAAAGACCCCGGCCCATGCCGAGGTTCTGGATGAAGATGTCGTAGAGGCGCGCCTGGTCGCTGTCCCACCCCCGGCCGCCGAATATTCCGTGGAAAAAGGGATAATAAGGATTCCCCGTCACGATCAAGTTCTTCAGATAAAAGGGGCTTCCAACAGCGAAAACCAATGCGGCATAGAGAGCAATCCGGCGCAGAGCATGCCCGGAGTGACTTTTATTCCGCCGAGAGAACCAGAGGATGCCGAGACAGCCGAGCGGGAGGAGTAGAAGGGCCGTGTATTTACAGGCGGCGGCAGACCCGGAGAAGACGGCGCAGAGGATGAGCCATCCCGACAGCCTCTGTTCCGACCACCTGAGAAAGGTAAAAACGGCCGCCAGGGTGAAAAAAGTCACGAAAAGGTCGTTATAGGCCATGTGCGAGACGGCAAAGACCGAGGGTATCGAGGCGAAGATCAGCATGCCGAGGGCGGGGAAGGCGTTTTCCCGCATCAGATGGCGGGTGAATAGACTGATTCCCAGGAGAGTCCAGCAGAGGACGGCAAAGTGCATCGCCCTGGCGAGGATGTCGTTCTTAAAAAATAGCGCGAGCAGGTAGTGCATCTCGCCGAGGAGGGGATAACCGGCAAAGATGTTCCCGGGGATGAAATAGAAACCCTGATGCTTAAGATAGAGTTTGGGTACGGCGAGGTGGTAGATCAGGGCGTCCTTGCCGGTTTCCGGTGTCAGAACCAAAAGAAACCCGGCTGAAAGGACGGCTGCCAGGAGAACCGCCGCCAGACGGTCCCAGACGGACCATCTATCCGGCGATGCCGGATGAAGAAGGGGAATATCCCGCCGCCGCCATCCCGAAAGGGCAAGCAACGCCAGTGCGATCATGGTAGTGATGATGGCGAACGCATGGAGGGATTGCGCGATGCCGAGGATGAAGACGGCATAAGCGGTAACGGTGAGACCGACTCCGGCGGAAAGGAAAAGCCCTTCGCCCGGGGAGGCAAACCGGATGGCCGTGATGCTTAGGCATAGACGCCCCACTCCCGACGTGATCAGACACCAGCCGGCCAGGAGAAGAATCGTCAAGACATGATGAAAAAGTGTTAAGTGCATGGTTTGCCGCCGGTGATCAGGGTTAAGACCTGTGTGGATACCTATCACGAAGAGCTTTTTGAAGAAATGAAAATATTAGGCCGTTCTCAAAGCCCCTCACGGAGGTTTCGACCGGCAAAGCGAGATCGGGGCGACTATGGAAAAATTCAGGATCAATCCGTGAGAATTCCGGAAGTTGCGGCCCGAACCGTCCGTCAGGTGAGATTCAATTTGCGGGGCATGACCGCACAAACTTGTAAGATGATAGAGCATAAAAAAATATTTTAACAAATAAGCTCCTGGCAGGTGAAATGGTATGTTACTTGCTGTTTAAAGAACCAAAGCGTCTTTATCCGATCTTAGGAAACAGGTGGGGAAGGAGGTGTATGCGGAACTGATTAGGCGTTTGGGGTTCTCTTGACCGTATAAGAGAGTCATTTAATATTGAAATTCAATAAACGACAAAAGGAGGAACAGATGATTAGTGCATTTAACAAGAAAAGAGGACAGAGGGGCTTCACGCTGATCGAACTCATGATCGTCATCGCCATCATCGGTATCCTGGCGGCCATCGCCATCCCGCAGTTTACTGCCTACAAGTCGAGGGGCTACAACGTGAGCGCCAAGGCAGACCTAAAGAACGCGTACACGGCGGCGCAGACCTATTTCGGTGACAACCCGACAGCCACGGTCTCCACGACAGAACTTGCGGCTGGTGGCTATGTGCCCACGGTCGGCGTAACGGTCACGGTCAGCAATGGTTCGTCAACCGG
>Ga0315288_10006742_pt1 | contig 14566 bp, 8 predicted proteins | sample YL17G11_20_MG_FD_203454 | JGI IMG/M metagenome (GOLD analysis project Ga0315288, IMG submission 203454) | Sediment microbial communities from Yellowstone Lake, YNP, Wyoming, USA - YL17G11_20 | ecosystem: Environmental > Aquatic > Freshwater > Lake > Sediment | place: USA: Wyoming | collected... | reverse complement strand
CGAACTCCGCCGAGGAGTACAAGCCCGGAGCCAACAAAACTACTACTGGCTACAACTGCTCGCCACTATCACCCCCCAACCCGCCCCACAACTGGCCTCAACCCCATTCCCAGCCCCGGAACTTCGGCCTAACGAGGTGCTCGTCATCTCGGACGGCCTCGATGCGCGAGCGGGTACTCTCACCTCGGACTGGTCGGCGTTTCTACCATGGAAGACGACGGAGGGTTCGGGGATCGCGCCGACGGATGCACTGCAGCTCGATGTGTTGGTCCGGGGCATGTTCGACCGGCGACGGTTCCTCGACCTCATCCGGCACTTCATCGTCTTCGAATCGCGCGAGGACGGGACGCTGAAGAAGCTTGCGCGGTACCACCAGTTCCACGCGGTCAACAGGGCTGTGTCTTCCACCGTGCGGGCCGTGGGCCCAACGGGCGACGGCCGTGTGGGGGTGGTCTGGCACACCCAGGGCTCCGGCAAGTCGCTCACCATGGCCTTCTACGCCGGGAAGCTCATCCAGCAGCGGGAGATGGCGAACCCGACCCTCGTCGTACTGACGGACCGCAACGACCTCGACGACCAGCTCTTCGGGACCTTCTCCGCCTGCCAGGAGTTGCTCCGCCAAGAACCCGTGCAGGCCGGCTCGCGAGGCCACCTGCGCGAGCTACTCCGCGTGCCGTCCGGGGGCGTCATCTTCACGACGATCCAGAAGTTCCTCCCGGAAGGCACGGGCGACTACCCCTGTCTGTCCGACCGGCGGAACATCGTGGTGATTGCCGACGAGGCACATCGCTCGCACTATGACTTCGTGGATGGCCTCGCCCGGAGTCTCCGGGACGCTCTGCCGAACGCGGCGTTCATCGCCTTCACCGGAACTCCGATCGCGCTCGTCGGGAGGAACACCGAACGGGTCTTCGGCGACTGCATCGACGTGTATGACATCCAACAGGCGGTGGCGGACAGGGCGACGGTGCCGATCTACTACGAGGCGCGGCTCATCCCGCTGTGGCTGGATGAGGCGCTGAAGCCGTCCATCGACGAGGAGTTCGACGAGGTCACGGAGGGCGAGGAGATCGAGGGCCAGGAGAAGCTGAAGACGCGCTGGGCGCAACTTGTGGCCCTTGTGGGCACCCGAGACCGGCTACAGCGCCTCGCGACGGACTTCGTGGAGCACTTCGAGGCCCGCTTGGCCGCCATGGACGGCAAGGCGATGATCGTGTGCATGAGCCGTCGCATCTGCGTTGACCTCCACAACGCCATCGTGGCCTTGCGCCCTAAGTGGCACTCGACGGATGACACGCGGGGCGTTCTGAAGGTCGTGATGACGGGTTCCGCCAGCGACCCCGCGGAATGGCAGCAGCACATCCGGAACAAGGCACGGCGGGAGCAGCTCGCGGTTCGCTTCAAGCAGCCCGACGAGCCGTTCAAGGTCGTCATCGTCCGCGACATGTGGCTCACGGGCTTCGACGCCCCGTGTCTCCACACGATGTACGCTGGCAAGCCGATGAGCGGGCACAACCTGATGCAGGCCATCGCCCGAGTCAACCGGGTGTATCTCGACAAGCCCGGCGGCCTGATCGTGGACTACCTGGGGCTGGCCGACAACCTGAGGCGCGCGCTCACCGCGTACACCGAGGGCGACCGCGAGACCACGGGGATCGATCAGGCCGAAGCGGTGGCGGTCCTCCACGAGAAGCTCGATGTTCTGCGGGCCATGTTCCGTGGCTTCGACTATTCAGGCTTCCGCACTGCCGGCAGGTCCGCGCGGCTCCGCCTCCTGCAGGGCGCGAAGAACCACGTATACGACATGGACCCCGAAGCGGACCCGGACGAGAACCGGAAGCGGTTCATGCAAGCGGTCACGGACCTGTCCAGAGCGTTCGCCCTGGCCGTGCCCCATGCGGACACGATGGCCGTCCGGGATGAGGTGGGGTTCTTCCAGGCCGTGCGCGCCAATCTGGCAACGGCGCTTCCCGAGAGAGGCAAGAGGCCGGAGGAGCTTGAGGCCGCGGTCCGCCAGATCGTGTCGAAGTCGGTCATGAGCGGAGATGTCGTGGACATCCTCGCCGAAGCGGGCCTCCGGAGAGCCGACATCTCGGTACTCTCCGACGAGTTCCTGGCCGAAGTCCGCGGAATGGAGCACAAGAACGTCGCTGTCGAAGCCCTGCGCCGGCTGATCGCGGGCCAGATACGGGCCGTCGGCCAGAGGAACGTCGTCGAGGCCCGCTCTTTCGCGGGGATGCTGGAGCAGACGGTGTTGCGTTACCGCAACCGCGCGATCGAGGCGGCCGCGGTCATCGAGGAGCTCATCGGGCTCGCGAAGGAGATGCGCGAAGCCGCTCACAGGGGCGAGAAGCTGGGTCTGAGCGATGATGAACTCGCGTTCTACGATGCCCTCGCAGACAACGAGTCAGCCGTTGAGGTCATGGGGGACGGTAGCCTGCGCGTCATCGCACAGGAGCTGCTCGCCATCGTGCGGCAGAACGCCACCATCGACTGGTCGGTCCGTGAGAGCACGCGCGCCAGACTCCGAGTCATCGTGAAGCGCATCCTCCGGAGGTACGGCTACCCGCCCGACCTTCAGGAGAAGGCCACCGACACGGTCCTCGAACAGGCAGAGCGCCTCTGCGAACACTGGGTGGGAGCGTAGTTCCCCTCAGGACGAGGACACTCACCTCTCGCCCGCGCATGCCTTGAAATACAAACAAAAATGTGCTATAATGTACGCCGAACCGGCCCGGAACGTCGACCAGACCCCGTTCGACAGTCATCGCGGAACGGACACTCCCGCGCCTCGAAAGGACACCCCATGGCCTTCGTCGAACCCCGCCTCAGACCCCCGGGCTGTCATCCTGAACGCAGCGGAGGATCTCGGCGCGCGGTGGCGATCCGGCGAGGGCGTGCACAACACCACCCCGCTCCCCAGGTCCTTCGCGTTGCTCAGGATGACACCGAAGGTGCGTCACGGAACACGGCCCACGGCCCGGAACCTGACAATACCCGACAGAACCCGACACCCGGAGAAACCGGGCCGCGCGAGGACCGGCTACCCACTCTTCTTCTCGATCTCGATGAGCTTGCGGCGGAGCTCGTCGAGGAAGTTGAGGGCGGCCAGCGGAGTCAGGCCATTTGGGTCGATGCGCTCGACGGCGCGGAGCAGCTCGATGCGGGGATCGGGCTTCGCGGGGCTGAACAGGGAGAGCTGGCTCATCGAGAACGACAGCTCCGGCGGGGCGACGGTGCGGCTCGGCAGCGTGCCGACGTGGTTGCTCTCCTCCAGGCTCAGCAGCACCTCCCTGGCTCGCTCCAACACCGCGCCGGGTACCCCCGCGAGCCGCGCGACCTGGATGCCGTAGCTCCGGTCCGTTCCGCCCTCCACGATCCGCCGCAGGAAGACCATCGTCTCGCCCTCCTCCTTCACCAGGATGCGGTAGTTTCGCACGCGGTCGAGCGACTCGCAGAGCGCGTTGAGCTGGTGGTAGTGGGTGGCGAACAGCGTCTTCGCGCCGAGGACGTTGTGGATGTACTCCACTACCGACCAGGCGATGGAGAGCCCGTCGAAGGTGCTCGTGCCCCGGCCGATCTCATCGAGGATGATGAGGCTGTCGCGCGTGGCATTGTGGAGGATGTTGGCCGTCTCGGTCATCTCGACCATGAAGGTCGACTGCCCCTGGGCGAGGTCGTCATGCGCGCCGACGCGGGTGAAGATCCGGTCCACAATGCCGATCCGCGCGCTCACCGCCGGCACGAAGCCACCCATCTGCGCCATGAGCACGATCAGCGCCGTCTGCCGGAGGTACGTGGACTTCCCCGCCATGTTGGGCCCGGTGACGATGGCGACCTGGTTGCGGAGCGAGGACAGGTGGGCATCGTTCGGCACGAACTGGCCCTCGGGCATCATCGACTCGACCACCGGGTGTCGGCCGCCCTCTACCTCGACCTCGTCGCTACTGTCGACGATGGGCCGCACGTAGTTCCGCCGCACCGCCACCTCGGCGAGGCAAGCGAGCGTGTCCAACTCGGCGATCACCGCCGCGGCGTCGAGCACGCGTCCCGTGAGGCTTCCGCAGTAGGTACGGACCTCGCAGAGCAGGTCGTACTCGAGCGCCATGATGCGATCGTCGGCGCCGAGGACTTTGGCTTCCCACTCTTTCAGCGCAGGGGTGATGTAGCGCTCCGCGTTGGCGAGGGTCTGCTTGCGGATGAAGTCCTCGGGCACCGCGTCCTTGTTCGCGTTCGAGACCTCGATGTAGTAGCCGAAGACCGAGTTGTAGCCCACGCGGAGGGACTTGATCCCGGTGCGCTCGCGTTCCTCGGCCTCCAGGCGCGCGATCCACTCTTTCCCGCTGGATGAGGCCTCGCGCAGCTCGTCCAGCTCTGCGTTGTAGCCCGCGCGGATGAGCCCGCCGTCGCGCACTGTGACGGGCGGCTCGTCGAGGATGGCCTGAGCGACCCGCTCGGCCGCCTCGGCGACAGGGTCCAACGCCTCACGCAGGTCGGTGAGGAGCGCGCCATCCGCGGAGGCAAGGGACTCGCCGATCCCGGGGATGCTCTCCAGCGACAGCCGGAGCGCCACGAGGTCGCGCGCATTGGCCGAGCCGGCACTGACGCGGGCCGTGAGGCGCTCGAGGTCCTGGACCCGTGCCAGAGCATCGCGCAGGTCCCGCCGAATGAGTGAGGAGGCAACCAGCCACTCGACCGCCTCATGTCGCCGCCGGATGGCCGGAACGTCCCTGAGCGGCGCGAGCACCCACGCCCGCAGCAGGCGTGCGCCCATGGGCGTGAGCGTGTGGTCGAGGACGCCCTGTAGCGTCCCCGCGACCCCGCCATCGCGGATCGAGCGGGTCAGCTCCAGGTTGCGCTGCGTGGCAGCATCGAGGTACATGGACTCGCCGGGCACCTTGAGCGCGATGCCGCGGACATGCCGCGCGAGATCGAGCCGGCTCTCCCCAATGTAGGAGAGCACCATCGCCGCCGCCTCGACCGCCGCTGGGCTCCGCTCCAGCCCGAATCCGGAGAGGCTGGCGATGCCGAAGTGCCGCATCAGTGTCTCGCTCGCCCGCTGCCGCCCCGCCTGGTCGTCCACGGTCTCGATGCGGCAGTCGAGGCGCTGGCTGAGCTCGGTGACGAGGCCGTCCTCGACGCCGATGCCCTGCGTGACTAGGCACTCGGCGGGCGCGATGCGGGCCAGCTCCTCGAAGGCGCCCCGCGGCCCGGTGTCCGTCTCACAGCAGCAGAACTGCCCCGTAGAGACGTCTACCCACGCGATGCCGTAGCGGTCGGTGTTCGATGGGTCGCGGAAGAGAGCGGCAAGGAAGTTGTTGCGCCGCGCGTCAAGCAGCCCGTCCTCGATGAGGGTGCCCTTCGTTACCACGCGAGTGATCTCGCGATCGACCAGGCCTTTGGAGGTCTTGGGGTCGCTGACCTGCTCGCAGATGGCGGCCTTGAAGCCCTGTTGGACGAGCCGCTCGAGGTAGCGGTCGATGGAGTGGTAGGGCACGCCGCACATGGGGATCTTCCGGCTCTGGCCGCACTCGCGCGCGGTGAGCGTCAGGTCCAACGCACGCGAGACGACCTCCGCCTGCTCGCCGAAGACCTCGTAGAAGTCGCCCATGCGGAACAGGATCAGCGCATCGGGCGCTTCCTGCCGCGCGCGCTCCCACTGCTGGAACATCGGCGTGAACCGCGCGCCGGCGTCCGCGCTCTTGTCAGCCTTGGCACTCATGCGTCGGTCATGGCCTCTGACTCGAACCCCCAGAGGAAGCCCTTCGTGGCCCGCATCGTGATGAAGCTCCCGCGGGCCGTGTGCTCCGTCGGGTCGAACACGGCGATCTTGTGCGTTCGTGTTCGGCCCACCATGCGGTTCGCATCCCGCTCGCTGGGTCCTTCGACCAGCACCTCGAAGCTGCGTCCGACGACGGCCTGGTTCTTCTCTCGCGCGATGGAGTTCTGGAGCGCGGCCAGCTCCTGCAGTCGCCGTGTGCCCGTCTCCTTGTCGATGGCCCCGAGCATCGCGGCGGCGCGCGTGCCGCGGCGCGGGGAGAAGATGAACATGAAGGCCTGGTCGAACCGGACTCGCTCGAAGGCCGCCAGCGTGTTGCGGAACTGGTCCTCCGTCTCACCGGGGAAGGCGACCATGACATCAGTGGTGATGCTGCACTCGGGAACAGCCTCGCGGATGCGATCCACGAGCGCGCAGTAATCCTCGACGCTGTAGCCGCGGTTCATCTGCGCGAGGATGTCGCTGTCGCCGGACTGGATGGGCAGGTGGATGTGCTCGCAGACGTTCTCTGACTCCGCGACGGCCTCGATGATGTCGTCGGTGAAGTCGCGGGGGTGGGAGGTGGTGAAGCGGATGCGCCTGAGGCCGGGCACCTCATTCAGCGCGCGCAGCAGCTCCGCGAAGCGGGGCGCGCTCGCGCCAAGGTCGCGGCCGTAGCAGTTCACGTTCTGCCCGAGCAGCCTGATCTCGACGATCCCCAGCCCCGCCAGCTCCTCAGCCTCGCGGACGATCTCAGCCAGTGAACGGCTGCGCTCGGGGCCGCGCACGCTGGGCACGATGCAGTAGCTGCAGAAGTTCGTGCAGCCATGGACGATGGTGATCCAGGCCTTGAGGTCATCCTGTCGGCTCTTCGGGAGAAGGCTGGCAGGGCAGTCGTCGCTGAGGTCCGTGTCGGAGATGTGCCGCCGGCCGCACTCGACCTCGCGCACGAGGGCCGGCAGCCGGCCGATGGCATCCGGCCCGGTCACGAGGTCGGCCTGGGGCACGAGCGTGAACAGCGCGTCCGCGAGCGACTGGCCCATGCAGCCACAAACGCCGATGACCAGGCCGGGCCGCTGCTTGCGAAGCTGGGCCAGCTCCGCGACCTTCCCCACAACCTTCCGCTCCGGCTTCGCGCGGACGCAGCACGTGTTGAGCAGCACGACATCCGCATCCTCGGGTGAGGCGACCGACACATAGCCCGCGTCCTCCATCACGCCGAGGATCATCTCGGAGTCGTGCTCGTTCATCTGGCAGCCGTATGTGATGACGTGTACCGTGCGCATGGGTCCGGGCCACCGTGGGAGAGAAGAGGCAAGGCCGCGCCTCGCAGATCGACGAGTGGATTATAGGTGACCGCTACCCGGAGCGGCAACCGACAGCGGGGGGAACAGGATAGGCAGGATGGACAGGATCGAACCGCCCTCCTTCCGAGATCCCCCATCCTGATCATCCTGCCCATCCTGTTGGCCCCACGTCAGTACACCTGCACGATGTCGAACAGGCTCTCGCCGACGGCGCCCGGATCGGGGTAGTCCTGCGGCTCGCCGTTGTAAGGCACCTTGCCGATGAGCAGCTCCGCGGTCTCGCCGGTGAAGGCGCCGTTGTGCTGGAACCAAAGCGTCGCCTTCGGGTCTGCGCCGTCGACGCTCCACTCGATGACGCCGGAGCGGCCGAGCCAGCGCGCCCGCAGGAAGACCCACTTGGCCGGGTCGGAGGTGTCCAGCAGGTACTGCCGCCCCAGGACGTCGGCCTGCAGGCGCCCGTCGCTCCGAGTGCCGATGCGGATGCCGGCGCCGCCAGGCCAGCGGAGCATCACCGCTGGGCCCCATGACATCCCGCCATCCGTGCCGTGGGACAGCTTGACGATCATGCCTCGAGCCTTCACCTGCAGGGGGATCCGAAGGAACGCGTATGTGTGCGCCCGCCCGCGCACGGCCAGTGCATGGTCACGGATGCTGAACGGCGCGGGGTTGAGCGGCGAGACGACAGGCGTGGCCGCCGGCATCGCGTCGAATGTCAGGTTGAGCACGGGATCGCCCCAACCGCGAGGCGGACCGGCCAGGGCCTCCCGCTCTGCCTTCGCCGCGGCCACGCGCGTCGCGATCTCCGCCTGGCGCTCGCGAGCTTGCTCGTCCACGAAGGCGCGCAGCCCGGGCGTGAGGCGGGGGATGTAGTGTGCCCGCAGCTCATCCATGACCGCGGGCTGTGCGATCCAGCCCGCAAGCGTGTGGTAGCGCGCGTTCGCACGGAGCAGGCGGTCGGTCAGGTCTGCGGAGGCGGCATATCGGTCATCGTTGTTGCAGAGGACGCCGATGCAGTTGTTGATGTTGTAGCCGGAGACGAAGTAGCGAAGGTAGTCGAAGTCCGCGTAGAGGTGGCCCGCCCCCTCGCCGCGCAGGATGAAGTCCACGTAGGCATCCGCTTGCGGGAGATAGCACTGCCCCGCCCCAAGCGCTCCCGTCGAGTGCCACTCCAGGATGCCGGCCTCCCCCACGATGGCCCGGGCACGACGAGCGAGGGCATAGAGCGCTGCGGGGTTCTCGGTGTACTGCCCGTCGAAGTACAGGCCGTCCGGGCGGTACTCGCGCATCACCTTCGTGATCTCCGCGAGGAACAGCTCCATGTTCTCACCCGTCGGTGTGCCGGGCGGCCAGCCGGCGAAGTCCTCGAAGCTGTTCATCGCGTGGGGTTCGAGGGCGGTGCCTTTGAGGAAGTAGTAGGGGCTGGTGTAGACGATGAACCTCATGCCGAGGTCGTGTAGCGTCCGGCGGACACGGCCGAACTCGAGGGCGCCCTCGCGCGGGACGAAGCTGCGGTTCCAGTCCTTCCAGAGCATCACCTCGGACTGCAGCAGCACGATGTTGCCATACTCGCGCCACGCCCGAAGCTCCTCGTCCGGTGGGTAGCCTTCGACGTTCGACCAGTGCCAGACGACGTTGTCCTTGAGAGATCGCTCCCAGTCGTACGGCTTCGGCGGGCAGACGCCGACCCAGAGCACCGCATCGGCCGGCAGAGGGTAGGTGGCGACAGTCTCCGAGTAGGGGTCGAACCCATCGGGAAGGTCGCGCTCAGAGCAGTACAGCCCGAAGGCGCCCAGCTCGTCCGCAAGGAGGTGGTTCGCACCGAAGGAGCCACTCCAGCCCGGGGCGATGTGTGACCGGACGCGGATCGTCAGCGGCTCGTGGACATGCAACATGAAGAGCGAGTCGCCGTTGACGCGGATTGAGACGGGCGGGCTGCTGAGTGAGATGCACGCTCGCCCTGGGCCGGAGTGCGTGAGCTTCGCTCCACGAATGGGCACGCCCAGTTCGAGCGTGACGACGCGGCGGCTCGTACCGATCCGCTGCGCGAAGCGGACGCGTCCGCCGGCCTCGCCGACGATCTGCGCGCCCGTGGTGATGACGTGGAAGGAGTCGCCCTTCGCGGCCGCCGCCTGGACGACCATACCCCGCTGCGGCTCCGGGAACAGAGCGGGATCCATCAGCTCCTGGAACGTCGGCGCGGCGGGGGGGCCGCCCGCCCCGACGCCGGCACACAGCAGCCCCACTACGGATGACAGAGCGCATACACCCATGCCCGATCGCCTCCCGACGCCCGAGTATACCCCGCGGGACCCGACATCCCGTCGACCATCCAAGAGGCGTGGCCGTTCTCGCGCGTGTCGGGTTCCGTTGGGGATTGCCGGGTCTGGGCTTGCGCGCCATGGGATAGCGGCTCCAGTGGCTCCGCGCGTTGGTGGCTGCAGGCACGCCTCACGATGATGGGCCGCAGGTCTCGCGAGACGAGCAGCGGAAAACCACGCGTCGTGGCGTGAGCATCGCGTGCAACGACTGCGCCACCCGGCTTCGTCCTTTCGGCGCCTGCGTCGAGAGCGGAGGGGATATGGCAGCCTTCTGGTCCCAACCCGCGGAAGCCCTGTTCAGCGAGCTGGACTCGCGCCCAGGCGGCCTGACGTCCGCCGAGGCCGGTGTCCGACTCCGCCAGCATGGCCCGAACAGCATCCGGGCCAACAAACGCCGCGGCCTGGTTAGCGAGTTCCTCGGGCAGTTCAAGAGCTCCATCGTGCTCCTCCTGTTGTTCGCCGCCGCGCTATCGTGGGCGCTCGGGGATCGCACCGATTCACTCATCATCTTCGGCATCATCCTCGCCAGCGCCGTCCTGAGCTTCCTCCAGGAGCACTCCGCGGGAGACGCGGTCCAGAAGCTGCTCGCCCTTGTCCAGACTCGTGTCACCGTCCTGCGTGATGGGAGCCCCCAGTCGGTTCCCCTGGAAGCCGTGGTCCCAGGCGATGTCGTGGCTCTCAGCGCGGGGTCTGTCGTGCCGGGTGACGGCGCCCTCGTGGAAGCCCAGAACCTGTTCGTCGACGAGGCGCCCCTTACCGGCGAGACATTCCCGGTGGAGAAGCGTCCGGGCGTTTGCGGCGAGGACGCCCCGCTCGCCCAGCGGCAGAACACTGTCTTCTCCGGGACCCATGTCGTGAGCGGCACGGGTACCGTGCTCGTCGCGAAGACCGCCAGGGAGACGGAGTTCGGCGCGATAGCCCAGCGCCTGCAGGCGGCGCCACCCGAGACGGAGTTCGAGCGCGGGATCCGCCACTTCGGCTTCCTGCTCATCGAGTTCACGCTCATCCTCACGATGGGCGTCTTCGCCGTGAACGTCTTCTTCCATCGCCCCGTGCTCGAGTCGCTCCTCTTCGCCCTGGCCCTCGCTGTCGGGCTCACTCCGCAGCTCCTGCCCGCGATCATCAGCGTCAACCTCGCCCGCGGGGCACAGGAGATGGCCCGCGCGAAGGTGATCGTGAAGAGACTCGCCTCCATCGAGAACTTCGGAAGCATGAACGTGCTCTGCTCCGACAAGACCGGCACGCTCACCCAGGGCGTGGTCCGTGTCCACGCGGCCTACGGGCACACCGGGGCGGACGATCCCGAGGTGCTGCGCTTGGCGCGTGTCAACGCCGCGTTCCAGTCCGGTTTCACCAATCCGATCGACGCCGCACTGCTAGAGGGTAGGCCCGCCGACCTCACGGCCGGGCTCACCTTGCTCGGGGAGCTGCCGTACGACTTCCTCCGGAAGCGGCTCACCGTGCTCGTCTCGGACGCGGAAGGGCCGCAACTGATAACGAAGGGCGCGCTCGAGCCCGTGCTCGAGGTCTGCAGTCGAGTACACGGCGCCGACCACGCCGAAACGCCGCTCGATGCCGTGCGCGAGACGGTCCTGGCCGAGTTCGCCGCCTACAGCGCGCAGGGGCTGCGGGTGCTCGGCGTGGCTGTCCGCCGCCTCGAGACCGCGCCATCCGCACTCGCCGCGCCCGACGAGACGGACATGGCCTTCGTCGGTTTCCTCGTGCTCGAGGACCCGCTCCGTACCGACATCGCACAGACAGTGCGGGAGCTCCTCGATCTCGGCGTGAGCCTGAAGATGATCACAGGCGACAACCGGCTGGTCGCGGCCTCAGTCGCCAAGCAGGTAGGCCTCTCTGGCGACCACGTCCTTACCGGGCCCGAGCTCCGGAAGATGAGCGACAGCGCCCTACGGAGCCATGTGCTCAACGTGGACGTCTTCGCGGAGATAGAGCCGAACCAGAAGGAGCGGCTCATCATGGCCTGCAAGCGCGCGGGCTTCGTCGTGGGCTACGCCGGCGACGGGATCAACGATGGGGCCGCCCTGCACGTAGCCGACGTCGGCATCTCAGTCGCGAACGCGGTGGACGTGGCGAAGGACGCCGCCGACATGGTCATGCTCGAACAGGGGCTCGAAGTGCTGGTGAGTGGAGTCCGCGAGGGGCGCAAGACGTTCGCGAACACGATGAAGTACGTCTTCATGGCCTCGAGCGCCAACTTTGGGAACATGTTCAGTATGGCCGGGGCTTCCCTGATCCTCCCGTTCCTGCCCTTGCTCCCGAAGCAGATCCTGCTCATGAACCTGCTGACCGATCTGCCGGAGATGACCATCGCGGGCGACACGGTGGACCGGGAGCAGGTGGAGCAGCCGCGCCGCTGGGACCTGGCCTTCGTGCGTCGGTTCATGCTCATCTTCGGGCCTCTCAGCTCGGTGTTCGACTTCATGACCTTCGGCGTGCTGATGCTCATGGGGGTGAGTCAGGATCTCCTCCGCACGGGGTGGTTCACCGAGTCCATCGTCTCCGCGGCCCTGATCGTGCTCGTGGTGCGGACGAGGCGCCCGTTCTTCCAGAGCAAGCCGAGCCGGCCCCTCACTTGGTCGACGATCGGTGTCGTGGTAGCGGTCCCCCTGATCCCGCTGACGCCACTCGGGCCGCCTCTTGGCCTGGTCGTCATGCCATGGCCGGTGTTGCTGGGGATATTCGGCGTCGCGACCCTCTACGTGCTCTCGGCTGAAGCCGTCAAGCACTGGTTCTACCGTCACGCCAAGTGGGGCGGCTAGCCTCAGCTCCTTCGTCTTCCCACTACCCTCCTGGGGGTGATGGGGACGGGACGCTTCTGCCGGGTGGACTCACCCCGTCGAGATCGTCCATGCCGGCAAAAAAGGCTCCGTGGCCTCTTCCCTGCCCGAGCGGAGGACCAATGGACTGCCCCTCGGTAAGCGGCGCGTCTTCGTCCTCGATGGCTCCGCGGTCACTCTGGCCGACACCTACGAGAACCAGCAACTCTACCCTCAGCCGATCAACCAGAAACCGGGGTGTGGGTTCCCCGTGCTCCGCTTCGTTGCCCTCATGGACCACGCCACGGGATGTATCGTCGAGATGCTCTTTGGTTCCCTACACATCCAGGATGCGCGACTCGCCTGACCGCTGTGGGATCGGCTCCACAAAGGCGACATCCTCCTGGCAGACCGCGGGTTTGCAGGCTACGGGCTCCTGGCCGCACTGGCGGCTCGTGGCGTCGATGTCGTGATCGGACAGCACCACCGCCAGAAGAACGTAACGCCGTTCTCTGGTCAGGTCGACGACCATCTGGAGTGGTGGTCATGCCCCCGAAAGACGCCGGATTGGTGGGGCATCGAGGGGCCCGAACGCCTCAGAGCCCGTGTGATCCGCAAGACACTGCCTGACGGGAGTGTCCTCACCCTCAACACGACTCTGAGCGCGAGGCGCTATCCCGCCAGTATCCTGTGCGACCTCTACCGCTCTCGTTGGCGAGTGGAGACGATGTTCGGCGACCTCAAGACGACGTTGGGACTTGACGAGACTTACCCCAAGACGCCGGCAACCGCCTGTCGTCGGGTCTGGGCCCATGCCCTCGCCTACAACCTGATGTGCTGCCTGCTCGCGGACGTCGCCGCCACGTACGGCGTGCCCAGAAACCGGCTCAGCCTGAAAGGGGCCGCCGACGCTTTGACCGCCGGAGTCGGGCTTCGCGTCACGACGCTCCTCGAAGCCTGGGAGTGGGTCGCCGACCGTGTCGCCCGGGACCTACTCCCCGACCGCCCCGATCGCATCGAGCCCCGCGCCCTCAAACGAAGACCCAAGCCATTCCCCTGGCTCACCCAACACAGACGACTACTCCGCAACAACCCCAACGCTAGAGGAAGGTCCAAACGCCAATGAAGGACCGTTCCCGTCTGCCCCTGGTTCCCCTGGTTTCCACTTCACGGCGCTGCAGGCCGGCAGGGCGCTGGAGCGTGGCCATGCTGCCGCCGGTGACCCCTGTCCCAGCTAGGCGGACTCGATCCTGCGCTTCACCACGATCGTGATCGAGAAGAGCCCCCGGCTGTAGGCACAGACCTCCCAACCCTCTCGGCCAAGCCCGTTGAGGAGTCCGTCCTGGACCTCGAACTCGTTGGGCCTGCCGTAGTTGCTGCCGGCATCCCTGAGCATCTGGCGCCGCCTGCCCCCCCGAGCGTCTTGTATTCCCACCGGTCCCGCATATCGGCTCCCTCCTGGGTCCGCGCGCCGTCGTGGTAGCATGTCGCCGTACGATCGCCTTCCGCGGCGTCTCTCTTCGAGCCTTCTCCTGCCGCTCCGGGCGGCCGTCCCTGTGGCTCCTCCGGTTGAGCGTACCGCTTTCGGTCTCGACGGTGTATCGGCCCTCCGCGACACCGGCCTCGAGCTTTGCGAACAGGTCGGTGATGCCGCGAAGGGCCGCTCTGCGGTCCCAGCCGGAATCGGGCTCGTGCGGCTGACTCGACTCAGCCTGAGGGTCATCGGGCCTCGCTAGCCGCCGGCCAGTCTCTGGCGGTGGATAGGGCGCGCAGGAAGTCCACTCTCCCGTGACCCGTCAGCGGGTCCGGGCCCGGATCCCCAAGGTCGACGGCGCTCTCGTTGATGATCCGGACGGTATCCACTGCCGAGAGATCGGGGCGAAGCGAGCGCACCAGGGCAGCCAGAGCCGACACGACGGCCGTCGCCGAGGAGGTCGCGCCCGAGCGGGTAACCTGGCAGTCGCCGGCGTACCTGCCCTGCTCGGGGCCCATCGGCGTGTCCACGAACGAGTAGCACGCTTTGTCGTGCGGCAAGAGGATGAGCAACTGCTCGGCCGGCGCTAACACGCTCAGTCTCGGCCCGTAGCAGGAGCCCTGCTTGATCTCCATCCCCCCCGCATTCATGGTCTCCTCCCACCGCTCGTCCGAGAGCATTGAGGCGCCGGCCACAAGGACGGTGTCAGCCGAGCCAGGGTAGTCCGTGACCTCGGTCGCGTCATTCCCTGCCCCTATCACGATGACGACATCGTTCCCCGCTGCGTGTTTGAACGCCAGGTCGACTCGCTCGAGGAACTCGGGCCGGATACTCAGCAGCTTCGTGGGCAGGAAGGCACTGATGTTGATCACGCGCGCCCCATGGTCGGTGAGGTAGACGATCCCCTCGGCGATCGTGCGAGAGACGTAGTC
>Ga0315288_10006741_pt1 | contig 14566 bp, 7 predicted proteins | sample YL17G11_20_MG_FD_203454 | JGI IMG/M metagenome (GOLD analysis project Ga0315288, IMG submission 203454) | Sediment microbial communities from Yellowstone Lake, YNP, Wyoming, USA - YL17G11_20 | ecosystem: Environmental > Aquatic > Freshwater > Lake > Sediment | place: USA: Wyoming | collected... | reverse complement strand
ACCCAGACCCGGGCGGGGCCGGGTGGGTGTTTGAGGGCGTCTCGTGCGGTGGAGAAGGGGTGGTGGTGGGCGGGGTGGAGATGGAATGGGTTGGCAGCCGCCTCTCGCCGCCGTCACTGGACGCCATCGACGTCGGCGAGATGTGGGAGTGCCCCTTCATCGCCCGCCTCCTCAGCAGCGGCGGCGACGGCGGCAGCGGCACCAGCCGGGCCTTCACGCTGGTGTGCGTCTCCCCCTACCCGCGCCGCGGCCCCAGCAGCGGCGCTGCGGGCGCGGGCGCGGGCGGCGGCTGGCGGCCGGCCAACCCCCCCATCTTTTGGCTGTGCGAGGGCGAGGAGGGCGAGGAGGGGGTGGGCCTGGACCTGGCCGCCGCCGCCGTCGGCCCCCTCCGCCTGGACCTGGGCGACACCCTGTACGCGCCGACGATGGCGGCGGGCGGCGGGCCGCACGGGAGCGTGATGATGGGGTGGTGCCACGAGTTGCGGGGGCTGTGCGGTGAGGGTGCGGGCCCGCCGGCGCTCGCGCCCGCTCGAGACTATGCGGGCTGCCTGACCCTGGCCCGGGCGCTGAGCGTGCGGGTGGGTGCTGATGGCCGGCCGCGCCTGCACCAGGAGCCCGTGGCGGGGGTGGCATCGCTGAGGATGGTCTTGCCGGCCGAACCACCGCCCGCTGCCTGGGCGCTGGGCACGCGCTTGCAGCCGGGCGGCCGACCCCTGCCGGTCCCTGGCGCGGCCGGAGACGCAGTCGACTTTGAGCTGGTCTTTGAAAAGCCTGCTGCAGGCACGAGTGCTTGCTGCACGGGCCTGTGGCTGCGGCCGGGGTTGGTGGCCGCGGGCGACGCGCCACCTGGCACCGCCACCCCAACCGCCGTCGCCCTGCTCGCGCACTGGAGCACCGGCCGCCTGGAAGTCGCCCATTTTACTGCTCTGACACGCTCTGGCTGTCCAGACATGGGCGCTGTTGTGCGGAGGGTGGGTGGCGTGTGCGAGGGCGTGGTGGGCGGGCGGGTGCGGCTGCGAGTTGTCGTCGACCATTCGGTCGTAGAAGTGTTTGCCGGGTCTGGAGAAGCGCTGACGACGCGTGTGTACGGGAGCGGGGCGAGCAACGCCACCTCTCCCGCCGCACCCCGGTGGTCCGTGTTCTCCCTGGGAGACTCACCGGCCCCCGTCCCGGAAGCCGCCGGATGGGCGATGGGCGTGGGGTGGGGGAAGGTGTGAAAAATGAAGGTGACAGATTCTTTTTTTACAGCGCTCGCTTCACCGCGCCCACCACCCCGGTCGGCCCGCGTCGCAGCGTGAATATCAGCCCCACCGCACCGCTCAACAGGGTCAGCGCGCCGACCTGGTGCAGGGTGCCCAGGGTGGGCGGCACGTGGGAGAGCAGGGTCAGCACGCCCAGCGTGGCCTGGCCCACCGCCAGGGCGGGCAGGGCGGCCAGCGCGCGCCGGCACGCCACGGGCAGCCCCGGCGTGCGCCGGAACGCCAGCCAGACTCCTGTCGTCGCCGCCAGCGTCGTATACGCCAGGGTCCGGTGGTGGAACTGGGCGGGCGCGGTGGAGGACGTGGCACCCCGCAGGCCGCCCTCCTCCCAATACTCAGCTGGCATGAGGCGCCCCTCCCGCCCCATCTCCGGCCAGGTGTTGAAGGCGTGCCCCGCGTCCAGGCCCGCCACGAAGGCGCCGGAGAGGGCGGTGAGGGCGATGAGGGCGGCCACCGGGTGGGCGGCCCGGCGGAGGGCGGTGACAGCGGCGCCCGCGGCGGGCCCGCCAACCAGCCCAGGCGGCGGCCCGGGAATCGCCAGCTGGAGGGTGGTGTACAAAAGTCCCAGGTAGATGCCAAAGGCGGACGTCAGGTGGGCGGCCAGGCGGACGGGCGACACCCGGGGAATATCCCAGGGCGTCTCCGGCTCGTCCAAGCCGGACCGAACCATCCACCAGCCGACCAGGCCCTGGCAGGCGCCGGCCGTGCCGAGGAGGGCCAAGCGGCGGGCGAGCCCTCCCCTGACCCACCCGCGCGCGGAGAAGGCGACCGCCGGCACGACGAACGCCAGGCCCAGGCTCCGCCCCCACATGCGGTGCGCCCATTCCATCCAGTAGATGAACTTGAAGTCGTCCAGGGACATGCCGCTGAGGGTGGGGGGAGAGACAGAGGGTATGAGAGCAGGGAGCGCGAAAACCCACCATCCATTGTTTCCTCTTTCCTTTTTTCCTCTTTCCCACGCGCTCACCGGTTGACCCTTTCGTACTCCGGCGACCGCTTGTACTTCCCAAACTCGGCTTCCCACTCGTCTAACGTCCCGGGAGGCCGCTCGCCCGTGAACTTCCAGTCCGTCATGGACAGGCCGGATCGGGTGAGGCGGGTGGCCCCACCCAAGGCGACCATGGACGCGACCCAGGCCGCGCACCCGCCCAGCCACCAGGCCAGGGCGCGGCGGGCGTGGGGGGGAAGGTCGGCAGCGACGGCGGCGCTGGTGGTGAGGAGGGAGGGAGGGGCGTGCGCGGTCGCGAGGGGTGCGGTCGCGGTGGAGGCCGGGCGGCGGGCTGGAGGGGAGATGGGAGAGAGCGGGTGAGGTCTGGGAGCCCGAATTCCTCTCTCTCCGCGCCCCCGACCGCGCCTCCGACCCCCCCACACACAAGAAAGCCGCACTCGGCCCTCCTCCTCCCCCGGGGTCAGGCTACCAGCCACCCTCACCTGCACGCCCGACACGAGCCGTAGCCGCCCGGCCCGCCCCGCCCACCGCCCGGCCGCTCCCGTGAAGCCCGGCGCGAGAGAGGGCGCCACAACGTGCGGTGCCCGCCGCAAACCCGCGCGTGAGCGGGAGGGAGGTTGTGCAGGCGGACTTGAACCAGGTAGAGCTGGCACGCGGGTTGTACGCTAGGCGACTGGGGGTGGAGGCCGAGGAAAAGACGGCCCGGCCGGTCGTGGCGGGGCGGAGGAGCAGGCCTGCCGGTGCATGGGCGTGTCGCCCCGCGATGAGAGCGCGGGCTGGGTGGTTGAGGGCCACCCGGGCGGCAGCCGTGAAGGGGAGCATCTTGTGGACGCGTAGGTCTATGAGACTAGAGAGGGCTCTAGTAAGTCTATGCGCCCGTGCCTTCCTGGCCGGCCCGGCGCGCGCACGGGAAAACTGCTTCAAAGAGAAAAGGGAGTGTGTGGGTCAGCCTGCTTTCTTGCCCTGCGTCACACGCAACTTTTTTTCTTTGTCTCCTCTGCAACGCCCGCCCAAGCACTATGGCGGTCTGCGTCCGCCAGGCCTCCATGGAGGACCTGCTGGCCATGCAGCGGTGCAACCTGTTGTGCCTGCCCGAGAATTACCAGCTGAAGGTTTGTGCGAGTGAAGGGGGCGCGAGAGAGAATGGCTGGCGGCGGCCAGGGAGAGAGATCGACCCCCTTGGTCTCTCTTCGTCAACCTGACTCACTCACTCACTCACTTTCTCTCCCCTCCATCATCAGTACTATTACTACCACATTCTGACCTGGCCCCAGCTGCTGCACGTGGCGGAAGACACGGCGGGACAGATCGTGGGGTATGTGCTGGCCAAAATGGAGGATGAAGACCCGGAGGACGTGCACGGCCACATCACCTCGCTCGCGGTCGCGCGCTCGCACCGTAAGCTGGGCCTGGCGGCCGCGCTCATGGAGGCCGCGCACGGGGCCATGGCGGACGTGTTTGGGGCGCAGTATGCGTCCCTGCATGTGCGGGTGTCGAACAAGGGGGCGTTCCACCTGTACACGAAGACACTGGGCTACGAGTGAGTCGGAAGAGAAATGAGGGAGAGAGAAAAGAAATCAGGGTGCGTGTGGTTGGGGGGACTGGAGAGGGAGAAACAAGGCGCGCGCTCACTTTCCGCGCTCTCTCTCTCCATATTCAAAGGATCTACGACGTGGAAGCCAAGTACTATGCGGACGGTGAGGACGCGTACGACATGCGGAAGCCCCTGGTCCCGGGCGGGGTGCCGCCTAAGAAGGGGCGGCGGCCAAAGAGCGGGTAGAAATGAATGAGAAAGGGGGGGGGGAGAGGCAACTTTTGTGAGAAAAACCGTCCAGCGTTTGAGGAAAAGACCAACAAACAAAGCACACGCCGAGGGCGTTCGTGCACAGAAGAGAGGGACAACAACGGGCGCGTCAGCGCCAAAAGCTCAGTGTGCTACACTTTCCCGCCCCCACTCCCCATCGCGACCACGCCCGCGCACGTGCCGCACGCGAGCCCGCCATCCCGCCCATCCACCGCGAAGACGCGGCCCAGGCCGATGCGGGCCCGGCAGGCGCGGCATGCCCTACCCGCGGTCGGCACCAGCACCGCCCGGGACAGGGCGTCCGCCCGGGACGCGGTCGCGGCCGCGTGCGCGCCCCGGGCGAGGCCCCGCTCCAGCGCTGCCGTCCGCCGGCGGTGGGTGCGGGCGGCCAGGAGGCGGGCCAGGACAGGGCCGGCGACCGAGAGTGGCGTGCCGTCCGGCATGGCGGCCAGCACCTGGGCCGGGTCCAGTGAGACGGCCGGGAGGGAGACCAGGGCCGCGGCCTCGGCGAGGCGGGGGGGGGGCGGGGGGGGGGCCTCCGGGGAGGCTGATGGCCCGCCCTCACGAGGTTGGGGCGGCGGGTGGAGCAGCAGGTCCAGCAAGGCCGCGTCCGCCGCGTCCACCCGGGCCGCGACGCCACCCTCGCCCGGACCCTCGCCCGGGCCTGCCCTCGCCGCCGCCCGCGCCCCGACCGCCCGGGCGGCCCCCACGTCGCGGGCGGACAGTGCCAACAGGCGCACGGCGGCGGGCGCGTCCCCACCAGCCTCAAGCGCGGCAGCTCGCTCGGCCCACAGGGGCGTGGCCTCCAGCGCGGCGCTGATGGACCGGGCGTCCAGGATCGGGGAGGACCAGGCAGACGGGTCGAGGAGGCGAGCCAGGGATGCCCTGACGGTGGCCAAAGAAGAGGAGGAGGAGGAAGTGGAAGTGGAAGAAGAGGAAAGCGCGGCCGCCCGGCGGGCAAGCGCGAGCGCGAGCGTGGCACGCAGGGCGGGGTCAGTCGAGCAGGGCGCGCCGCCGCCGCCGTCCCTGCCCAGCAACACAACCTCCAAGTACTGGCGTCGAGCCCGGGACGAGGACAGGAGGGCTAGCGCGGCGGAAGGTGGGAGGGCGGCCGCCCGGGCGGCGAGGGCGAGCACGCCAGCCGGGGTCGCAGCGTCGTCATCACTGGCGCCTTCTCCCTCCTCGTCCTCGCTCACGACGCCCTCGCACCGCAGGACCCAGGGCAGGTGGGCGGTGAGGAGGGCCGTGTCCGGGCAGGTTACGGGGTCGCCCAGGAGGCGGGCAGCGGACGAAGCGGCAGCAGCAGCGGCAGCCTCCCCACCACCACCACCACCACCACCACTCTCAGCCACGCGCCTCCACACGGCCAGCGCCCCGGCCGCGTCGCCCGCCGCGACGCGCAGGGAGGCTAGGGCATCTGAGTGGCCGCCCGCTTCCAAGGCGGTGCCGGCCGCGGCCAGGGCAGGAGCGGGAGTGACGCATTCCGCCTTCAACGCGCCCACCAGCGCGCCCAAGCGCCGGGCGTCGCCGCCCTTCGCCAACAGGGCGGCCGCGACCGCGTCGCCCGCGGCCGTGGCCCGGCCGGCCCGCCTGCACCGTAGCAGGACGTCCACGAGGACGGCGACAGATGAGGGCGAGGAGGGCGGAGCGGCGGCGGTGGCGGCGGCAGCGTGCTCGGGGCTGCTGCCCAAGCCGAGCAGCGCCCGGCGCGCCGTGCGAGTGGTGGCCGCCGCCGGGCCCCCAGCCCCCTCTTCTTCCCCGGCCGCCGCCACGGCCGCCGCCACCAGCTCGCCACAGCCACCCCTCGCCCACAGCTCAGCCGGCTCAAAGTCGACGCCGGGCTGGGCGGACGCGAGGGCCGCCCCGCCCGCGGCCCACTCCCCGCGGGCGCAGTGCAGGAGGCCGGCCTCGGCGCGGGCCGCCCCGGCCCAAGCGCCGCCCTCCCCACCTCCCCCACCCTCCACGACCGCCGCCAGGGCGCCCGCCGCGTCGCCGGCCTTCAGGGCAGCCGCCGCCCGTTCAGCCGGGCTGACAGGGACTAGGGCCCAGGCCTTGCGCGCCCCCGCCACGACGGCCAGGCCGGCGCCGCCGCCGGCGGAGGCCGCCAGGAGGCGCTGCCCAGGCGCCGGGCGCGCGCCGCCAGGGAAGGGGAGGGCCGCCAGGCGGGCCCCGGTCAGGAGGTCGTGCACCTCGAGGCCCGCCCCGCCGGCGGCGACCAGGTACCGCCCACCGGTGGGGGTGACAGCAGACGGCGGCCCGGCGGTCGGGGAGAAGGTCAGCCCCGGGCCGGCGGGCGTGCCGTCGGGCGAGACCAGGACGCCGGCCTGGTCGACTAGAAGCAGGACGGCCGGGCGGGCGGGCTGAGGAGACGCCGCGGACGCTGGCAGGGTCACCGACACCGCCAACGGCCACACCGCCGGCGCGTCTGCGGGGAAGGCGATCAGGGTCACCACCTCGCCGGACGCGGGGCGCCAGAGCGCGTACCGGGAGGCGGAGGCGAGGACGGCCGCCCCTCCGCCGGCCCAGGCAGCCGCGGTGGTCGGGGCCGTGTCGGGGAAAGACGCTTCGTGCGTCACGAGCGCCGCTTTGCCGCCTCCGCCCGTGGCCGCGCCCACGCGGGCGGCGCCCGCCCCGGAGACCACGCTCAGGACAGTCGCCCGGGACTTGCGGCGGGGCAGGCGGGCGACGGCGACGAGGCGGGAGACGGAGGAGGGAGGGGCAGGGCCCGTCGTTGTTGGTGCTCCCACCGCCGCCGCGCTGATCGCTGTGACCGTCGACAGGCCCGCCACAGGCACCGAGCCCAGCGTTTCCTCGTCGACCAGGAGGAGGACGCCGTCGGCCAGGGCGGCGAGGGCGCGGGCGGCGGGGAGGTAGGAGAGAGTGGCGATGGGCTGGAGTTGAGGGAGAGAGAATGAGAGGGGTGAATGGATGGGTGGGATGGGATGGATAGATGGGGGAGAGAGAGCGCACTCTCTCCTTTTTTTCTTCCCTCTCTTACATTCCGTGTTGCCCCCACCTGCCGCCGGGCTTGGAGGGTGGAGGGTGAGCCCGGGTGGAGGGCGTGCTCCTCGACGGACCCGTCGGAGGTGCCTGGTTTGTTGTGAATGAAGGGGTGGGTTGAAAAAATGAGGGGGTGAGTCTTTCTCTCTCTCTCTCTCCTTTTCGTTTTTCAGGCGTGGCTTGATTACGTATTCTACGCCTCTGGTGATGGGTCCCTGTGTTGGGGGCGTGCGGGAGCACAACCGTCGCAGACGCGGGCGGCGACAAAAAAAATGAATGCGACGGGCCGCGCGCGCTCATCTCTCTCTCTTCTCTCACCGATAAATATGCGCCGGCCCCCTTCATCCACGGCCAGGGCCGTCACCACCGTGTCCGGGTTGGCATGGTGGAAGGCGTCCAGGACGCGGACGGCACTGGAGGTGGAGGGGATGGAGGAGGCGGCCGAGGAGGCGGCCGAGAGGGCCGGGCTCGGTCGTCGCGGCTCCATTTTTTCAGATGAAGTGAGGGGCTGGCCCTTGTGCTCACCCGCCTTTCCACGCGCCTCCCTTCACACGCCGATCTTCTCCCCCTCCCCGCGCCACCCCCTGAAATCCTCCCGCAGGCTGGCGGTCACCCCCTCTGCCGGGTGTGGCCCCTTAAACTCGCCCCTGCTCGCAGCCGCATTGGCGTGGGCGGCGGCCCGGAAAGCCGCCCGGGCGGCCGCGACCGCGGCCGGCGGCCCAGGCAGCCCGCCCGCCACCACGCCCCGCGTCCACTCCCGCAGTGCCGACGCCTGCAGCGCCCGCCCGAACGAAAACGTCAGGGCCCAGGGGTAGGCGGCGGGTGCGGGTGCGGCGTTTTTGGCCTGGTTGACCGCGTTCAGGCAGGCCGTCGCGTCCGCCTCGGAGAGGCCGCCGGACAGGAAGGCGACGCCCGGGATGGCGGGCGGCAGGGCGGCGGCCAGGGCGGCCAAGGTCATACCTGCTAGGATCTCCCAGGACGGGCGCGGGTTGTTGGAGGCGGGATCGAATGCACAGTCCGCGCCCGGCAGAACGGGCGTCGGCTTGATGAGGAGAGCCTCGAGCCGGGCGCCGGAAGAGACGAGGGCAGAGACGACGCCCTTCAAAACGGCCTCCAGCGCGGCTGCGGAGGCGGGCGCGCCGTGCGGACCGTCAATCAGCACCTCCGGCTCGACGATGGGCACCAGGCCCGCGGCCTGGCACACCACCGCGTACTCAGCTAGCTGGGACGCGTTGGCGGCGATGGCGGCGGGGCTGGGCGGCGCCCCGCCCGCCCCGACCCGCAGCGCGGCCCGCCACTTTGCAAACGACGCGCCCGCGCCCTTCCAGACGGCGGCCCGGGCGGCGAGGCCGTCCAGGCCCCGCGTCACCGTCTCGCCGGGCGCCCCGCCGTCGAGCGGTTCCAGCCCCAAATCGGCCTTGACCCCGACCAGGATGCCCTGGCGGGTCAGGAGGGCCGGGATGGGCGTGCCGTCCGGCGCGGCCTGGCTGAGCGCCTCTGAAAAGATGATGCACCCGGCCAGGCTGTCCCCGACCTCCGCCCCGTACAGGCAGGCTCGCCACGCCGCCCGCGCGGACGGCGTGTTGGCCACGCCTGCTGCCTCAAGGCGCCGGCCCAGGGTGGGCGGGGATTCGTCGGTCGCGGCAATGCCTTTGCCGCGGGCCACCAGGGCGGCCGCGACGGCGTCGAGAGGGGAGGAGGCGGAGGAGGTGGTGGGGCCCATCTTTTTGGCCGTTTTGTGTGTGCGTCCGCTCCTGCGCCCCTGCGCACGCAAACCACGTTCGTGGTCGCTCCACCTGTTTTCTTGTGATCCCGTCAAACAGCGCGGCGTGAGGAGAGAGAAAAAATGAGACTAGTCGCTCAGTGCGCAAAATAGTGTCGCTAATTTGTTTTGCGAGGCCTCACATGCCTCCGCCACTCCTCCTCGCCCTGAAAGGTCACCCAGGCGTCGGCAAATCAACCCTTGCCAATGCTCTGGTCCACGCCCTAGCCAGCGTTGGCATCACTGCCACCATCGTATCCAAAGACGCCCACCGGGACGCGCTCGAAAGGAACACAAACACAAACCCACCGGCGCCCGGCCACCCCGCCCTCAACGCCGCGGCCAACGCGGCCGCCGTTCGGGCCGCCGGCGAGGCGCTGGCCTCCAGCGCAGCGCCCGCTGTTGTCATCCTTGACACCACCCTGTCCTCGGAAGCCCTATTTGTGGAGGTTTGTGGCGCCGCGGGCGCCAGTACGGGGCGGGTGCTGGTGGTTGAAGTGGTGTGCGGTAGAGGCGAGGAGGAGTGGGACCGCCGCCTGCGGGGGCGGGCGGCAGAGGCGGGGAGCGCATCGCACAAGCCCGCGTCGCTGGGGGAGGTGCGGGCGTTGGTTGAGGGGTACAACGGCGCGCACGAGTGGGTGGAGGGGCGGGTCACGAGGGGGGAAGCGGTCGACCAGGCCGCGCCGCCATTGCCGCCGCCTGGGTTGGGCCCGCCGCTCCCGCTCGCCCTACCCTGGCGGGAAGCCGGGCTGGTTGACCGGGCCGGGCCGGGCATGTACGTGCGGGTAGACACGGGGGTAGGGGTGGGCGCGGACGAGTTGGCGGAGGGGGTGGTGCAGGTCATGCGGCAGCGGGTTTGAGTTTTTTTTTTTTTTTAGTTTGCTGCCAGTTTTTTTTTCCCCGCCACATATATGCCCCGTTCCCGTCTACACCGACTCCTCTCTCACACACACTTCCGTCTTCACGCCATCACAGCGGGCGCAGCTGCCACCCCATTCCCTCCACCCTTCCCTCTACCCCCACCCCCACCCCGCTTCCGCCGCGCCTCCTCGTCCTGGACCTTCTCCATCTCCGCCAGCACCATGTCATCCCGGGGCTTGCCATTCCAGGAGGACCCGTGCTCTGCCAGGCGGGCCGAGAAGGTGACGCAATAAATCAGGCCCAGCTCCGCCCAGTACAGCGGGGACCGCAGCAGGTTCTCGCCCACACCGTACTGGGCAATGTCCACCCGCCCGACCGCCCGGTAAAAGAGGGGCAGGATCGGCAGCCAGGGCCAGGTCGCCAGGTAGGAGCCCCACAGGACCAGGCCAAAGGGCCAGGTCCAGAACCGGCAGACCAGGGCGGCCTCGAGGGTCACCACCCCGATCACGCCGATGAAGAGCGTCTTGCCGAGCGTCCAGACGTCATCCAGGGCGGGAGACCCGCCCGACGCGCGCATGCTCAGGTACGGGATGAAGAAGATGACGGCGCCCTGCACCGCGCCCGCCAGGACGGCCGTGCGCCAGAAGGCGCGGGCGGTCAGGGAGGGGCGGGCGTTGTAGGCGCGGGGGTGGGAGGCGAGCGTGGACAGCCGGCGGACGGGGCGGTCGGTCATGGCGAGCATGCCGGCTGGGAACGCGGTGAAGAACGCGTTGTAAAAAGCGGACGTCACGCCGTCCAGCAGGGCCTGCCCCGAAAAGCCGTTGAAGAATTGGAAGCAGAAGAAGATGGAGGCAAAGGCGATGTTCTTCCAAAAGGAGTACTTGATGAGGCGGGCCAGCCGGTAATCGGCGAGGGTCCCGTGCACCAGCAGCAGGCGGGTGAGCGAGCGGAAGCGGGAGAACGCAAAGTCCGCGTTGTTGGCCGCCTGCCGCCCCTCCTTTCCCAGCAGCCCGACCCCGATGTCCGCGGCCTGGATCATGGCGACATCGTTGGCGCCATCCCCGATGGCGAGGAGGCGCTGGGTGTCGGTGGCGGCCCGGGTGGAGAGGGTGCGCAGGGGGTGGCGCGCCCAGCGGCCCGCTCGCGCGCGCAGGGACATGGAGGGCAGGGACCCGTCGGCCGGCAAGGCCACGCCCGCGGCGGCCAGCTGTTCACGCAGGCGCCGCCGCCGCATCATGACGACAATGCCCGCTTTCTGGGAGGGCGAGGCCCGGCAGACGATGACGGCTGCGCACCGGACGGCCAGTTCGGCGAGGAGGGCCTCGGCCGGCGTGCCCAGCACGCGGGAGAGCGTGCGCCCGTCGATGACGAGCTCGGGGCGGCCCAGGAGCCCGTCCGGTGCGTCGTCGGACGAGTCCAGAGGGTCGTCTGGGGTGGGGGACGGGGACAGAGAGGGCGCCCGGCCGCCCGGGGGGCCGAGGGAGGGCGCGCTGCCACAGCCACCTGGCAGGGGGTGGTCCAGGCCCGCCAGCGACCCGGCCCGGGGCGTCTCTGGTGCGGACGGTGCGCGCGACCCGCCGGGCACGACCACGCCCGCCAGGACGCCCTGGCCGCCCGTCGCGTCCAGCAGGCCCCGCAAGCAGGCCGCCGCGGCGGACGCCGACCCGGCCGCATTGGCGCGCAACAGGCGGTCCGGGGAGGACCGGACCAGGCCGCACGAGATCGCGATGTTGATGGCCGTCTCCTGCTTGTCCCCCGTGATCATCCACACCTTGATGCCCGCGTCGATGAGCGTCGCCACCGCCTCCGGCACGCCCTCCTGCAGCTTGTCCTCGATGGCGGTGACGCCCACCAGCTCCAGGTCGCGTTCCACGCGCTCCGCCGCGGCCGCCAGGGCGGCCTCCCGCCCGCTCATCGACGACGCGGCTGCCTGGTAGGTGGCGTTCCAGGCCGCCCACTCGCCCTCCGGGATCACCCGGGACGCCAGGAGCAGGGTGCGCAGGCCCTGCACGGAAAAGGAGTTCAGGTTGTCGTGGGTGGAGGCCAGGAGGCGGGCGTCCATGCCCTGGCGCAGGCGGGGCAGGAGGGCGGCGTCCGACCCCTTGGCGTACAAGCGGATCGTCCCGTCCGGCGCCCGGGCAATGACGGACATGCGGGCGCGCTCGGACGAGAATTCCAGCACGTTGAGCAGGTCGTGCACGACGGGGTGGCCCTGGATGGACAAGGCGACCGTGCTCCGGGTCCGCCCCACGAACTCAAAGCCGAGGCGGCGGGCCGCGTCGGCCAGGGCGACCTCGTCCGGGGAGGGCCCCTGGTAGGAGGGCGGGGCGGGGAGGGGCAGGGAGGGGGTGGAAGAGGGTGGAGGGGCGGTGCCGTCGCGAGAGCCGCCGCCGCCGTTGCCGCCGCCGTTGCCGCCGCCGTTGCCGCCGCTGCCGCTGCCGCCGCCGCCGCCGCCGCCGCCGCTGTCGGAGGAGGAGGACGGCACAGACGGCGGGGCACCGCGGGAGGAGGGCGGTTCCGACGCGTCGGTCACGCCCGCACCACCCTCACCCACCGCCACCTCCTTGCCCCCCTCCTCCGCTGCCACGGGCTGTTCCACGATCAGGGAGTGGCACAGGCAGACATTGGTCCAAAAGTCAAGGACGTGATAGCCCAGGACGGCGGCCGCCAGTTCGGTCGGGCCGGCGGGCGGCAGGAGCGGGGCGCCGGAGTGGGAGGCGGCCGCGGCGGCCGCAGCGGCGCTGGGGGCGGCGCTGGCGCCGTTGTCCCGGCGGGCGCCCGGGGGGAGAGGGGGGCGGCGGCCCGAGGCACTGACAGCGGGCGGGGTGGTCAAGCCCGACGCCGGGGCGGGCGGGGCGGGCGGAGCGGGCGCCGACGCGCTCCGCCCCGCAGGTGTCCGGGGCCGCTGCTGCCCAATGGGCGGGTGGGAGGGCGAGGGCAGGTTGCTCCCGCCCCCGCCCGCCCCCGCGCTCCCGCCCCGGCTGGCCGGGGCGGACCCGCCCCGGTTGGCCGGAGAGGGCGGCCGGGAGCACCGAGGCGAGGCCAGGCGGAGGACGGGCGGCGAGGAGGAGAGCAGAGCGGGCGAGGGCGAGGAGGTCGGCAGCGCCATCAGCGCTGTCTCCGACCCGCCCCTCCACGCCCCCTCCTCCCAAAACCCGGCCGTGTGCATGATCTCCGTCGCCGCCGCCAGGCGCGGGTCCCACGCCTCCATGGCCTCCGCGGCCGCCGACGCCGCGCCCGCCGGGTCGCCCTCGACGGCCGGGCCCGGGCGCATGTCCTCCAGGCGGGCGGACGCGGTGCCCCCGTACGGGATGCCCTTGATCGCGACCGCGCGCAGTTGCATCTCATTGCTCGTCAGCGTGCCCGTCTTGTCCGAAAAGACGTGGCCGACCTGGCCCAGGTCTTCCACGATGTCCGAATTGCGGGCGCGGGCGGGCTCGCCGGAGGCCGGGTCGATCTAGAGTAAAGGGTAAAAGGGGGGAATGTTGGTGGAGAGTAATATGAGAGATGGCACCATCCCCATATCCCAATCCCACCCCATCCTTTTATCTCTCCTGTCTCCGCACGCACCATCGCTGTATCCCGGTCAATGTACACGGAGCACAGCACGAACTTCACGATCTCCATCGTAACAAACAGGCTGATGGGCACCATGTAGGAGAGCAGGATCCAGAAGGAGACGAACAGCATCCCCATGTAGGCGGCGGGCGAGGTCAGGTTGCCCTCGCTCTCGCTGCCAAAGGCCAGGTGCGGGCGGGACGTGCCGGCGTAGTGCCGCCAGGCAGCCGAGCAGAAGGCCAGGCCCGCGCACAGGGACAGTTGCAGGGCGAGCAGCAGGAAGATCTGGACGTTGAGGAAGCGGTCGAACGACCCCAACTTGCGCGGCGGGCGGGCCGCGTTTTGCTGGATGCGCGTGTCCGGCCCGGCATACACGACCGCGCCCCGCACCGCCCCGCTGTTGCGCAAGGTGCAGCCCCGCAGCAGGAGTTCGTCCATGGTGACGGGCGCGATGACGGGCGGGCCGGGCGGGGCGGGCCCGCCCGCCGGGCGGGCCGCGACCAGGCGCCCCGCGAAGCGGTGGAGGTCATTGTTGGGGGGTTCGCACACCAGGACGGCGGCCAGGGAGGCCGCGCCGGCCGCGCCGGCCGGTGCGGCCGGGCCCAAGTCCGCCGGGCGCCGCACCTTGAGGTTGCTCTCCCCGTCCAGGTTGGTCGTCCGCACGTAGCACACCTTGTCGGCGGACGTGACGGACAGCAGCAACAGGTCGGCGGGCACGTCCTCGCCGTCCCGGACCTCGAGCACGTCGCCCACCCGGACCGCCCGCCACCGGATGGGCCGCGTCCGCCCGTCGGGCGAGACCAGGCGGGCGGGCGAGTTGTTGGTGCGCCGGTCCTCCGCCGCTCGCTTGCGGTCTTCGGCCAGGGCTTTGGACGCCGCGACCAGGAGGATGAAGGTCAGGGACAGGGTCGACCCCCAGGGCGCAAAGGGCGAGACGACCGACCAGTAGGCGAGCGCGGCCTGCGCCAAAAAGTAGAGGTAGGCCGACCGGGCAAACATTTCGAAGAGGAAGCGGGGCAGGAAGGTGAAGGCATTGTACTTCGCCGTCCGCACCGCGTTGCCCTTGTACTGGGCGTGGCGGGCGTGGGCGGAGGAGGAGGGCGGCTTGGAGGCGGGCGGCGCGCCCGGCGCGAGGGCGGGGGGCGGGCCGAGGCGGATCAGTCGCGTCGCAGGCACCGGAGGCTGAGCCGCACTGAAGGCTGCACTGACGGCAGCGCCGCCGCCGCCGCCGCCGCCGCCGCCCGCCTCGCCCGTGCCCGCCCCGCTGCGAAAGGTGGGAGAGCTGGGGGCGCTGCCCATGCCCCCGCCGTCGGCGAGGGCCAGGGCTTCCAGGACGGCCCACCGGTCGAGCTGAATGGATGGACAGGGGGGGG
>Ga0315288_10006740_pt1 | contig 14567 bp, 7 predicted proteins | sample YL17G11_20_MG_FD_203454 | JGI IMG/M metagenome (GOLD analysis project Ga0315288, IMG submission 203454) | Sediment microbial communities from Yellowstone Lake, YNP, Wyoming, USA - YL17G11_20 | ecosystem: Environmental > Aquatic > Freshwater > Lake > Sediment | place: USA: Wyoming | collected... | reverse complement strand
GGCGAGGTGGTACTGCTCCCAGGCGCGATAGCGCTGGGTGATCGGCTGGTCGGTGCCGCCGAAGAGGTAAGCGAGGTCCTGGGCTTCCTGGAAGCTGAGTTCGATGAGCGCGCGCTTGTCGCCGCCCACGGACGGGGAGGGGGTCTCGATGGGCTTGACCTCGGCGGTCGCGTTGGAGCCGGAGCCGGCCTCGTTCTGGCCGGTGACGATGATGGTGCCGCGCTCGTCGCGGTACCACTTGAGGTTGCGGGCCTTGCAGATGAGGTCGAGGACGTCGTCAGGGCGCTTGCCCTTGAGGTCCACGGTGATGGTGCCCTTCACGGCGTCGGTCATGACCACGTCCACGCCCTGGGCCTGGGTGATCGCGCGGATCACGTCGGCCACGGGGGCATCCTTGAGTTGAAGAGTGACGCCTGCGGCGTCGGGGCCGGAGGCAGGCGCCGGGGCCTGATCCGAGAAGGCCGGGGGCAGGAGGCAGCAAAGGAGCAGCCCGCTGCACGCGGCGAAGAGTGCTGAGGACATAAACGTTCGCTTCATCGCTACCTCCAATGTCAACCGCCTGCCCGCTCGGTTAGACAGAAGGGCCCCGGTTTCCTGCTTGGGGCCTCCGAATCAGGGATGCTAATAGCGTTGGCCGCCGCCGAAGCCGCCAAGGCCGCCGCCGAAGCCGCCAAGGCCGCCGCCGATGCCACCAAGGCCGCCGCCGATGCCGCCAAGGCCGCCGCCGATGCCACCAAGGCCGCCGCCGATGCCGCCAAGGCCGCCGCCGATGCCGCCAAGGCCGCCGCCGTAGCCGCCAAGGCCGCCGCCGTAGCCGCCTTGGCCGCCCCCGTAGCCGCCTTGGCCACCCCCGTAGCCGCCACCCCCGTAGCCGCCGCCGCCGTAGCCACCCCCGTAGCCGCCGCCGCCGGCGCCGTAGCCGCCGATACCGTACTGGCTGAGGCCGCCGCCGCCCATGCCGCCGTAGAGATAGGGGATGGAAATGCCCCCAAAGAGGGCGGCGATCATGGCCGGGTCGGAATGGAGCACCTTGACCACCTCGAGGCGCTGGCCGCCGGCAGCGGTCGAGCCCGCCGCCGAAACCGCCGGGCCAGACGAAACGGGCGGGGGACCGCCCGACGGTCCGGTCATCGGGCCGGGCGCGGCCGTCTGGCGGCGCTCGATGTAGTAGATGGTGTCCTCGCGGTGGTAGGTAAGGCCGAGGGACTCGAGGACGAAGCGCAAGGCCTGGTCCCAACTCACGTCGTGCATGCTCACGGTGACGCGGCCCTGGACGTCCGGGGTGAGGACGTAGTTGTACCCGCTCTCCTTGAAGAGCATGGTGAGGGCGACGCGCACGTCGGCATCTTTGAGTTCGAGGGTGACGTTGTGGGGCTGAGGCGCCGCCGCCGGCGCCGGTGTCGCTGCCGGCGCGAGGGCCTCGCCCGGCGCCTGGCTGTAGGCGGCCGCGACGCACACCAAAGCCAGTGTCGCCGCGAGCAGGGCTGCCCAGGCCTTCGTCTTGAATGTCATCTGCTTCGTCCCTTCCGCCGGGGGCGCGGTGGCCGCCTCGGCTCTGCTTGCGAATGCGTGATATTGCTCACTGGGCCGCGACGCGGCGCGGCCCCACGATCACCTGTCAAGGCGCATCAACGGAGGCCCGCCTCCCGGCGCAGGACCCGCCGGCGGCCCGTAGTAGGGGGCCGCCGGCGCAACGCCCGGAACCGCGGGAACGCCAGGGGCCAAACCGGGGCGATACCCCACCGGCGCGGGCGCGAGGGCGGCAGGGGGCGCGCCGCGGACGAGGGGCACCAGGACCAGCTTGGTCTCGCCGGGGACCTGGAGCAGGATGCCGTCATCGGTGATGGCCTGCACGGTGCCGCCCTCGACGATGTCGCCTGGCTTCACCACGGTGGTCTGGCCGCGGCTTTCGTAGATGGCCCAGACGCGGCTGTCCCACAGCAAGCCGGCCACGCGGCGGGTGGGGGTCGGGAACCTTTGCACAAACCCTGTCGGGCCGTAGGCGATATGAGGCGTGACGGGCATGCCGAGCAAGAACCACAGCGGCGGCGGGGGCGGCCGTTTTACCCACTTCACCGGGAACTGCCGGAACGGGTCGGCGTTAGAAGGCTCCGTGGTCCCGGCCTTAGGCGCGGCTGGTGCCCCTGTCTCCGGCGCGGGCTGCGCGGGGGGGGCGGCGGGCGCAGGAGCGGTGGTGCCCGGCGTCTCCTCGGGCGCCGTGGCGACGGTGGTCTCGGCGGCGCCCTTGGGCCTGAGGAACAGGAAATAGGCGGCGCCGGCCGCGACCACCACGAGGAGGCCGATCGCGATGAAGAGTTTGCTTCTGCTAGCCAACTCTGCCTCTCCCTTCGGATATCCCTGATGACCCCAGGCTCACTCCCTGCCCTTCTGTTCGGCCTCGGCCGGCGGGGGCGCCGCAGGCGTAGGCGCGGCCGGGGCGCCAGGCTCCGCGGCGGCCGGCCCCCCACCGCTCGTGGGAGGTATGCCCGGGCCGGGGAGAGCCCAGCGGGTGACGAGATAGACGCTGAGGGGCATGGAGGCGATGAGCATGGGGCTGGTGCCGTTGATGGTGACGTTGGAGATGGAGGCCATCCTGGGGGCCTTGCTGATCGCGCGCAGAAAAGCGATGAGGGAGGGCAGGTCGTCGGCCCGGACGGCGAAGTCGTTCACCGGCACCAGGATGACGGGGGGTTGGCTGGAGAGCGGCGTGATGGGAGCGGAGGGGAGGCTGAAGGCGATGGGCTGGACGCCGTGCTGGCTGGCGACGTAGCGCGCCATCATGGGGCCGCCGCCCAGGACGCTGGAGTACTCCTTCCAGAGGTCTATCATCGCCTGGTACTGGTTGGTGTCTATCTGGGGCATGCGGACCATGTAGGCGTAGGTCTGCTGGTCCTTGAGTTCGAGGTCGGCCTGGGCGGTCGCGAGTTCCTGAAGTTCGGAGAGCATGGTCTCGGCGACGCCCCTCTGGGTCTCGACCTGCTGTTCGGTGTCGCTGAGTTTCTTGAGCTGGGGGCGGGCATAGGCGATGCCGAAGGCAATCGCCAGCCCGACGACGACCAGCAGCCCCATGATCAGAACGTGAATCCGTGTTAACCGCATCAGCGCCCTCCGTTGTCCGCTTCCACCTGGTTCACTCCCTGCCCTGAGTCTAATCCCAATCCGACGCCGGAGTGGCGCTCGGCGTGCCGCTCGGCGTGCCGGCCGGCGCGCCGGCCGGCGCCGCGCCGGGGGGCGTCGTGCCGGTGAGGGTCTGGGCCGCGACCGGCGGAGGCGGCGCGACGATCGGGGCGGCCATGGTGCAGGTGAGAGTCACGGGCAGGGTCAGGTACTGGGAGTAGGGCAGGCCGCCCGGCCCGGGCCGGGGGCTGAGGGGCGGGGCCCCGGCGAGGTTCCAGCCCGTGATGGTGGTGGACAGGACCACCGAGGTGAAAGGCCCGCGCAGCATGTTGAGGTAGTAGCGGGAGAGGGATTCCAGGGAATCGGTCTTGCCGATGAGGGTCACGAGGCTCCTGGAGTTGTCGAGGCTGAGGTTGGTGATCTGCACGCGCCTGTAGATGAAGGTGGAGACCCCTTGCAGGTAGTTGGCGAGGAGCACGTTGTGGCGCTCCAGGCCGGTGAACCAGTTGAGCCAGGTGACATAGGGCGTGGTGTTGGACTGGACCTGGCCGGTGAGGGTGGTGACGGCGGTGACTTTCCCGGCTTCCTTCTGCCAGTAGCCGAGGCGCTCCTCGGCCGCGGCGACCTCGCTCTTGATGCGGAGCGCGGCGAAGCCGAAGGCGAGGAGTTCGATGACCAGCAGCCCGACGATCCACCAGACGACGCGGCGGATGCGCACGCGCTCGAGGATGTAGGAGGGGAGCAGGTTGATCTTGATCATCGGGTCCGCCTCATTCGAGCATGTCCCTCAGACAGAGTCCGACGGCCACCGGCAGCAGGCAGCCGATCTCCTGGAGATAGCGGGCGGAAAACTGGGCGGGGAGGCTGGCCATGTGCTTGAGCGGGTTGCCGACCTCGACGGGGAGGCCGACCTCCCGGCTGACGAAGCGATCCAGCCTGGGCAGCCGGGCGGTGCCGCCGTAGAGGACGATGCGGTCCACGGTGGCGCCCGCGCGCTGCGAAGCATAGTACTCCAGGGAGCGGCGGATCTCGGTGACCAGTTCCGCCAGCGCCGGCTGCAGTGCCTGGAAGACGCGCTGCGACGGGGTGGCGGCGGCCGGAGGCCCGGCCCCGGCGCCAGCCGGAGTGGGCTGGGGCGGAGCGCTGACGTCGAAAACCTGATCGGGGCGCTTCTCGGCGGGGACCTCGCGGCCCAGTTCGGCGCTGAGGTCGAAGACCGGCCCCTCCTCCTCTCCGACGGAGGGCGGGCCCGGCGCAGCGGCAGCCGCCGCTGCGGGGGCGGGCGGAGGTGGGGCCGCGGCCGGAGGCGGCGCCTCGAGGAAGACCTCGCCGAGTTGCTTCTTGAGGCGCTCGGCCTCGTTGACATCGCGGCCCATGGCCTCGCTGATGGCGTTGGTGAGGCTCTCGCCGGCCAGCGGGATGGGGCGGGTGAAGGCGATCAGGCCGTTGCGGATGATGCTGATCTCCGTGGTGGTGTTGCCCACGTTCACCAGGGCGACGGTATCGTGGTAGCCGGCGTCGCCGACGTCCATGTCCACCAGCGACCGCTGGGCGGCCAGGGGCTCGATGTCCAGCGCCTGGGGCTCGAGGCCGGCCTGGCGCAGGGTCTCGACGTAGCCGTTGACGAGATCCTCCTGGGCCACGGCGAGCAGGACATCCATGTTGGGCTCGCCCTCGGGGATGCTCTCGAGGTCCTGGAGGGGCTCGTAATCCATGATCACTTCGCTGGCGGCGAAGGGGATGTGGCGCTCGACCTCCCAGCGCATGGTTTCGGCGAGTTCGGAGCGCGCCATCTTGGGAACCTGGATGGGCCGCACCACCAGCGCGGACTGCCCCGCCACGGAGGCGACGGTGGCGCGGGTGCGGATGCCCTGCTGCTGCAGAAGGCCGCGGATGGCGAGGCCCAGGCCCTGGGGCTCGACGATGACCCCGTTGGAGATGACCTCGGGGGGCGTGGGGCGGATGCCGACGTTGAGCAGGTGGATCGAGCCGCGGACGGAGCGCATCTCGACCACCTTGATGAGGTTGGTGCCGATGTCCAGCCCAATGGCGGTGACGTCGCGCGCCACCTGTGGAATCGCTGCCATCTAGCACCTTCCCTCGCTGGGTTGGCCGCCCGCGCGCGTATCATACCACAGCGCGGCGGACGAGGCAAGCCATGCAGGCATGCCGGCCTCCCTGCCCCCGGATGTTCTCAGGTTCGACGGCATCGCCCGCTCCCCTGCTGCCGGCAGCAGATTGTTGCCGGCGGCGCAGCCCCTGCTCCGGGCCTCCGCGTAGGGGCGAATCTCGTATTCGCCTGCCATCATCCCCGTCTCGGTCCTCCCCCATCGAAGCGGAGGAGACAGTCTTCGTCATGCCCGTAGGGGAGCACCTCTGGTGCTCCCGCGAGGCGGGCGGCCACGCAGGGGCCGCCCCTACTCAGGGAGCGCGGGGTTGAGCGTCATGGTGTAGATGTCCGCGTTCTGGGTGGGAGGAACTCCCGCCCCGGCCGAGAGGCTGCGGGTGCTGCTCCAGAAGAGCCAGACCTGGGCGAGCACGGGATCCTTCACCGCCGTCAGGCCGAACTCGTTGGCGGCGTGCTCCAGGGGGATGATGGTCTCGGAGACGTCGGTGGACCAGTAGGGCCAATTGTTGCGCGTCTCGGGGACCCAGCCCAGGTTGCCCGAGGCGTCGGTCTGCCGGCGGAAGGTCTGCAGATAGATTCTGGGGGCCGAGCCCTCGCCGCCCGAGCGCGTGGAGAACACCCAGAGCCTGGGGATGAACCCCGCGGGCTGGGGCTGGTTGGAGCCGTCGAGGTAGCGATAGGTCTCGACGAAGGCGGCGGGGGTGAGGTCATCGCGCGCGCTCGTGGTGAGCCGCATCAGGCGCGGCGCGTAGGCCACGGTGACCGCCAGGCCGTTGGCCGGCTGGGACTGGCGGAAGTTGACCAGCCCCAGGTCGGGGTAGACCTCGACCGTGCCGTAGCGGGTGCCGGAGATGAGGTAGCGCCCGGCGGTGGCGTCGAAGGGGCTGGCGGCGCCGCCGATCTCCGCGCCGGGGGAGGGCGCCTGGTCGGCCGAGCAGACGTAGATGCGCACCGGGCCGATGGCGTAGCCCGCGCCGGGCGCGGCGATGGAGGCGCCGGCGTAGGGCGCGGCGAGGGTGACCTGGGTGTCGGAATCCACGCTGGCGATGATGTAGGACGCGGTGTCGGCGCCGAAGCGGATGCGGTCGCCCGCCACCAGGCCGGCCGACCAGGAGGTCCCCACCCCGGTGACTGTGGCGGCGCCGTTGGCGACGTAGGCGGTGCCCACGCTGTAGAGGCTCTCCGCCCAGCGACGATGGCGGCCGACGAAGGTGGCGTTGGCGGGGTCATGGGGCGACAGGCGGTCGGTGAGCACCGCGAAGGGCGCCTCGCCGTAAGTGAGTTTGTCGCCCAGGAGCGCCGGGTTGTAGCGCGCGTGGTAGATGTCGTGATTCCCCTCCTGCCCGGAGCGCGCGGTGAAGACCAAGTCCACCAGCCCCGAGCCGGTGGGGTCGGCGAAGGCGACGGGGTCGCGGACGTCGCTCAGATCGCGCGAGACGCTGATGGGGATCACCCCGGCCACCCAGCCCGCGGGATCGGGCGTCCAGGGATCGGTGATGCTGGCGCGGGTGCTGAGGCGGTGGTCGGCGGAGAGCATGAGTTGCCAGTTGGAGCCGCCGCCCTCGGACCAGACGGCGCGCAGGTTGTACTCGTGCTGCTTCAGTCCGCTGGGCTCCACGTAGGTGAAGGTCCAGCCCAGGGGCGCGGGGTGGGCCTTGAAGGCGCCGGTCATGGCGGCCTCGCCCTGGACGCTCACGGGCGGCAGGTCGAGGATGCTGGCGCCGCCGGCCGTCCAGTCGGTCCACAGCAGCCGGGCGTCATACTTGGGGCCGGAGCGAAGCGCCCAGGCGCCCCAGTAGAGCCACTGCGTGCCTGAAAGGTCGAGCCCGAACCCTGGCGACATGTGCCCCCTGGTCACGGCGCCGGCAGGGGTGCTGAGTGGATCGCCGGCCGACGGGTAGGGCCCGCCGAGCGTGCTCCACGAGGTGCTCCAGGGGGTGGCGGCGCGGTCGCGGGTGAGCGTCTGGTAATAGAGGGAGTACGGATCGGAAGCCGACGGCGCGCCGCCGCCGGCCAGGCGGTTGCTGGACCAGAAGAGCATCAGGGTATCGGCGGTGGTGAAGGCGGCGGAGGGCGTGACGTCGGCGCCGAGTTCACTGGTCAGCCGCGTTTCGGTGGCGCGCACCGCGAGCCGCGACGAGGCGTTGGCGATGAGCGAGCCGCCGCCGATGGGATCGGTGACGGTGGCGGTGAAGTCGGGCAAGCCGATGTAAGAGCCCGAGGGCAAACCGGGCCCGGCGCCGGCGGGCTGGCCCTCGGAGAGGGTGGGGCTCAGGTTGAGCGAGCCCGCCAGCGGCGAGGCGGCGCGCACCGGGGTCTTGGGCATCGCAACGGAGAAGCCGCCCAGGTTCCACCACAGCGGGGTGGTTTCGCCGGGGCGGCGGAGCGAGAGTTGCAGGTCGCTGCGCTCCAGCGGCAGGTAGCCGGAGGCGTCGAGCGGGTTGACGGTGACGGCGGGGAGCGCCAGGTTGCCGCGGTTCTCGATGGCCCCGCCCGGATAAGCGGCCGCAGGCGTCGAGCCGGTGGCGCCCTTGCCGATGTCGGTGGTTTCATAGCCGGCGTGGAGCGAAGGCTCTGAGGCCACGCCGATGGAGAACGCGAACTCGTTGTAGGTGCCGCCCTGCTCGTCCTCGAAGCGCGCCTCGCCGGGATCCCAGGCCCCGTTGCCGTTCAGGTCGGCGTAGATGCGCATGGGGGTGGCGGGAGCGACCGCGCTCGGCGCGCCATAGGCCCCGGGGGAGAGGTAGCGCGGGATCTCGCCCCACAACTGGACGGTCCCGGTCTGGCCCGCGCCCAGGGAGAGGGCATCGGAGGGGCTGAAGTTGAGCAGGTGCTCGGGGAGATAGTTCTCCAGCCGGGGCTGGTAATTGGGCAGGGCCAGGCTCAGGCCGGGGCTGCCGGCGTTGGTCTGGCCCAGGTCCACCGTCTGCCAGCGGACCACGTTCCTGGCGGACTGGACGACGACCCCGCCGCTGCTGAGCGAGTGGTGGCTGGTGTTGGTGACGTCGAAGACGTCCCAGCCGGTGTTGCTGCCCGGGTTGTGGAGCGCTCCGGAGCGGAGTTGGAGCACGGTGGGAGCGACCGCCAACGGGTTGTGGACCAGGATATCGTAGACCGAGGGGCTGCCCGAGTCGAGCCGCTCCCAGGGGGCGGACCAGGGCCCCTGCGCGGGGCAGGTGGCCTGCTGGATGACGGCCTTCCAATAGTAGGGCGTCCAGGGGCGGTTGGGGGGCTGGCTGATGTCCTGGCCGGTGGCGTAGGGCGAGACGCGCATCTTGGTGATGGTGATCCGGCCGGGCTCGCCCGAGTCGTAGATCTCCATGGCGGCGCCGGACTGCTTGGTCGCGGCGCTGCGGGTGAGGTCCATGGTGAGGGTGACGCCCGCCTGGTTGTTGGGCGGGTTGACGGCGTCGGGATCGGTGGTCGGCCCGTAGGAGAGCGTGACCTTGTAGCGGTTGCTCCAGCCCACCTTGACCACGACCTCGTTGCTCTGGCGCAGGCCGGCGAGGTTGGTGTCGGTCTCGGTCCAGGCGGCCTCGGCGCGGTTGGAGAGGAAGGAGGGGGCGCCGCGGCCCTTCAGCCACAGGTAAACGTAGTCACCCCAGTTGAAGGGCTTGGGGCCGTCGGAGGGCTGGGCGGAGTCGGGATCGGGGGCCGAGGTGCCCACGGCGACGACGGGCTGGGGATCGGGGTCAGTGCCGTTGAACGTGGGAATGACCTCGGCGGTGTATTTCAGCGTGACGCCGCCGCCGGGGAGCAGGACCACCGGGGGCGCGGCGGTGTTCAAGTCCCAGACCACGGAGTTGCCCACCTGCTGGCCGGGCGGGGTGATGCTGCCGGGGACGACGGTGACGCCGTAGGGGAGCGCGTCGTTGACCGTGATGTTGGCGGCGGCGCCGGTGAGGCCGAACTTGGGCGCGGCAACGCCGATGTTCTCGACGCGGATGGTGTAGGTGACCCGCTTATCGGGCGGGTTGGCGGCGGAGCCGCCGCAGACCACGTTGGGGCTGGCGCTCTTCCTGAGGCGGATCTCGCTGCCGGCCCAGCCGCCGGTGCCGCCGCCGCCGCCGGCGCTGAGCGCGCCCTGCGGCCCCAGGCCGACGGCGTAGACCTGCCAGTCCAGCGAGCCGATATAGAGCATGCCGACGCTGCGCGCGGCCTGGCCGGTGGCGCCCTTGAAGTAGGGAGCGACGCTCACCGCGGGCGATGACCTGAAGGGCGCGTCGGGCCCGGGGGCGAGCGGGTTCCAGTTGGGGTCCCAGCCGCCGGTGTCGCTGGGATCGTTGAGGGCCCCGTTGCCGTTGTCGTCGTTGACGAAGACGTTGAGGCCGGCGGCGCCGGAATCGGTGAGGCCATAGATGCGCCCGTCGTCGGCGCCGAAGAAGATGAGGTCAGGCTCCTGGACGCGGCTGCCGGTGTCGCCGTCGAACTGGATCTGCACCCCGAGGGGCTGGGTGTTGCCGGTGGTGTCGGCGAGCGCCTCCACCCACAGGAAGGAGAGGTTGGTGAGGTTGAGCTGCACCGAGGTGGGGTTGACCCCGGTGAGGGTATAGCGGGTGAAGGCGGTGGTGAGCGTCTGGCTGGAGGAGACGAAGACCAAGGTGGGGATCAGGCTCCCGCCGTCCACCCAGGAGACGCGGAACTTGAGGCTGGCGGTCTCGCCCGGCGCCGCCAGGGAGGGAACCACTTTCGCCTTGATCACGAACGACCAGACGCCCGCGGGGAGCGTCGCGACGTCGGGGTCGCCGGAACTGGTGCCCCCGGTGAGGGTGACGGCCCGGGTCTCCCAGGTGTGGACCGGGTTGTCAATCGTGTCGGCCGGGAGGTTGGAGGCGATCGCGGTCCGGGTGTTGGCGCCGGCCGCCGCCGAGGAGAGCAGTTGGGTGCCGTCGCTGCCGGCGGGATCGTCGTGGAAAAGGAGTTTGAGCCCCGGGGCGATGGCGGGCGAGGAGCGCATGGGGTAGCGCCTGGTCGCCGGCACGGTGGCGTCCCACAGCCCGGCGACATAGTTCCACTTGGGCGAGCCGTCGGCGGCGTTGATGGCGTAGAGGTTGCCGTCGTCGGATCCGACGTAGAGCGTCGTGCCGTCGAAGGAAAGGGCGACCGAGCCCTGGATATCATCCACCAGGGGCGCGGCCCTGGGGTTGGTGGGGGTGAAGGCCCACAGCAGGTTGCCGTTGGCGTCGAGGGCGACCACCTGGCCGTTCTGGAGGCCGTCGAAGGAGCGCTCGGTGGCGAAGAAGATGCGCCCATCGGCGCCGACGAGCGGCGAGGAATGAATGGCGGCGACGGGGTTGGCCGCGGGGAACCGCCACTTGGTGGCGCCGGTGTCCTTGTCCAGGGCGGTGACGAAGCCGTCGAGATCGGCGACGTAGATGGTGCCGGCCTGGGGCGAGCCCTTGGGGGCGATGGCCGGGGAGGAGGTCACGTCGGGAAGGTTGGGCAGTTCGACCGGCGGATCCCAGCGGTCGCGGCCCTCGCGGTCCACGCCATAGACGCGCCCGCCGCGGTCGGCGAAGAGGATGGTGCTGGCGTCGTCGGCGGCGACGGCGGGCGACGAGACGATGCCGGCGACGGGCGAGGTGAGCACGTCGGCGGAAAGCACCCAGGTGGCGTCGGTCTCCACGTGGAGGGCCCAGCGGCGGCTGCTGGTGACGGCCACCGTGGGCTGCAAGAAGTACTCGACGTAGAGGAACTCGCTGAGCCCCAGGGCAGCCGCGGCCACCTGGGGCGTGTCAATGAGGATCTCGTTGAACGCCGGGCTGGCGGCGGTGGGCGCGAGCGAGGGGCTGGCGGTCCAGCCGAGGAGTTCCCGCACGCGAACGATCTGGGGCGCCGTGTCTATCGCCACCTGGCTGACGCGATACCAGAGCGTCGCCTGCGGCGAGCCCACGGTATCGCTCACATCATAGCGGAGGCGCAGGCGCCACGACCCGGCCGCGAGTTGCTGGCCCGCCAGTCTCGGCTCCTCGGCGATCCAGCCGAACTGCGTGATCGCGGCGGGCAGCAGGTTGACGAAGGTGCTGTTATCGCTGACGCCAGGCTGGAACTGGTAGAAGTCGCTGGAGCTGGCGACGGTGAGGACGGAGGTCGCCATGTTCTCGGCCTGGCCGGGCGTGCGGGTCAGTTGCGCGGTGGTGGGCACGGTGGCGGCGGCGGGCTGGCCCAGGGCGCGCAGGAACAGCCGCTCGACGGGCGAGACGCGCTCGAAGCCCGCAGTGTCGAGTTGGGGCGGCCGGGGCCCGGCGCCGCCGGAATCGCTGAGCACCCAGGTGGCGCCGGCGTCGCCGGGGCTCACCTGCTGGATGTAGAACTCGACGTAGATGAACTCGCCGGCATTGAAGGTGGCGCCGCTCACCTCGGGGGTGGTGATGTCGAGGCTGTAGACCGTGTTGGCGGCGGCGGGCTTGATCACCCCGGTGGTGGGATGGGCGAAGCGGGTCCAGCCCAGCAACTCCTCGACCCGGGTGGGCCCCGGCGCGAGCGACACCTTGCTGATGCGATAGTGCAAGAAGGCGGTCGGCAGCGTGGCGGTGTTGGTGACGGCGTAGTTGAGGAGGAAACGCCACGACCCCGCCGTGAGGGTGCGCCCGGAGAGCCCAACCTGGGTGGGCGAAGAGAGCCATCCGAAGGCCGTCAACGGCTGCGAGGGCGCGGGCTCGACCACGGCGTTGGGCGGGTTGGGGGCGTTGGAGTCGGCGCGCCACTGCACGAAGACGTTGGCGCCGGCGCCGGTCTGGGCCTGCGCGACCTGGGGGACGGCGTTGCCGGCGTCGCTGAAGTTGAGCGCGCCCCAGTTGCTGCCGGCGACGGGATGGAAAAAGACGGTCTCGGGGTCGGTGGGGTAGAGCCACTTCAGGGTGCCGTCGTTGTTGACGGCGTAGAGCCGGCCCTGGTTGAAGTCGGGCCCGAGTTCGGCGCCGATGTAGGCGACGCCCTCGTCGTCAATGGCGGGCGACGACCGCATGCGGTCGCGGGGCGGCAGGTGGACGGTGTCGCGGATGGTGTCCACCTCCAACTGCCAGGCATCGCCGGGGACACCGGGGATGGAGACGATCTCGATGTACAGGCGCTCCGAGCCGTTGAGCGTGGTAGCGGGCACCGGGGCGGTGTCGAACTGCATGGTCCCCACCGTGTTGACCGCCGCAACGGCGAGCGCGGGCCCCTGGGTCCAGTCGCGCAGCACGCGCGAGAGGACGAGGTTGGTGCCGTCGAAGGCAGCGGTGAGGACGCGGTAAAAGAGCGTTCCGCCCGAACCCGAGGTGGTGTTCTGGAAGGCCACCTGCAGCCGCCAGGTCCCGCCGGCGAGGGCCGCGCCGTCGGGCCAGACGTCGCTCGCCCAGCCGCGCGCCTGGCTGTTCGCCGTGATGGCGGCGGGAAGCGGCCCCAGGGTGCCGGTGTCCCAGGAGAAGTTGACGAACCGGGCGACTGCGGGCGTCGCGGAGGCGAGCATGTGCGAATCGGCGGCGGATGGCGGGGGGATGGCGGCGAATTCGGCCCAGGGAGCGAAGCGCAGGTAGAGCAACTGCGAGGCCTGCCCGTTGGCGAAGGACCAGTGGATGTCGCCGGTGGCGGTGTTCATCGCGTACAGAGAGCCATCGTCGGAGCCGACGTAAACGCAGGGGTCCACCGCGGGGGTCTCGACGCGCGAGGAGTGGTTCCCCTCGTAATCGAAGCGGACGAGGGCGTCGTTGGCGGTGGGGTTCGAGGCCCAGACCTCGACGCGCACGCCCCAGAAGGTCTGGGAGCCGATGATGCGGTTGTCCAGCGTGATGGCGGCGACGTCCTTCTCGATGGTGAACTGGGCGAGGTCGGTGGTGGTGGCGGCGAACTCGTCCACGGTATCGAAGAGTTGCAGGCCGGCGCGCTGGAGGAGATCATCGGGGGCGTCGGGGCTGCCGATGAGCGGCTGCTGGAACTTGAAGACCTTGAAGAAGAGGCGCACCTGCCCGGGCTGGGTGGGATCGGCCGCCAGGCGGGAGCGCGCCCAGAACTTGAAGCGCCAGGTGCCGGCCGGGATGGATTCGCGGTCAGGGTCGAAATTGTTCTGGCCGGCGTTGGCGGCGCTGGTCTCGAAGATGCCCAGGCGCACCTGGGCGCCGGCGGCGACGGGGCTGGCGAGGGCGCGCAGCGAGGCGTCGGGGGCGATGGAGCGGAGCGCCTGGAAATCGGGCACGGGCGAGGGGTTCGCGGGCGTCAGGCCCGGGCGGGCGTCGGCGGGAGTGGCCGGGATCGGCGTGGCGCGGCCGGGCCAGGTCTCGCCGTGGAAGTTCCAGATCTTGCGGGCGCCGGGATCGTTGAACACCGCGGGCGACGAGTTGACGCTGCCGCCGGTGACCTGGCGCCAGCGCAGGGCGGCGGCGTTGGGGCCGGAGACGGCGGCGCGGCCGCTGTGGGCGGCCTCGTGGCGGAACATGGGCCAATGGCTGTTGGTGGAGAGGTCGGCGCGGGCCGCCGGGGCCAGGAGGGCGAGGATGCCCGCCGCCAGGGCGATGAGCCACGGCGCTCCGCAGGCTGCGCCTCTATCTCGGATTCGGGTGAGCATGGGCCAGGGCCTCAGCATGGAAGTCAATTATGAATTACGAGTGATGAATGATGAACTGCAACCGAGATTCCTCGCATTCGCTCGGAATGACAAGGCGTAGGGTGCCGGGATTCCTCGCTGCCCCTCGGGACGATCGTGGTGGTGGTAGTTCATAATTCATAACTCATAATTGCGTTTTCTCAGTACCGGTCCACGCCCTGCGGCTGTTTCAAGCCATAGGTGGCGCCGGGCAGCCAGGGATAGAGGCTCCGGGAGGGATCGGGCGCGATGAAGTGCGGCCAGGAGCCGAACCCGTAGAGCGGCGAGCCGGAGCCGGCCGTGTTCTGGCCGGTCTTGCTGGAGTCGAAGTCCCACCTCACGATGCGCCGCCCGGCGCGATAGGCCGCCGCCAGGTCGAGCCGCGGGTCCACCTCGAAGACCTCGCTCTTGGCCGCGGCGCCGATGGGCGGCTGGCCGAGCGCCTGGTAGGGATCGCCGTAGGCGTTGACGATGGTGTAGGCGCCGCTGGCGCGGTCCTTCCAGGCGGCGGCAGGCAGGAAGTCCACCTGGCCGTTGGCGGCCTGGCGAGTAACCGTGTCGCCGGCGTAGGCGAGGACATTCTGGTAGCCGACCTCGCGCGCCGCGTCGTTGGGCTCGTCGAGGAGCGCCGGGTAGGGCGGCCGCGTGCCATAGGTCTGCAATTGGGCCTGGAGGGCCTGCATCTCCAGGAGGTAGTCGGCGGGGGCGAACTCGAACACCAGGCCGGTGCCGTTGCTCTGCCAGGCGGCGTTGTTGATC